>Ga0209390_10000511_pt1 | contig 77164 bp, 65 predicted proteins | sample BON01_FD_187212 | JGI IMG/M metagenome (GOLD analysis project Ga0209390, IMG submission 187212) | Freshwater microbial communities from Lake Bonney liftoff mats and glacier meltwater in Antarctica - BON-01 (SPAdes) (version 2) | ecosystem: Environmental > Aquatic > Freshwater > Ice > Glacier...
CCGTCTTTTGAAACTATTTTGCTATTACAGTAAAAGCACTTTTTTTATTCATGACCTTTCATTTTGCGCAAAGGTAATCACAATAGGCATTACAAAGGAAGTAAACACCACAAATGTCTATTAACCCTCTTTTTACAATATTTTACTGTGTTTTTAAAAAAATTTGCTTCAGATTACACGTTAGCGTGCGCAATGTCAGTCAAAAATTCAATAAATACATGTGAGCTAACAAGATTTTAATTTGCGAGAATAGCCGTTCCATTTTAACCTAATTTCCGCAATAGGGTTCGTCACGAAAATAAAAAACGCTAAAAATCAATGATTTAGATTTACTTTCTAATCCTTGAATATGGATTTGATGAAAAGATAGATTCTTGAATTTACTAAATTTTCAATTTCAGCAGAATCTCTAATGCAGTTTTTGGGTTTCAGAATGAAAATCAAGAACGCGCTCGTGTTTGAATCAGTTTTGGCTATAGGCAGAGTCTCCTATGCCCAATCTGGGTTTAAATTAAGCTGCCTTCTTTCAATCAACCTCTTGGTAAACTATGCTTCTTATACCTCTATCATCTGCAAAAATAGTTTTCTGTATTTATCTAGAGATTGTTTTATCAATAAGACAATAGGTCTAATAATGCGCTGTATACTTTATCTTCATTGGGCAACATTTCTTTTTCTAAACCAATATTTAGCGGAATAGCTGGCAAATTAGCCGCACCCAAAGTTTGCACTGGAGCATCTAAATAAGTAAAGCAATTTTTTGCTATTCTGCCTGCAATTGCCTCGGCAAAACTATTTTGCAAAGTTTCTTCGGTCAAAACAAGCACTTTACTGTGTTTTTTTGCTTGCTCATATATGGCTTCTTCATCAATAGGATTCAAAGTTCTCAAATCCAGTATTTCGACACTTCCATTCAATTTTTTTGAAGCAGCCATTGCCCAATACACTCCCATGCCGTAGGTAATAACAGTTACAGAATTGCCATCCGCTATTTGCTTATCATCAGCTGCTAAAACAATATTTGCCTTGCCTAGTGGTATCATATAAGCCTCATCAGGTTCTGGACATTTTGCTTTTTCAGTGCCTGGCACTTTGCTCCAATACAATCCTTTGTGCTCAAACATCACCACGGGATTTGGATCATAAAAAGCGGCTTTCATCAACCCTTTCATATCTGCAGCATTGCTTGGATAAACTACTTTTATTCCTTTTATTTGCAAAATACTGCTCTCTACAGTTCCGCTATGGTATGGCCCACCGCCTCCATAAGCGCCCGTGGGCACCCTTATTAAAGCTTGTATAGGATATTTGCCCATGCTAAGATAGCAGCTTTTAGAAAGCTCTGTAACCAATTGATTTATTCCAGGCCAAATATAATCTGCAAACTGAATTTCTACAATTGGTTTACAACCCACTGCACTCATGCCAGCAGTAGATCCAATAATATACGCCTCTTGTATTGGTGTATTAAAAACCCTAGATTTTCCATATTTACTTGCTAATGTAGCCGCTTCTCTAAAAACTCCACCAAGTCTATGGCCTACATCTTGACCATAAAGTAACGCTTCAGGATGTTTTTTTAAAATTTCATCCATTGCAAATAATGCAGCATCTACCATCATTATGGCCTCTTTTCCAGCGGGTGTTCTTTCACCCACTTCTTTTACCAACTCTGTAGGCGCAAATTCATGTAAATAAAGCGATTCTGGAGCTGGTTCTTCTGCCATTACTGCTTTTTCAAAAGCTGTCCTTATGGTTTTATTTGCATTTATTTGCATTTCATCTAAGGCTTCTTCTTTTTCATCCAAAGACATTAAAAATGTTTTTAATATTGGATAAGGATCATCTTTTTGCTGTTTAGCCAAATCATCTCTATACCACTCACTTCTTACACCACTAGTGTGATGGCCTAATAAAGGCACTTTGGCATGCAATAGCATAGGCTTTCTTTGTATTCTAACATAAGCCAATGCTTTGGCCACATCTTCATAACAGGTTACAAAGTTGTTGCCTTCTGTTCTAGCCCTCTTTAATCCTTTAAAACCTGCTGCATATTCATAAGCATCCATTGCCCTCATTTCATCTCCCGATGCACTGATACCCCAATCATTGTCTTGTACAAGATAGAGTATTGGCAAATCATGCAGCACTGCCATCTGCAGCGCTTCTGCCACTTCTCCTTCAGTCATTGAGCCATCGCCCAAAGAACATAATACTATTGGTAAAGGAATGGTATCTATTAAACCCTGGTTTTCCTTATATTTTATGCCATGTGCTGCGCCTGTTGCTGGTATTACTTGCATACCTGTAGCACTGCTTTGGTGTGGCATTTTTACAATATTTTCTCTTTTTAAACTTGGGTGTGCATAATAGGTTCTACCTCCAGAAAATGGATCATCTACTTTTGCAAGCAATTGGCACATTAATTCATAGGGTTGCATGCCCACTGCAAGTAGAAAACTGTCATCTCTATAATATGGATAAGCATAATCGGTTGCCAAAATTTGTAACCCTACTGCAATTTGAATGGCTTCATGACCTTTACTTGTGCTATGCACATACTTAGTTATGGTTCTATTTTCTTCATAAATATCTGCCATCGCCCTTGCTTTACACATTAGGTCAAATGCAGAAAGCAATAGTATTTTATCCATTTTTACTTTTCCTTGATTCATCTATAAATGTTTAAACTGATTTAAAAAACGAACATCATTTTGAAACATTTGTCTAATATCTTTTATTCCATAGCGCAGCATTGCTAGCCTATCTATTCCAAGTCCAAAAGCATAACCACTATACTTTTCTGGATCTATATTACAGTTTCGCATCACATTGGGATCTAGCATCCCACAGCCTAATACTTCTAGCCATCCCGTTCCTTTAGTTAATTTATAATCGCTTTCTGTACTTGTACCTAAATAGATATCCATTTCTGCACTGGGTTCTGTAAATGGAAAATAAGATGCCCTAAACCTAATTTCTCGCTCGCCAAATAATTTTGCTACAAAATGATATAAGGTTTGTTTCATATCTGCAAAATTACTCTCCTCATCTATTACCAATCCTTCTATTTGATGAAAGAAACAATTAGATCTAGCGCTCACAGCTTCATTTCTATAAACTCTACCCGGAGCAATGATTCTTATAGGGGGCTTATTATTTTCCATTACCCTCACTTGCACAGAGCTTGTATGCGTTCGCAAAGCAAATTCATTGTTTACAAAAAAAGTGTCCTGCATATCTCGTGCTGGATGATCTTCTGCAAAATTTAACGCACTAAAATTATGCCAATCGTCTTCAATCTCTGGCCCTTGAGCAATACTAAACCCTAAATTTTTAAAAACCTCAATCACCTCTTGCTGCATTATACTAATTGGATGCTTTCCTCCTATTTTAATCGCTTCTGTGGGCAAAGTGCTATCAAGTTCATCTACAATACTATCGTTGTTATACAAATGTGCATAAGATTCAAATATGGCAGTTATTTCACTTTTTGTTTCATTGAGGGGTTTTCCAAAAATTCGTTTATCATCTGCAGACATGTTTTTAAAATCTCCCAACATATTTTGCAAATCAGCTTTTTTTGATAAAAATTTTATGCGAAAATTTTCTAAATCTTCTTTCGTTTTTATTTTAACTGATTTAGCTTCTTCTAATATTTTGGATAATTCTTTTTGCATTTTTTTAAATGGTTTGCAAACTTACAAAATACCACAGACATTCTTAGTATAGATAGATATACACAAAACAATAATAATTATATAATTTTAAAATAAATATTAGTAATAGTATAGTCATGTGGATATGTTGATAGAACTGTAAAAAATAAACTTATATACATTTTTTGTGTATAATAATAATTTATAATATATTGATATTAAAGCAATTATAATAATATTAACATATTTTTAACCTATGTTAATTTCTATTATTAACGTGTATAAAATGTGTTTTTAGTCTAATCTTTTGCACTGCTTTCCACAATTTTATTTCCACAATTTTATTTTCTTCTTTTATTTCAATCAAATATAAGTTTATAGGTTTATATCCACATCCATTTTGTTGCCAATGTCTATAACTTTAGCATTAAACAGTACTTTTTCTATACTTGGCTTTAAGTTAGTAATATTTTTATCAAAAGTTCCATTATTATTTTCATCCATGTAAAGAAAGAGACTGTAAGAGCCTTTTGTTAAAAAATATTGTGTTTCTTGTGTTAAATCTATAAAATAGCTAAAAAATGCGTTTTTTAGTAATCCCCTAACTGGTATGTTATTTTCTCTTTTTATATTAAAAATAACACTACTCAAATTTTTATCGGCTGTTAATTGCAGGTAAAGCAAAGTATCATTTTTAGCTTTAACTACTACTTGAGTATCTTTATAAACAGGCTTAACATACCATTTATTTTCTTTTAAAAGTGTAAAAAATGTTGTATCTAGTGTAACATTTTTATCGCTACTATTATTATAGATAAAGAGTGTATCGCCTCTAATTATATTGTTTGTCTTGTTAAATATAATGGTATCCTTTAGGGAATAATTTATAAGATAGTTTTTATCTATTATGCCTTGATGGTTTCTATTTTGAAGTACATAGCTGTATTCATCTTTTAGCTTAAACTTGATAACATCATTTATGGTATCTATGCCAATAATTTCTCTTCGATTATTGGAGATAAATATTTGATTAAATTTATTTGAGCTGTCTAAAGTTATATTGCCATAATCATCTAGACTATCAAGTATTAGATTATTATTATTATCTCTAAATGCAAAAAGACTTCCACCCGATGGATTGCTGCAATATTTAATGCTATAATTGCTATCCATCTTTACTTTTGTAAAATTAAAATTATATAAATCTTCTTTATTATTAAGTTTTAGATTGTTATAGTATAAGACAATATAGGTGTTTTCATATTTATCCTTATCTTTAAAAAGTGTTGATATTTTTCCATTAATAGAAAAAGTGTCCTCAAATAAATATTGTGTGTAAAAAAAATTTTGTAGCACATTGCCTTCGTTAATATCCGCAAGATTGTCATTAAAATCAATTACCAATTTTTTATCGTTAGCTTGATGTTTTATTATTAGTTTATTCTGTCTGATAGTGTAGCTTGGTGCTTTTATTTGGTTAGTAATAATTGTGCCTTCATTTTTTATAGCCATATTTTCATCAAATGTTAGGATCACTTTATTCTTTGTTGTAGATTTATGGAGTAATAAGGGGGCAATGGTATCACTATCGCCACCCGTTATGGGCCTTGGATTGGTTAAACATTTTGAAAAAAGAATAATTATTAATAACAATGAAAAAAAGTTTATTGATTTCATTTTGTTATATTTAGGTATAGAATGCTTATGTCTGATTGCGAAACGCCTGATATTCTTCCTGCTTGCCCTAGATTTTCTGGTTTTATAGCGGATAGTTTTTCTCTAGCCTCTGTTGAAAGAGAGGAGAGGCTGTGGTAGTCAAACGAAGGATTTAGTTTTATATTTTCTGATGCTTTTAGTTTATTTGCCATTTCATTTTCTTTTGCCAAATAGCTTTCGTATTTTATATTCAATTCAGCGCCTAGCATTGATTCTTCTTCATATTCTTTAAAAGGATAAAAAGATTCAAAATCAGTCAATTTTATTTGTGGTCGCAACAGTATTTTAGAAGCTGGCATGCGCTGATTGATTATACTTGTTCCTTGTTTTAATAAAATTGGATTGATTTCTTCTGGCGCAATACTTGTCTTGTTAAACCAATTCTGGATATCATCCATTTGCTTCAATTTTGTATTTAAGTTTTCTAGCCTGCTAGATTTTGCTAAAGATATTTTATATCCTATTTCAGTTAATCGCTCGTCTGCGTTATCTTGCCTTAAAAGCAATCTATATTCAGCCCTGGACGTAAACATTCTATATGGTTCATCAGTTCCTTTATTAATTAGGTCATCAATTAATACGCCAATGTATGCTTGCGATCTATCGAGTACAAATGGTTCTATTTCGTTTATTTTGTTATGTGCATTAATACCTGCCATCAATCCTTGGCAAGCTGCTTCTTCATAGCCTGTTGTACCGTTTATCTGTCCTGCAAAAAATAGTCCTTCAATTGCTTTTGTTTCTAAACTTGCTTTTAATTGAGTAGGGTGAAAAAAATCATATTCTATCGCATATCCAGGTCTAAACATTTTAGCATTTTTAAAACCCACTATTTCTTTTAATGCTTTTTGTTGAATGGCCATTGGTAAACTTGTAGAAAATCCATTTATATAATATTCTTGTGTATGCCATCCTTCGGGTTCTACAAATATTTGATGCCTATCTCTTTCGGCAAACCTGTTTATTTTATCTTCGATACTCGGACAGTAGCGTGGCCCAATACCTTGAATTGATCCGTTAAACATAGGGGAATCTTCAAACCCTTCTCTCAATATTTCATGGACAATGCTATTTGTATATGTAATGTGGCAGTCTCTTTGTTTGGTAAGTTTGGGTGTATTTGTAAATGAAAATTTTGAAGGGTTAATATCTCCTTTTTGTGCCTCAATTTTCGTAAAATCTATAGTTCTGCCATCTACCCTAGGCGGTGTGCCTGTTTTCATTCGAGCATGAGTAAATCCATGTGAGGTAAGCTGTTCTGCAAAACTTTCTGAAGCTATTTCACCCATTCTGCCTCCTTTTGTTTTTTTTGTTCCTATGTGTATCGCGCCATTCATAAAAGTGCCTGTGGTTAGTATAATTGTGCTACAAGCTATTTTTATACCCATCACTGTTTCAATTCCCACAATTTTGTTATCTTTTATTTCCAATTTCTTTGCAGCATCTTGCCAAAAACTTATATTAACATTAGCTTCTAGCTGAAGTCTCCATTCTTCCGAAAATCTAAAACGATCGCTTTGTGCTCTAGGACTCCACATAGCAGCTCCTTTAGACATGTTTAGCATTCTAAACTGAATCATTGTTTTATCAGTAACTATACCGCTCATGCCGCCCATTGCATCTATTTCTCTTACAATTTGTCCTTTTGCTACTCCACCCATTGCTGGATTACAGCTCATTTTAGCGATAGTTTCCATATTCATCGTTAGCATTAAAACCTTGCTTCCCATTGTTGCCGCAGCATGAGCAGCTTCACATCCGGCATGGCCCGCGCCTACTACTATTATATCATATTTTTCAAATATCACTGTGCAAAAATATTGTTTTTTTATTGGTCTAAGGTCATTGTGTTCTAATAATATTTAATCTATAGTTCCACGGGGAACATTATATTCAAATATTTTTCTTCTGCTTTTCGCATTTCTTTGATTTCTGTCTTTGTTTTATCATTATAGCCAATAGTGTGCAAGCATCCATGAATTACTACTCTGATAAACTCTTTGTCAAGGCTCGTTTTATATATTATTGAGTTTGCGTTCACTGTATCTAAAGAAATAAGAAGTTCTGCTTCTATTTTTTCTTTATGATCATCATATTGAAAAGTGATAATATCTGTTTCATAGTCATGGTTTAATTGCTCCTTATTAATTTTTTTTATATATTTATCGCTGCAAGAAATTAGAGTGATTGCTATTTTGTAGTTTGCTAAAACTAATTTAATCGCAATTATTGCCAGCTTTTTCTGTATGGGGTTTAGTTTTTTATCTTGGTCAATAATACTTATCATCTAATCTATTACTGTGATAAATCCTTTAACGGCTTGTTTGCTATTTTTTTTGCCAAACACTACTCCTGTATAAATGTATATTCCTGTCTTTACCTTTTCATTTTGATATGTTCCGTCCCAGGTTATATTATTATTGCTTAATTCACCAATTTTTTCACCCCATCTGTTAAATATATTTATTTCTGTTTTATCCCAATCTATGCCAACTCCAATAACTGTAAAAATGCTTTTGCCTGATGATGAGTTTAGATTTAAAGCATTTGGTATATAAAAATTAAGTGGAATATTTATGCATATTGTGTTCGAAATGCTTGTGTCGCCATCACTGCTTATGCTGATAACGCGGTAGCACAAACTTGTGTCAAAATTATTTATACTAAACAGGCTGTCTGTAAACAGTATTTTTTCGATGTTCCACGTGGAACGCTGAGATTCCACCGCGCCTTTTACAAATATTCCTTTTTCAAAAATATAAGGATTAAAAAATAAATTAGTGTCTCCCACATTTTCAATAAAAATAGATTGGTTTATTCTACTGCTGTCTGACACAATATCGCAGCTATCGAATAATTTAATTTGATAATAAAGTGAAGTCATTTCGGTGTTTATATTATCAAACGTATAATTTTCACCATCTATATGGGGTATATTTTTAATAAAAGTAATATTATTAGCCCTTGTGCCTCTATATAATTTTGCTACTTTAACATTCATTGACTGATTGGTTTGCCATTTAATTTTTATATTATCAGCACCTTGAACCTGAATGCTTAGAATAGTTGTATTTATAGGTTTTATAGCCAATGGCAAAGAAAATAAAAGTATGTTACTGCTACTCGTAAACGAACTGCCTGTTTTAGACGATCTAATATATGCTTCATAGCTGTTTCCTGCAGCTAAATTGTTGATTAAATAATTTAAACTACTCGTACTGTCTATTAAGACAAAGTTATTGCCATTTGTTTTCAAATAAATATAATATATCCTGCTTTGCCATCCCACATAGGCAGTCCATGCTAATTGGTAAGATCTTTTGCAAAAATTTAAAGAACCTCGGCTAAGGATAGTTATATGTGGGTTAGATATAATGCTCACATTGCCACAACTGTCATAACTTGCAAAAGAGTATGAATGAGCTATAAATTCAGGATTAGAAGACAAGTCGGTGTAATATTCACCTCGTTGATTGCTAATTTCAATATTATTGCTGCCTGCTTGAGTAAAAACTAAATATCCTTTAAAATCTGGGCTAGGATTAAATGGCCATCCTATAACAGTTTTCTGGGTGCTCAGTGAAATACTTACCGAATCTAATTCTAAGGCAAGAGGTGCTGTGAAATCTAATTTTATGGTGTCAGAATACAATTTGCTTATACCATCACACATATTGGAAAAAATAATATAATATTCCCATTGCTTTAAGTTGGGTTGTTTTATGCTAACTGGTGAAATAGGCATCGAAAAACTTTCAAAAACTTCAGCATAGGCGGTTGTATTGTCAGGTCTACCAAATATTTTAAAAGAAACAAATGTTCCACAAGGGTTGGATAGGTCTGAAAAAAAAATACTTGCATTGCTATCGGAAAAATTGATACATGCCCGTTTTATGTTTATAGGCCCGTCAAAACCAAGTAGTAAAGGGGATGATTTTATGAGAATAAAAAGCAAAAATATTTTTATGAATCTGTTTTGTCGCATTTGCTATATAACAATACACTAGTTAAACGAATTATGTTGCTTTTTATTGCTTTTCTGGTCCACAAGTTACAAAAGAGAATAAATCAAATCGAATATATTTTTTTGCAACAGCTGTCATTTTTTCCAAAGTACAATTCTTAATGGATTCAAAATAAGTCTGATGATAATTTTCTGGCAACTCTTCACTATAAATCAGCTTGTATTTTTCTAAATTTGCAAAGATTTCATCATAGGATTTAGCAATATTACCCAACAAGTAGTTTTTTGCTTTTAGAAATATGTCTAAATCAAAAGTGTTTTGATGCAAGTTTTCAATTTCTTTTTTAATTTCTGAAAGCACTAAATCAATGTTGTTTATGCTTATATCTGCGCTAAGTTCTATTGTGCCTTGGTCAAAGTTTGGAGATAAATAAGAGCTGATGCCGTATGTTAAACCTTTTTCTTCTCTGATATTTTTCATTAAGAGTGCACCAAAAAATCCGCCCCAAATGGTGTTGGCTAACTGCAGTATCGGATAATCCATATCTTGGCGCCCAATTGCTATGCACCTTCCTCTAATGCTTGTTTGCACTGCATCATTCTTTTGGATGTGCGTATGTGGAACAATATTTCTAGTAAAATGATATGATTTATTTATACCTAAAGCTATTGTAGTATTTTCTGGTAAGTGCAACTTTTCCAAGTCTACTGATGCAGGTTTGATGATATAAAAACTTGATTTTAAAAAAACTTGATGATAATATTCATATAACTCTGCCTGATTTATTGCCATAAAATCCTCTTTAGTGGTTTCATTTTTAATGCTTTTTGTAGCATAAAATATTTCATTTAAAAGTGTTTTAGCCAAGTAGCTGGTTTTTTCTTTATTCTGCTCTAGTCCTGCAATAGCTTTTTTTACGGCATTATTTATTTTATCCGAAGGAAATGAAGCATTAAATACGGCATCTATTAAAATAGGAATAGCATCTTTTATCAATGCATTTGTCCCAAATATCGTTATGGTAGTTTCATACAAAGATTGTTCAATAGAATGGTAAATACCTAGCATATCTAAGGAGTCATTAACTTCTGCTTCTGTTTTCTCTGATGTTCCAGATAGTATAGTGCTGTTTACAATTTTTAGTATCCCTGCTTTATTCTCATGTAATTTTCCTATGTTGAATATGATGTCAAATCTACTTATTTCTTCATTTTCAGAAATATCAAAAACTGTGATTTCATGATTTCTTTTAATCGAATTGGGCATTATTTTTGGCAACTCCGGTTGTTTAATTGGTGGTGCAATGTTTCTATTTAATGATGTTGTCATAATATACAGTATTAGATTTTTCTTTAATTAAAATTTTGTTTGCCAATAGTTTAATATCATTTACTGAAACATTAATATAGCTTAATAGCTCATTGTTTACAAATTGAATATCTCCTAAATTTTCTGCAAAACACAATTGCATTGCAATGTTTAATAATTCGGTATCTTGGTATGATTTGGCAGTTAATAGCTTATTTTTTCTCGAGAGCAATTCATTTTCATTACTAAAAGATGATTTGAATATCGTTATATATTCCCATAGCTTATTTTCTGCTACCTCCATTAATATATCATCTTGCAATCTGCCAACAATATAAAACAAGCCAGGGTCTATATCATCACCAACAAAGCAATCAATAGAGGTAAACACTTTTTCTTTATCTATTAAATACTTGTAAAAAAAACTATTCTTTCCGCTGCTCAAGATATCAGAAAGCAAATCTTCTACAGCATGACTCACATCCATTTTTTTACTTTTATGAAAAGCAATATAAATAGCTTTCTGCGCATTTGCTTGAGGTGCTTTAATCGCGCGTGCAGAAACCTGAATTTCTTCATTTGAATAAATGTTTTTATTTCTTTCACCTTTTGCAATATCACTAAACCATTTTGTGGTTAGGTGCTTGCAATTATCTAAGGTAATGTTTCCAGCTACACACATTATGGCATTATTAGGATTATAATATTTGTTAAAAAATTCAATTACATCTATGAGTTTTGCTTCTACAACATGTGAAATTTCTTTTCCAATGGTTTGCCATTGATAAGGGTGTGTTTTATAAGCCAATTCTCTTAAGTGTTTGTAAGCTAATCCATAGGGTTGATTTAAATAACGTTGTTTAAACTCTTCTATAACTACTCCTTGTTGCACAGAGAGTGATTTTTCGGAAAAAGCCAATTGCTTCATTCGATCACTTTCTAACCAGAATGCAGTTTCTATATTTTCAGATGGAATTTGGATATAATAATTTGTGATATCGTTATTTGTGAATGCATTGTTTTGGCCACCAGCCTTTTGTAAGGGACCATCATAGTCGGGAATATTTTTAGAACCACCAAACATTAAATGTTCAAATAAATGAGCAAAACCAGTCTTATTTGGGTCTTCATCTCTTGCTCCCACATTGTATAAAATATTTACAACTGTGCTGCTTTTGTTAGGATTAAAATGGTGAATAACCCTGAGGCCATTTTCTAATTCAAATGTATCAAATTTTATCACTGTGCAAAAGTAGCCTAATTTCAGCCAATTTCTTTAAATTAATTAAGTAAAAAGAGAGAAAGAACATTCGTTTATAAATGTAAAAATAGTGCTGATAAACACTATTTTTGCCTATAATATTTTAGTAATAGCATAGTTTAATAGTTTAATAATTGAACTATAATAAATTGGATGTAATTTTGCAGTATGAAAGATAAAAAAGGTGAGGGCAGTTATAGGGATAGTAACCACGAATCTAAACGAAAGCGGGAAGCACCTAAAAATGAGCAATATTCTAAGCCTGCTTACAAAGACAATGACAGAAGGGAAAAAACTTTTGCCAACAAAAATGGAGACACTAAAGCAAAAAAGACGGTGCAATATTTAGATGCTGATGTGTTAGATTTTAGCGCAAAACTGGGAGCACCTACATTTAAAACTTCTAAGAATGATAAAAGATCTGGTAGCGCAGATTTTGATAACACACCTATTAGATTAAATAAATTTATTGCCAATGCAGGTGTTTGCAGCAGAAGAGAAGCTGATGATTTGATAAAAATGGGTCTAATTACTGTTAATGGAGAAGAAATTATAGATTTTGGGTTTAAGGTAAAACCTTCAGATAGGGTTAAATATAATGGCTCTAATTTGAATGCAGAAGAGAAAGTGTATCTAATTTTAAACAAACCAAAAGGTTATATAACCACTACAAGCGATCCAGAAGATAGGGATACTGTAGTAGATTTAGTGAAAGGAGCAACACAATTTAGGGTTTATCCTGTTGGCAGATTAGATAGAAACACCACAGGAGTGTTATTACTAACCAATGATGGTGACTTTATGGAAAAAATAACACATCCTAAGTTTAGCATTAGCAAAATTTATAAAGTAGCTGTAGATAGAAAGGTAACATTGGCAGAAATGGAACAATTGCTCGAAGGTGTGATGTTAGAAGATGGCATTGCTAAGGCAGATGCAATTGCCTTTTTGGATGAAACCAAAACCAATATTGGGATAGAAATTCACAGTGGAAAAAACAGGGTAATTAGAAGGATGTTTGAACACCTAGAATTAGAGGTTAAAAAGCTGGACAGAACTGCTTTTGGACCATTTACTAAAACAAAATTACGCATAGGCGAATCTAGGTTCTTAAACGATAAGGAAATGCTTCTTGTAAATAGGTTGAAAAACCAAAAAATAAAAGGCGTGGGTGAACTAAAAGATCAGGGTGCTAAGAGTAGAAGTTATGCAAAAGAAGGCTATACCAAAAGCAATAATTATAGCACAAAACCTGCTTACGGCAATAGAGACAGAAACACAGGCGATTCTGGGTTTGACGATAACAAAAAGAAGTATCCAAACGATGATAAAAAAGATTGGAACACAAAACCTGCTTACGGCAATAGAGACAGAAACACGGGCGATTCTAGGTTTGACGAAAACAAAAAGAAATATCCAAACGATGATAGAAAAGATTGGAACACAAAACCTGCATACGGCAATAAAGACAGAAACACGGGCGATTCTAGGTTTGACGATAACAAAAAGAAATATCCAAACAATGACAGAAAAGATTGGAACACAAAACCTGCTTACGGCAATAAAGACAGAAATACAGGTGATTCTAGGTTTGACGAAAACAAAAAGAAATATCCAAACGATGATAGAAAAGATTGGAACACAAAACCTGCATACGGCAATAAAGACAGAAACACGGGCGATTCTAGGTTTGACGAAAACAAAAAGAAATATCCAAACGATGATAGAAAAGATTGGAACACAAAACCTGCTTACGGCAATAAAGACAGAAACACAGGCGATTCTAGGTTTGACGATAACAAAAAGAGATATCCAAACGATGATAGAAAAGATTGGAACACAAAACCTGCTTACGGCAATAAAGACAGAAACACAGGCGATTCTAGGTTTGACGATAACAAAAAGAAGTATCCAAACGATGATAGAAAAGATTGGAACACAAAACCTGCTTACGGCAATAAAGACAGAAACACAGGCGATTCTAGGTTTGACGATAACAAAAAGAAATATTCAAACAATGATAGAAAAGATTGGAACACAAAACCTGCTTACGGCAATAAAGACAGAAACACAGGCGATTCTAGGTTTGACGATAACAAAAAGAAATATTCAAACAATGATAGAAAAGATTGGAACACAAAACCTGCCTACGGCAATAATGATAGCAACACAAAACCGACTGACCGCAAGTATGATAGGGGTGCTTTTACTAAATTAAACGAAGAAAGCAACGAAAAAGGTGATTTTACAAAAAAAAGAAAAACAGTATCACGCATTACGGCAGTGAAAAAGAGTGAATTTAATAAATCATCTGACTCTGCAAAAAAGGAAGATAGAACTATAAAGGAGCGCAAAAAACCATCAACAAAACCAACAAGAAAATAAGCAAATATGAAAAAATTTATACTTTTTTTAAGTCTATTTATAATTATAGGATCGGGAATCTATATTTTAATTAGCAGTTACACTTTTAGCGATGGGGTGAGAAAAGGCTTTTTGATGAAGTTTTCAAAAAAAGGGCTGATTTTTAAAACGCACGAGGGCGAGGTAAATCTTGGATATATCAATACAGTAGGGGGTAAATTCGCTGCCAATACTTGGCAATTTTCTGTAAAAGATAATCACACTGAACTAATAGAAAGTTTAAACCTGAATGAAGGAGAAGAATTACAATTTTATTACAAAGAAAAATTAAAAGCCTTGCCTTGGCAAGGTGATACTAAATACTTTGTATATCGTGTTGAAAAAGTAAAAGTACCCAATCAAGATGGAGGAAAAAATTATTAAAAAATTATTTTAAACGCCCTTTTTTATTATTTAAACTTGGCATCGTAAAATGATTTTAAATCACAAAAAATATGGAGATAATGGCTCCTGCATTCTAATTATACATGGTATATTCGGCTCGCTCGACAATTGGCACACTGTTGCGCAAATTTTAGGGAAATCGCATCAAGTATATACATTAGATATGCGCAATCATGGGTATTCGCCTCATACAGATACAATGAGTTTTAATGAAATGGCGCAAGACATAAAAGAATTTATGACCCAACAAGATTTGTCAAAATGTGTGTTGATGGGTCATTCTATGGGTGGAAAGGTGGCTATGCAGTTTGCACTAAATTTCCCAAAAAGCTTAGAAAAACTAATTGTGGTAGATATTGCCCCAAAAGCATATTCTGCTGCCCACAATCCATATTTTAGCGCCTATAAAGAGATAAGCTTCTCAGCTATAAATAGCCGCAAAGAATTAGATGAGGCATTTAAACACTATGAAACCAATGATGCTGTTCGTCTTTTTTTAATGAAAAACATTGTTAGTGATGGTACTGGTGCATACAAGCTAAAAATTAATATTGTTGCAATAGAAAAGAGTTACCAAGAAATAGTGGAAGCATTGCAATTGCATCAAATAGATGTGCCAAGCTTATTTATTGCAGGGGATAGAAGCAGCTATATCAAAAAAGACGATAAAATTTCTATTCAGCAATATTTTAGTAATGTAAAGTTTGCAACTATTGCAAATGCAGGACATTGGGTGCATGCAGAAAACAATGTTGATTTTGTAGCAGCAGTAAATAATTTTATGTCTTAAAAATAAAACGCAATTATTTTTCGTTGATAAGATAAAATGTTTTCCTATCCTCATTGCGTACCTTTGAATTTATTGCTTTGAAATTAAAATACACCCATTTATTTTTCTTCTATTTATTAAGTAGTGTTTTTCTATTTGCACAACAGCCATTGCCATCACCAAGAAAAGCTAAAAAAATTGATGACAAAATAGTTATTGCAGGTGAAAAAGACGCCAAACAATTTGGCAAATATCTGAAACAATTTGGGCAGCCCAAAACTTTGGTTTTTGAAGAAAATGTAAACCTTGCTTATTTTTCTTCACTTTATCCAAATTTAGACGAGGTTTCACAATTGATATTAAGAGGAAATAATGCTGTAGAATTAGATGCGTTTTGCAAATTTCCATCAGTAGAGCATATTATAGTTACTGCAAGTGATGGAGATACTTTTGTTATCAATGCCATTAATGAATGTAATTTTATTAATGAAGTATCAATAGTTTTTTCTAGAGATTATTTACCGAATAAACTATGGTTAAACTTTAAATATGCAAATACCATCAATGTTTTAGGAATTTTAGGTAAAAAAGAGCTTACTCAAGCTGCGGCATTGCTTAAGGATAAAAAAAACTTAAGTTGCCTAAGATTTGGGGTAGATTATGCAAAAGATTTACCAGAAAATCTTAATCAAATTAGCCAACTTCGGCACATAGGGTTTATAGATAACCTCTCTTTTATAGAAAATCATACTTTTCACGATTTGGCGATAGAGCGTTATTTTATCAATTTTTGGGATGTAAAGAACCAAAAAACAGAAATGCTATCATTGTCGTATTATAGTGATAGAATAGGTTTAGAAGACTATGACAAAAACTATATAAGTAGTTTATATTTTAATGCACAGTTATTACCCTATTATACCCAGTTGAGTGAAGCAGAAAATGTGGCAAAGGTAATTAATGATAAAAACACAAACACTTCAAGGGCATTTTCATTGTTTGATACTTTTAACAGAGATAACAAACCAGCATTGTTTTTTGATCAGCATAGTGCTATTGCCAAACCAAGTAGCTTATGGCCAATTGTAAACGAATATTTTACTATAGACGCAAGTAAAGACAATGTATTGATAACAAAAGCAGGCATAAAAGTATTAATACCTAAAAAGGCATTTATAAACGCAGAAAATGAGATGGTTGCCGGTAAAATAGATATAGCCTTTAGGTACATAAGCACTATTACAGATTTTGCACTTTCAGGCATACCTTCTTTTTTTGACTCTTTTAATGAAAACTTTACTTTAAATTACCCCCAAGTTTTTTATTTATATGCGTCAGAAAAAAATATTCCTTTAAAAATAGCATCAGGTTATGCCATAGACATTATGTTGGGCATAAATAGCAAAAGGCTTTTTAAATTAGACAATACTTCGCCTGTTTGGTATACTTATGATGATAACGATAAAATAAATGTGGTAAGGTATAAATTAACGCCTTTAAACGACACCTTTGCAATACAGCAAATAGTAGATCCTGCTGATATAGGTTTTAGGTATTTTGACCCCAGCTATTACTACATATTAGATAAAAACGAAACTAAAGTAAAAATCCCAACTCAATTAAAAAAATCTTATCGTCTAAAAGAAGGGCAGTGGATTTATCAGCCTATAGAGAAAGGAATGAAATTGCAACATGGTGAGATTTATTTGAAACCTGGCAAGGCTTTAGTAGGTGTGAGAAAAATTAGTTTTTCGGATACGGCAAGAAAAGATCAAGTGTATTTTACAATTTATAACAGCTTAGACAATAGGCTGTTTCCGGAAATAGTGGCTTTTTCTAAATACTATTTTTTGTATAACGGAATAGAAGATAAACGTAGCTTTACTAAAAATTTAATACGATCAAAAAAATTTAACGACATCCGTATATTTTATACCTTGGGAGAAAAAGGTGGCTATATAGAACTAAAAGATGATGAAGGGTATGTGCAATTAACTTTTACTCTTTTAACATCTGAAGATGCAGAGAAAAATAAAAAGAACATATTGATTTTTGGCAAGAAATATAAAAAATATGAGGAACAGTTACTAAAAAGAGGGCAAGCACAGCGTGTGCATATTAACACCTATAATTTAAAAGCAAATAAAGATAAGGCAGATACAAAGCAAAAACAGCTTTTATCATTGCATCACTTGGGATATTTTTCTTTGGCCAACATTGATTCTAACACAGTTTTAGCCAGTATCAACTTAGTGATAAATGATTTTCAAGGAGTGCCATTAGATATTTCAAAAATTATGGTAGTTTATAAAGAACCTTCAGCGGTAAATTATTTTGATAACAAGCAGATAAAGGTTGATTTTAATAAAGAATTTGCCATTATTGCAGTTGATTTTTTGGGTAAAATATATTTTGGTACCGCCTCGCAATGCAAAGGTTTAAAAAGTGGCGAAGGATCTGTGGTAACCTTAAATTGCCGGATTGTAAGCAAAGAGATGATGAGTGGAGATATACTATTAAAGAACTTGGGTTTTTCAAAAAAAAATTAAAATTATACCTCCTCAAAAGGAGTAAATCCATCATCATCTTTATTTTTATCTTTGGGTGGTTTTGGTGCCTTATTTGGAGTAAAAAAACCTTCCGCAATTTTCCATATTACATAAATTAGAAGGCCTAAAGCAAGAATTTTTAACATAATATTATTTGCTTAAATACATAGATTTTTTCGAAAATAATTCTCTAAAATAACTATCTTTAGTATCTTTTATAAATAAAATAGATTCACCTGTAGATTTCATTTCAGGACCAAGTTGTTTATCAACATTCGGGAATTTATTAAATGAAAAAACGGGTAGTTTAATCGCATAACCGCTAGATTTTGGACTGATTACAAAGTCGGAAAGTTTATTTACACCCAGCATTACCTTTGTTGCAATATTTACATAAGGTACTTGATATGCCTTGCATATAAATGGCACTGTGCGGCTTGCCCTAGGATTGGCCTCTATTACATAAACTTTTCCATTTTTTATAGCAAATTGAATATTTAAGAAACCCTTTATATTTAGGGCTTTTGCTATTTTTTTTGTATAGTCCTCCATTTGTTTTTTTACTTCTTCAGATAGGCTAAAGGGGGGCAGCACTGCCGAGCTATCGCCACTGTGAATGCCTGCAGGTTCTATGTGTTCCATCATGCCAATAATGTGCACCTCTTCACCATCACAAATGCTATCACTTTCAGATTCTTCTGCACGGTCTAAAAAGTGATCTATCAATACCCGATTTCCAGGTAAATCGCCTAAAAGTTTGATTACAGCTTTTTCTAAATCTTCATCATTAATTACTATTTGCATTCCTTGACCACCTAGCACATAACTAGGACGAACTAATACAGGATAACCTACTTCTGCGGCTATCTTTATAGCTTCATCTGCCCGCGTGGCTACACCATATTTTGGATATGGGATATCAATAGCTTTAAGCATATCAGAAAACAATCCCCTATCTTCGGCCATATCCATATTTTGAAAACTTGTGCCAATAATGGGAATACCTTTTTTGAAAAAAACTTCCGAAAGTTTTAGAGCGGTCTGACCACCCAACTGAACAATTACTCCCTTTGGTTTTTCGTGTTCAATAATTTCTAGCAGATGTTCCTCATAAATTGGTTCAAAATAAAGTTTATCTGCCATGTCAAAATCTGTTGATACAGTTTCAGGATTACAATTTATCATAATGGCTTCAAAACCTGCTTCTTTTGAGGCTAAAAGGGCGTGCACACAGCTGTAGTCAAACTCAATACCTTGACCAATTCTATTTGGGCCAGAGCCCAAAACTATAATTTTTTCTTTATTACTTACAATACTTTCATTTTCGCCATCAAATGTGCTATAAAAATAATTGGTGTCTGAAGCAAATTCTGCCGCACAAGTATCCACCATTTTAAACACACGCTTTATACCCTCTTTTTGCCTTCGTTCAAATACCTCATCTGCACTTGTATTGCCCATTAGGTAGGCAATTTGAAAATCAGAGAATCCTTTTTCTTTTGCAATGCGTAATAATGGGTTTGGTAAGTTTGCTAAACTATGCCTTTTAATTTCATTCTCTGTTTTTACTAAATCATATATTTGTTCTAAAAACCAACGGTCTATTTTGGTGATTTTTTGAATAGAGGTAATGGGCACACCTTTTGAAATGGCATCTTTTAATAAAAATATTCTATCCCAACTTGCATGCTCTATTCCTTGAAGAATTACATCTAAATTTCGCTCTTCCTTACCGTCTGCACTCAATCCGTGCCTGTTAATTTCAAGGCTCTGACATGCTTTTTGTAAAGCTTCTTGAAAACTTCTTCCTATTGCCATTACTTCACCAACAGATTTCATTTGAAGGCCTAATTTTCTATCTGCTCCTTTAAATTTATCAAAATTCCATCGGGGGATTTTTATGATAACATAATCTAGGGTTGGTTCAAAAAAGGCAGAAGTATTTTTTGTTACAGGGTTTTTTAATTCATCTAAAGAATATCCCAAAGCCAGTTTAGCAGCAATTTTTGCAATTGGATATCCTGTAGCTTTAGAGGCCAAGGCTGAGGAGCGCGAAACCCTAGGGTTTATTTCAACAGCAATTATACGCTCTGTTATAGGTTCTACAGCAAATTGCACATTGCAACCACCTGCAAAATTACCTATTGAACGCATCATCTTAAACGCCATATTTCGCATTTCTTGATAACAAGAATCACTCAATGTCATAGCGGGTGCAATGGTGATAGAATCGCCCGTGTGAATGCCCATAGGGTCTAGATTTTCTATCGTACATATTACTGTCATGTTTTGCTTATGATCTCGCAATACCTCTAATTCATATTCTTTCCAACCAAATATCGCTTTTTCTACGAGTACTTCATGAGTAGGAGATGCCTCTAATCCCCTTTTTATAGCCTCATCAAATTCATCTTTACTATGTACAAATCCTCCTCCATACCCCCCTAAGGTATACGATGGACGAATAACTAGCGGAAAACCGATACGTTGTGCAATCTCTTTACCTTCTAAATAGGAGTTGGCGACATTAGAATCTGCCACTCCTATGCCAATATCAATCATTAGCTGCCTAAATTTTTCCCTGTTTTCTGTGGTTTCTATGGCATTTACATCCACACCTATCATACGGACATTATATTTTTGCCATAAGCCCACTTCTTCTGCTTCTATTGCTAAATTTAATGCAGTTTGCCCACCCATAGTAGGCAATACTGCATCAATAGATTGCTCTTGTAATATTTTTTCTAAACTTTCTATCGTTAAAGGCAATAAATAAATGTGATTAGCATTGATAGGGTCTGTCATTATAGTAGCAGGATTGCTGTTTATTAATGTAACAGAAACTCCTTCTTCCATCAGAGAGCGTGCTGCTTGAGTGCCGCTATAATCAAATTCGCAAGCCTGTCCTATAATAATAGGACCACTGCCTATAATTAATACTGATTGAATACTTTTATCTTTGGGCATATATGTTCTATCTAAAAATTAGGCAAAAGTAAGCTTTAATTTTTGCTTACCTGATAATGTGGAAAGAAAGTGGGGAATAACGATGGGTTTAAAAAAATGAAAAACAGCGGTATAAAAAAGTATTAAGCTAAAAAGGGAAGCTTTACTATTTTTGCTAAAAGTTGTTTACCTCTTATTTCTATGAATATTTGCGAGTCCAGTTGGCAGTTGACAGTATTTACGTACCCTAAACCTATGGCTTTTTCTAAACTCGGTGATTGAGTTCCACTGGTAACTTCACCAATAATTTGCCCAACTGAATCTTTTATGATATAATGCTGTCTAGGTATACCCCTGTCTATCATTTCAAAAGCCACTAGTTTTTTAGCCGGCCCATTTTCTTTAATTGCCAAATGGTGTTTTTTGTAAATAAAATCTTTATTAAATTTTGTAATCCATCCTAATCCAGCTTCTATTGGAGAGGTTGTGTCATCTATATCATGTCCGTATAAGCAAAATCCTTTTTCTAATCTTAAAGTATCTCTAGCTCCTAAACCACAGGGTAAAATGTTATATTTTTTTCCTACTTCCATTATTTTTACCCAAAGTTCTTTTGCATCTTTGTTCCACACATAAAGCTCAAAACCTCCTGCACCTGTATAACCGGTGTTAGAAATTATTACATCATCAATATTGGCAATAGCACCACCTACAAAACTGTAGTAAGGGATAGCGTTTAGGTCAATTGCAGTTAGCTCTTGAAGCAATTTTGTGGCATTAGGACCTTGTATTGCCAATAAGCAAACTTGATTGCTAATGTTTTCTAACTCACAATCAAAAGTATTGTTTTTTGTTAACCAGTCCCAATCTTTAGCTATATTTCCTGCATTTACTACAAGATTATATTCATTTTCATTCCAACGGTATACAAGCAAGTCGTCAACAATACCTCCCTTATCATTTGGCAAACAGCTATATTGAACTTTTCCATCTGTAAGTTTGCTTACATCATTGCTTGTTACCCATTGCAAAAAAGCGGTTGCCTCGGGCCCTTTTACTATAAACTCTCCCATGTGACTCACATCAAATATACCGACATTTTTTCTTACAGAATGGTGCTCTTCGAGCAAATTAGTGTATTGAACTGGCATGTTATAACCTGCAAAAGGAACCATTTTTCCGCCAAGTGCAACATGTATATCGTGTAAAGGAATGTTTTGTAATGATTGGGTGTTTTCCATTTTATTGATTTTATTAATTAAGTTGCAAAGATAGTTTTTTAAGTAATATCAAACATTAAAAAAAAGAAGGTGAGGGGAGCAATGCCAATAAATTTTTAAATAAAAAAATAGCTTTATTATTGCTAAAAAAAACAATATGTTTGAATTTTTAAAATTTAGTTAAAGTGAAAGAATTTCAAGATTCCTTATATGCTTATTTATCAGCACCTAAAAACTTTTATACTTTTAGTGCAGCGCACTGGACCACCTTGATATTTTGCTTGTTTGTGATTATTTTGCTTCCACAATTTGCAAAAAAAAATCTTAACGAAAAACAACAACATCAATTAGGTTCTTTTTTGGGTATTTTGATTTCGGGCACTTTTATCATTAGTCAGCTTTTAATTTTAGCTACTGGCAGGTATGATATTAACAAAGATTTGCCACTTCAATTATGCAATTTTACTAATCTAACAATTGGGTTAGTAATGATAAGGCGCAAATTTTTATGGTTTGAGATTTTTTATTTTTGGGCATTTGCAGCTATGTTGCAAGCTTCTTTTACACCAGAGTTGCAACAGGGTTTTCCGCATTGGCTATTTTTTAGATACTGGTTAGGCCATCCAGGGGTAATATTATGCATGGTATATGCAGTGCAGGTTTATAAATTTGTGCCAACAAAAAAGAGTATTTTAAAATCTATTCTTGTACTCAATATTTATATGGTTTTTATAGCTATTGTTAATTTAATATTAAACACCAATTATTTATGGATTTGTAAAAAACCTATTTTCCCAACAATTATTGACTTTTGTGGTCCTTGGCCTTGGTATATTCTTGTTTTAGAATTTATTGCTTTGATACATTTTTTTGTAGCATATTTGCCCTTTATCAAAGCTAATAGACAAAAAATGGAGTAAAAAATGTTTTTTAATTACAGATATTAAGCTAAAAATGGCTTAATTTTGCAGTTATTATGAAATTAAAATATTTAATAATTTTACTTATAGGAATCCAAGCTTGTGGCACTGTTGACATAAGCAAAAGAAGGTATTCTAGGGGTTTTAATTTGCAGCAAAATCATCATTATTCTAAGGCTGAGAAAACCCAAATTAAAGCAATTGAATTGAGGTTAGAAGAAAAAAAAGCGATGCGAGATTTTAAAGCAAGTATGCAAGAATTAAAAAGCAAAGCACTTCAAATTCAAGTTTTGAAATCTGAAAAGTTGCCTATTGATACAATAGATTTATTAGCCATTGATATTGAAAAATTAGCAGATAGAGCTTGTATAAATGGTAAAAAAATAATTGAAAAACATCAAATATCGAACAGTAAAAGTTTACAAATCAACAACAAAAAAGAGCTAAATATATTATTGCCCAAAACTAACAATGAAACATTAGGTGCTACAACAAATCTTGGATACCTAGGTGTAGTTTTAATAGTTGTGGGTTTAGTTTTTTTATTATTAGGTGTTGCTGGTGGAGTGGCTATTGTTTCTCTTGGGGTTATTTTAATTATTCTTGCATATTTCTTAGGTTAATGGGCAATGCACAAAACCATAAAAAAAACATGAGTGCAATGAAAGAGAACGAATTTTTCTATTTTTTACCAAATGGCTACATGGTTTTTACAGAAGCATATCATATAAAAAGAGGATATTGCTGCAAAAGCGGTTGTAGACATTGTCCCTTTGGTTTTAAAAACCCAAAATGATGAAGCATTTCTTTTTTTATTTAATTAGCGTAGTTTTATTTAATGCATGCCAAAATAAAGATAATAGTGTGTATCTAGACAATCTTTCTTGGAAAGAAGATAGTGCAGCCTATGCCCAAAATTTTGCAATCCAATTTTATAATAATGACACAAGGATACTGATTTTTAAAAGTGAAAATAGGCTTGATACCCTTTCTAAAATATACATAGGAAATAAAAATATAGAGAAAACAAATTATATCAGTGGAAAAACAAATGGGTTTGCATGCCTTTCTGCTGTTTATGCGGGCTATTTAGATGCGCTAAATCAATCCGCAAAAATTAAATTTATTGATAATGGGAAATACCTTTACAGCAAAAGATTAAAGCAATTGTTTGATGAAAAAAAAATGCAGTCTTGTGCAACAAATGGTCAACTAAATTTAGAATTATTGGCAGAAAATAAAGTAATGATTCTTGCATACGAAACAGATGGAAGCACAAACTCAGATATTATACATTTTAAGCGGTTAAAATTGCCATATATGATTTGTACCGATTTTAAAGAAAAACATCCGTTGGGCAGAGCAGAGTGGCTAAAGGTTTTTGGGATATTGTGCGGAGAGTTGGATAATGCGGAAACTTTATTTAATGAAATAGCAGTTCATTATCAAGCCACAAAATTGTATTGTGAACAAAATATAACAGAAAAACCTACGGTAATGCTTGGTGCTCTTTTTGGTGGAAATTGGAACGTGAGCGGTGGAAAAAGCTTTATAGCTGCATTAATAGGAGATGCAGCTGCAAATTATTCTTATTATTCTTATCCAAGTCAAGACAATCGAATTTTGCCTTTCGAAAAAGTTTTTGAGGATTGTAAAAACGCTCAAATATGGCTTAATCCGAATGCCTATTCTAGCTTAAAAGACTTGGCAGAGGCAGATATTAGATATACCTTGTTTAAACCATTTAGCACAAAACAAGTTTTTAATAATACAAAGATGATTAACGCAGATGGGGCCAATGCATTTTGGGAGTCGGGTGTGGTAAGACCCGATATATTGCTTAGAGATTTCGCCATTTGTTTTCATCCAAATTATTTTATAGGAGAGCAAACAGTATTTTTTAAACCCCTTGATTAAAAAAACCGCAATTTTAGTAAGTCTGTTATTGTTGTTATTATTGCTTAATATTATTTTTTGCAATGGAGTTCCTCTTTTTCAAAAATCAGCTTGGCAAACAATTTTTTTTCAGTTTAGATTACCTCGCGCACTTACAGCTTTTTGTGCAGGTGGAGTGCTGAGTATTGCGGGCTTATTAATGCAGAATATATTCAAAAATCCATTAGCAGGTCCAGATATTTTGGGCATTAGTCAAGCGGCCTCTTTGGCAGTTGCGATTAGTATTTTGTCTAACTTTGCTTTTGGCGGTATTATTATAGCCGCTATTATTGGATCATGTTGCTATCTTTTTTTATTAATTCTACTAAGTAAGCACATCAGCAATAGCACTACTTTACTACTTATAGGCGTAATGAGCGGTTTTCTATTTTCGGCTATAATTAGCACCATGCAGTCATTTAGTGCAGCAGAAAATATAAAAAGTTATGTGATGTGGGGCATGGGTAGTTTTGCAAAAAATACGCCTAATCAGGCAATAATTTTTTTGATTGTTACCCCTTTACTTTTTTTGTTTGCAATGTTTCATGCACAAAAATTTGACTTGTTATTGCTTGGTAATCAAAAAGCTTCAATGTTGGGATTAAATGTAAGTAATATTTTTATAATAGCAGTGCTTGTAGCAGGGGTGGCTACTGGCATTAGTGCTGCTTTCTGCGGACCTGTTGCTTTTGTAGGCTTGGCGGCACCTCATTTATGCAAGATGTGGTTTGCCACATATTCTCACAAGTGGCTTATTACAGCATGTTTTTTTATGGGTGCTTCTATTACACTTTTTGCCGATTTATTGGCCAGCAGTCTTGTAAGTGATATTCAATTTCCGCTCAATGCCATGCTTAGTATTTTAGCTGCACCTGTAATTTTATGGGTGATTATAAAAAGAAGAAATGAAAATTGAAAAATTAACCATTAGATACGATAAGCTTGTAGTGTTAGAAAATATAAACTTAACACTCAATGACACAGGACTGTATGTATTAATGGGCAATAATGGTAGTGGTAAGTCTAGTTTTTTGAAAGCGCTTTGTGGTTTATTAAAACCTAGTAAAGGAGCTATTTTTTTTAATAAAAAACCCATTGAAAAGCTAACTTTGTTAGAGAAAAGCAACATATTTGCGTTTGCCGATAATCCTTTTCCTCTCCCAGATTATATGACTTTAACAACTTATGTGCAGCTAGGGTTATCAAATGATGCAGCAAGATTAGGACAATCGCTCAATCAATTTGACCTTTTATCAATTGCCCATCAAAAGGTTAAAAATTTAAGTAATGGACAGCAACAAAGAGCAATGTTGGCCAAAGTATATTTTCAAAACAATCCGATATGGTTATTGGATGAGCCAACTAACTTTTTAGATTATAAAAGCACACAGTTTTTTTGGAATTTTATAGAATCGCAATCCAAAAAAAGGCTCATAATATGTGCAGCACATCATATTTCGGAACCTATTATAGAAAAATCAAATTGCATAATATGTGCAGATAAGCAATTGTTGTCCATGCCTTTAGGAAGCACATTTACCACCATTTTAGATTATCTGCAAAGATGAAATATCTTTTATATTGCATAAAGTATTGTCACACATCAAAAATGTTCATTTTGAGCATTTACTTCTGCACTATTCTAAACATATTGCCAAAGGAAGTTTTTGCTCAAAAAATCGCCATTAATTTTATTGAAATTAATGGAAATAAAAAAACAAAAGACTGGGTAATTATGCGCGATTTGTATTTTAAAGTTGGTGATTCTATTGAAACAAGCAAAATTGCAGATATTGCTTTATATAATACAAATCAATTACTTAATTTACAGTTGTTTAATAGTGTTAAAATAAATTTTATGAATGACAGTTGTTTTATTTATTTGGAAGAAAAATGGTATATTTGGCCTATACCTATTATTGAAATTGCAGATAGAAATTTTAATCAATGGTGGCTTACAAAAGATTTAGGACGGTTGATATATGGTATTCAATTTGAAAAAAATAATTGTAGAGGAAGAAACGAAAATTTATTATTGTTTGCTACATTAGGTTACACCAGAGTTTTAGATTTAAGGTACACCATTCCGGCTTTAAAAAATTATACAAATATCGGGATTTTTTCTAGTTTACAGCTACAATCTAACAATGAAACATGGTATAAAACCATGAATAATCAAGTGCAATTTTATGATGAACCGAACTCATGGTCTATCAAAAGAAACAAATTTTTGTTTTCTGTAGTAAAGAGAAAAGGCAATCAACAGTATCAAAATGTTTCTCTTTTCGTTAATAGATTTAAGGTAGCAGATACCATATTAAGCCCTTCATTAAATCCTTATATTTTAGGTGATGAAAAAAAAGTATTAAACTTGGCTGGAATCGGATATAATTTTGTGTTAGATCATAGAGATATTCGCGAACAGCCTTTGCATGGCAATTATTTTAACATAGGTTTTATTATGAGCTATCTTTCTACCGGGTTTAAAAGTAATTTTATTCCTCAATTTAATTATCGCAGCTCTCATTTTAGGCAATTAGCAAATAAATTTTATGCAAGTACGGGCCTTCACTTAAAAAGTTCGTTACCAAATAGGCAAGCCTACGTGCTCAACCGTGCACTTGGTTATGAATATAATTTAATGCGCGGATATGATTTTTATGTAGTAGAGGGCAATCATAGCGCAATATTAAAAAATAATTTAAAATATGGCTTACTTGTTAATAGAAAGATAAATTTACCCTTTATGCCTTTTGAAAATTATAAAGTAGCAAATAACACTTTATTTTTAACAATTTTTTCAGATTTGGGATATGTAAGAAATCAATATGTAAGTGCTGATAATACTTTTGCAAATACATTATTATATAGCTATGGTATTGGATTAGAATGGAATATATGGTACACTTATTTAGTGCGTTTAGAATTGGCGCAAATACATACTGGCAGAAGTGGGATTTTTTTAAATTTCAAAATGAGCATATAATCTAATTCCCGCAGCAGAATAACTGATTTTAGTTAAAAATGCTATTTTTCCTCTAATATAATGTATAAAATCTCTGCCATGATATAACAAAAAATAGCTAGCATTAGCTGCAATAGCCATTCACTATACATTAAATTAAGCGGAAAATCATCCATTGCTTTTTTTGACGATTTTATGCCTACTAGCAATACAGGTATAATAATAGGCAAGCTGATAACGGGTAATACTAAAAACCCGTTTTTTACTTTATTTGCCATTGCGCTCATTAGCGTAAACGATGCCGAAATTGCACTTCCTGCTAATAATAATGATAATAAATAATAGACTTTATTGCCGTTTTCATTCCCAATTAGTAAATTGAATGTGCCCCAAACTAAAAAAATTATGAAATTAATGAGTAAAAGGTTATAAATTAATTTTGCACGCATATTAATTTCAGGTCTAATAAGCTGTTTATAATAATTATTTGTTTGAAAAGTATCGCCTAAAAAACTTTTTGCAAGCGGATTTAATGAAGAAAACACAATAATAATCCAAAACAAACTGTTCTGAGTAGCATCATTTAGGCTAGGTATAGCGAGATATACAATAAAAACAGCACTCAAAACTTGAATGAAAATACCCACCAAAGAGAACTTGTTGCGCCACTCTAATTGCACATCTTTTATAATTATTGAAATTATTTCTTTTACCAAAACAAAAAATATTTAACTTCGCAAAGTTAGAAATATATTATTAAAAAACATGTTAACTCAATTGACAAATGAAGAAAAAGCACTTTTGGTATCAGGGCCAAATTTAGTAGCAGCCTTAATTGCGGGTGCTGACGGAGAATTCTCAAGTGAAGAAATTAAAAGGGCAGCTGCACTGATTCACATTAAGACTTTTTCCTCAAAACACGAAGATTTAAGAGAAATTTACAAAATTTTAGATCATAATGATAACCAAGAGCTGCTTGCAGACTTGATGTTATCGTTACAAAGTAATACAAAGGAACGCGGTGATTACCTAAGTGGGCAATTGGCAAAACTAAATGATATTTTGCCAAAATTAGATTATCAGTTTGCGATACTTTATTATAAAAGCTTGCTTAATATTGCAGCATTGGTAGCTAGCGTTGATGGTGGTTTTTGGGGAATGGGAGGTGCAAATGCCGCAGAAGAAGTTTTTATAAAACTACCCATGATTAATAAACCCGAAAAACGCGCACAATAAATGTTTGCAAAAATATTAATTGCAAATAGGGGAGAAATTGCCATTAGGGTAATAAGAACCTGTAAAGAAATGGGCATAAAAACGGTGGCAATTTATTCTACCGCAGATAGGCTTGCACTGCATACTAGAATGGCAGATGAAGCATACTGTGTTGGCGAACCACCTTCTGCAGCATCTTATTTGCAAATGGACAAGATTATAGAAATTTGCAAGCAAACTAAAGCTGAAGCTGTGCATCCTGGATATGGATTTTTAAGTGAAAATGCTGTTTTTGCACAAAAATTAAAAGAAAATAATATTGTGCTAATTGGGCCTTCTGCAGAAAGCATGCGTATAATGGGCAGTAAACTTGCCGCAAAGGCGGCTGTCTCTCATTTTGATGTGCCTATGGTTCCTGGTGTAAATCATGCTATATCAGATGTAGAAGAGGCCAAAAAAGTAGCCAAAGAAATAGGCTTTCCTATACTTATTAAAGCTTCTGCAGGTGGCGGTGGAAAAGGCATGCGATTAGTAGAAAAAATTGAGGAGTTTGATGCTGGTTTAAAAATGGCTAGAAGTGAAGCTCTCGCAAGTTTTGGTGACGAAGCAGTTTTTATAGAAAAGTTTGTAACTAAGCCAAGACACATTGAAATACAAATTATGGCTGATAATTATGGCAATGTAACTTATTTATTTGAACGCGAATGTAGTATACAGCGCAGGCACCAAAAATTGGTGGAAGAAGCCCCAAGTGCAGTTCTAACAGATTTGTTGAGAGAAAAAATGGGCGCTGCAGCTGTGCTAGTAGCTAAGGCATGCAACTATAGCGGTGCAGGAACAGTAGAATTTTTGCTTGATGCTAATCATCATTTTTATTTTTTAGAAATGAATACCCGGTTGCAAGTAGAACATCCTGTAACTGAAATGATTACAGGCATAGATTTGGTAAAAACTCAAATACAAGTGGCTTTTGGACAAAAACTGCCTTTTACACAAAATGATCTTAAAATAAATGGACATGCTATAGAATTAAGAATTTGTGCAGAGGATCCTTATAATAATTTTTTGCCAGATATTGGTAAATTGGAGCGATATAGAACACCAAAAGGCAGAAATATTAGGGTGGATGATTGTGTAGAGGAAGGAAGTGAAATACCTATATATTACGACAATATGATTGCTAAATTAATTGTTTTTGGTGAAACCAGAAACATAGCAATTGCCAATATGAAGCGCGCTATAAGTGAGTATGAAATAAATGGGGTAACAACAACACTTGGTTTTGGCACTTTCGTGATGAATAATGAAGATTTCATTAGTGGAGATTTTGATACTGGATTTATTAATAAAAATTTCAAGACCGATACTTTAGAGCTGCTCAATGAAAATGAAAGCAAAGCAATAGCCGCAGCAGCTTTGCTAGCATTCAAAGAGGTAAGCGCAGCACAACCTTTAAATAATATAAATTTGCCAACAAATATTGATTTTGATCAATGGTATCTTTCTAGAAAAACTAAATAAAAAAACGGTACCGCAAGTTTAAAAAAAAATGCAGTACCGTAAACCAAATTTAAACAATGAAAAAACTATCAAAAATGATAATTCTTTCTAATAAGACGTATGAAAGCTAAAAAAAGTATTTTTAAATTGTCATATTAATCTAATAAAATGAAAATAGCTAATAATCAATTTCTTATATATACATTTTTTGCTGCTTTTTTAATCGGAAGTTCATATAACACTTATGTTCATTACAATTTTGAGCACACAACTATAGATTGTAGGGCATATATAAATGTGGCTAATGGCGATTTTAAATCTGCCACAGTTACTCACCGCTACAGGGTTATTGTGCCAATTTTAGCTAAGGCTGTTAGTTTTCCTATATCATTGGTTTATAAAAAATTATGGCCACATCGTGCTGATAAAGATTGGCCTTTAAAATTAGCGTTCATGATTATAAATGTTAGCATTATGTCTTTGGCAATGTTGTTATTATACCAATGGTTGCAACGCTTTAATATTAATAACTATATTGCTTTAATAACTTGTGTCGCGCTTTTTTCGGGTAGGTGGTATAATTATATGGCAGCCTTGCCGCTGACAGATAGTTTATACTTGCTAATTGTAATTTTAACATGTTTTGCCATTACAAGTAAAAATTGGAAAATTACTTTATTATGCATATTTATTGGTCCTTGGGCAAAAGAATCTTTTCTTTTTTTAGCACCTTTACTATTTTTCTTTGGAGCGCATAAATGGAGGCAAATTCCTTTTTGGCTCGCAAGCGGTGCCTTGGTATTTGGTTTTAGATACATCATAGATTTATCAATACACTATAGTGCATTAGGCAGTATTCAAGAATATGGCGGACATTTTAATGATATTGTTTATACCTTTAAGAAACTTGCTTCAGTTAGGGGATTAGGAGAATTATTTAGCGTATTAGGGATTTTTACCTTTGCGATTATTTGGGCAATAAGTAAAATAGAAATTAGAAAAAGCATTCCTAATGCATTGTTATGGTTATTGCTTATATTTTTTTTCCATGCTTTTTTAAGTGGTGAGGCAGCAAGAATGTTTTCATTTGCTGCTCCCTTATGGGCTTTTTTATTAGCAAAAGCATTTACTGCGCTTCAAGCGCGTTTTTTAATTTTTAACCAAAGCATTTAGCCTTTATATTTGCAAGCATGAAAAAAGTGCTAATAACGGGAGCAGCTGGTTTTTTGGGCTCACATCTTTGCGATAGGTTTGTAAAAGAAAATTTTTATGTGGTGGCAATGGATAATTTAATCACAGGCGATATCAGAAATATAGAGCATTTATTTGCCTTGCCTAATTTTGATTTTTATCATCACGATGTTTCCAAATTTGTGCATGTTCCGGGTAATTTAGATTATATTTTACATTTTGCAAGCCCTGCAAGCCCAATAGATTATTTAAAAATACCTATTCAAACATTAAAAGTGGGTAGTTTAGGGATACATAATTTATTGGGATTGGCAAAAAATAAAAAAGCAAGAATATTAATTGCAAGCACAAGCGAAGTCTATGGAGATCCATTAGTTCATCCTCAAACAGAAGAATATTGGGGCAATGTAAATCCTGTGGGGCCAAGGGGGGTTTATGATGAAGCTAAGCGTTTTCAAGAAGCTATTACCATGGCATACCATACTTATCATGGTTTAGAAACAAGAATTGCACGAATATTTAATACCTACGGACCAAAAATGAGGTTAAATGATGGGAGGGTCCTACCTGCATTTATTGGTCAGGCACTGCGGGGTGAAGATTTAACAGTTTTTGGTGATGGTAGTCAAACAAGATCTTTTTGTTTTGTGGATGATCTCATAGACGGAATATTTAAACTTTTGATGAGCGATTATTCGCAACCAGTAAACCTTGGAAATCCAGATGAAATTACAATTGCACAATTTGCTGAGGAGATTGTGAAACTAACGGGCACAAAACAAAAAGTGGTTTACAAGCCATTACCTATTGATGATCCAAAACAGAGACAACCTGATATTTCGCTTGCAAAAAATATCATTAATTGGTGTCCAAAAATAGATAGAAAGCAAGGCCTAGATATAACATATCAATATTTTAAATCTTTACCTGAGGAGCGTCTATATGAGGATAAATATGCCCGAAAATTTTAAGTCAACAAAATTTAATGTTTAAATCATTTATATTTTAAATGTAAATAGTTACATTTGCCTTTCGATTTAAAAACAGAATAAAAATTATGGCAACATTTACGGAATGTATGGACACCTACAAAGCTGAGTTCAAGAAATTAAATATCTCTTTTAATGAAGATTTATTAACAAAAGTGGCAAAAGGCTTAGGGCCATCTATATATAATAAAGATGCTGCTACTTTAGCAGGGTCGGATCAAAAAGAAATTGATACTATTAAAAACAATTTTTTAATAAAAAAATTAGGCCTTACAGAAAAAGATGGATTAGATGCTTCAATTGACGTGATTGTAGAGCAATTGGGCAGAAGTAATAGAAATAAATACCGTGCAATATTTTATTACCTTTTGGTAGAAAAATATAAAAAACAAAGCGTTTATGCATAATTGATTTATCAATCAGTTTGTTAAAAAATACTTAAAAATAAAAAAAGCTGCAAATTGCAGCTTTTTTTATTTGTTGAAATCATTTTACAAAAATGAAGTTATATCATTACTCATAGGTGAAACCCCAGAACCAAAATATTTTAACAATTTGCCATTTTCATCTATTAAAAACTTGTTAAAATTCCAAGTTACAGTGAAATCATCTATTTTGTTGTTACTTTTTTGTGTTAAGAATTGATATAACGGATGTTGGTTTTTTCCTAAAACATTTAGTTTTTCTGTCATTCTAAAGGTAACTTGATAGGTGCTACTGCAAAATTGTGCTATCTCTGTTGCGTTTCCTGGCTCCTGTCCCATAAATTGATTGCAAGGGCAACCAATAATTACCAATTTATTTTTGTATGTCTGATTTAACTTTTCTAAATCTGAGTATTGAGAAGTATAGCCGCATTTTGATGCTACATTAACAAAAAGTATTTTTTTCCCTTTAAATTGTGCCATATCAATTATGCTATCTCCTACAAGTGCTGGAATTTTTATGTCATATAAATTTATAGGCAAATTATTGCTGGTAGCCGCAGCGCTTGATTGATTGCCAGAGGATGCTTTTTTATTTGTGCACGAAAATAAAATAATTGGCAAAACTGATCCTATAAAATATCCGATGGTTTTTATTCTTTTAAACATAAATAAATAAACAAATATGCTATGTTATTGTTCTATTTTTTACTATTTATAAAAATCACAAATGACGGAAGAAGAAGAAAAGCAAATAAAAAACAGTGCTTTAGAAGCGCTATATCAGGGGCCAGATGCTTTTTCACCTTATCCGCTATCGATTAGCTCGCCTCAAATAAAACCTATAGACAAAAGACTGACCAAAGCCAATGCATTGGAAACAATGAGGTATCAGGCTGACCAACAAATTAATATTTTGAAACAGCAAGCAGAGCTATTAATGTTGCAGGCAAGAGAAATAGAAGAAAGGGTAAAAGTGAGTGATGAGATTTATAGAGCAGACTTAAATTTTGAACCTGTTATAGGCACAATTTATTACCTTTATGAAAAAAATGCTAAAACTATTCTATCACTAATATCTCCAATAGAATGGGGAAAAATTCCTTATGACAATTTTAGATGTGCCGTAAAACTTTTGGCAGATAAAAGCTGGGAAGTACAAATGCCACTTTAAACCAATTTGATTTACTTATAATCAAACAACTTTAGTTTACCTTTGCCATTTCTTAAAATAATGGAAATGTCTTCTATAAATGCTTATACAAAAAGGTATGACATCTATGATTTATTGGCCTGCTGTTTATTAGCATGTTCACTTATATTTGCCCTTGATAGGGTTTTATATTTAGACAGTGCCTTTAGTTTTTTTAATTTTATCCAAACTGAAAATTTTGCCATTTCCTATAATAGGTATACCGCCATAATAGCTCAATTGCCAGCATTTTTGCTATTAAAACTGGGTTTTGGGTTAGAGGTGTTAGTTTATATTTTTAGCCTTGGTTATGGACTCGTCTATTTTTTTACTTTTTTATTAATTAAAAATACATTGAAAAATAAACCATTAGCCATAGTTTTTTTATTATGCTCACTGCTTGGCACTCATCATTTGTTCTTTGGTTTAGTTTTTGAAACCATGCTTGCTTTAAGCATGGCTTTTTTAGCAGCAGCTGTAGTAAATTTTACTTTTAAAAACCGAGCCAATCAATGGCTTTCTTATTTTATAATTCTTATTTTGGGAATATTTAGTCATCCAATATTTTTATTATTAATGATGGTTTTTATCTTTATTCATTTTTTGGCTACCAAAAGGATTTTATGGCAATTTTCACTTTCACTTTTGATACTTTATGCTATGAAATCGTTTTTATTTTTAATACCTAACCACGAAATTAACCAGTATAATAATTTGCTTGATTTGGCAAATTTTAAGCAATCATTTATGCATGAATATATGTTAGGTAATGCATGGAATTTTTATAAATTGATGGCCATTATTTTTATTTTTTTATTGATTTATTTTAGAAAAATGAGGAATAAAAAAATGTTTTGGGGATATTTATGTGGATGTATAGCAGTATATATTATTCTGGCAATTAGCAATTCAGCCGGTGATGCACATATTATGTTACAGCGAAATTTTTTAGTATTAAACATGGCAGTTTTATTGCCTCTTGCTTATTTTTATAATGATTTCCCACAAAAAATTATAACTACCCTTGCGATACCCATTGCATTGTTTTTAAGTTTAAATACCATTTCTAAAACCAGTGTTTTGTATAAAAATCGCAGAGAAACCTTAGCTAAAAACATCAATACTCTTCAAGCCGTAGCAACAAAAATTGCAATAAAAAAGTCTCAAATTGTTTCAGATGTACTCCTTTCTTCATGGGCATTGGGACATGAATCGATATTGTTATCAACCATTATTAATAAAAAATCTAGTACAATTACTGTGGTAGATACTTTAGCACTATATACCAATGGTTTTATACCTGCTTATGGGCCACCAATAGCAATAGAAAAGATGAACAAACATTATTTTAATTGGGATAGCAGCCACTATAAGCTGATTAATAAAGAATTTTTGCTAAAATAGGTTTCATATATTCAAAACAGGTTTTCATAAACTTAAACCCTTCTTTCACAAATTTTTTTTCAACAACACTTTAGAAAATCTTGCCTAAGGTTACGAAAATTTTATTCTTTTTTCTTAATAAATCCAGCTTACCCATCGAAGATTCTAATTACAGCCAAAACTAATTCAAACACAAGCGCGTTCGCAATTCTCATTCTTAAATTAGAACTACTATTCTCGTGAATTAAAATCTTGTTATCTCACTTTTCTTTATGGCATTTTTGACTGGCATTGCAAACGCTAAAGCGTTATTTGAAATAAATAATATTTTTACCAATTGATTTTTAAGCAAGCACCAAATCCAGGGTAATTGATTAATAAAGACTCTATGCCAATAATTTCTAATACTAATTTTTGTTGTTTTTGCTTATTTAATTGGGTACTTAATCCAAATTTACTGTTTAATAATGACCAACCACCCATTTGAGCGCCAATATCTATTCGGTGGTTCGCTTTAAATAATTTTTTCATATAGCTTATTTGGGGTAAGTAGCCTGGCATAGCCATGTAATTAAACGAAATGATTTTTTTCACATCTTCTATCCCATAGCTTATTTGAATGGGCATCATTGTGATGCGATTTCTTTGGCGAGATTCTATATACAATAATCTTCGTAAAGAGTCAGCCCTAGATGCCACTGAAAAGTTTTGCCCAAGCGTAAAATTAAATCCAGAATAGTTCCAATTGGTGTCTTGGCTAAACACCCTAAGGTTATTTGGCAACAGGCTAATCCCTAAATTTTTTACTCGCCAACTGCTGATTTTGTTACCTTCTATTTTATAGGCCAAAAAAGATGAGCCAAATCCAAAACCAGATATAGCATTGGTATTTTGATAAGCGTTATAATTTAATTCTGCAATAATATTTTGTCCATTTTCTGATGTGAATAAGGTGTTTTTACCCTTTGTTTTAATGCTTGCATAATTATTTATTACATAAACTTCTGGTGCAATTTGCAACTGCCACTTGTTTTTATAATTTATATTTTTGTGAATATATTGCAAAGTATAAAAACCTATTTGCTTACCGTTCATGCCTAAGTTTAATACTTTTCCGGCAGATTGGCTATTGCCTTTAAATAGCAAAAGAAAAAAATCTTTTGAATATGAAAACCCACTGTAAAGAGCGGAGTTTATGCTAAAATTATACTCCTGAACACTAAATTTAATACCTGCATTTGCAATAATGCCGGTTCTATTCTTTGCCATTAGCAGCACAGTTGACTTTTCAATATTTTTTTGATTAATATTGCCTCTAAATATAAATGGCAAAGCTGCAAAGCTGTTTAAATGATTACTGCCTATGGCAAAACTTGTTGCTATTTCATTTATAAAAAATTTTGGTTTGGCACTGTCATTTATTGCACTTAATTTTATGCTCGTTAAGAGCAATATACCGATAGTAAGGGTACTTTTTATAGACATAGTTTATACTTTAAAAATAAAAAATGTTAATTAGCCTTAATTTGGTAAGTTACATCAGCGCTTACATCTATTTTGCAATAATCTGAAGAATTAATAGAAATTTGGGTATTTGGCGGTGTATTGGCAGTAAGAATAATATATGCAAATGCAGCATTTTTTATACTATTCCATTTATTGGGAGGTATATTTATAAAGGCTTTTCCTTTTGCAGCCACAGCGCCACTAGCGGCTATAATTTCATTCATATCATTGTTGCCAATGGTATCTAAAAAGCGATTATTCTTATCATAAACTGCAAGTTTCAAGTTGATACTAAATGCAAATCTGTTTTCAAAAAACAAGTATATTTTACCCTCTTTCACCCGTTCTAAATTTTCTATTTCATTTAAGTTAAAATTAATAGAATCTTTAAATTGAAGTTGGTTAAAAGACAGTAAATTCTGAAACTTTAATCGCAAGTCTATTTGAAACTTACTGTTGTAATAGATAAAATCTTGCCAATTGTTATTGTTACCATTTGGACTAGTTGCAATTTGCATGTTAAATTTAATTTTATCGGGTAGATTTTCTACAAATTGTTTTACATTGCTATTGCTATTTTGCAGTGTTACTTGTTGCACATTATTAAAAAATGGGTTAAAATTTGCCCTTCCAATAATGTAAGGATTGTTAATAACAGCTGCTGTTAGAGGAATGTCTATACCTTTTTTGCTATTGCTCGCAATAATTTTTCTGGCCAATACGCTTCCTTCTGTTCCTATGCCGTTGGTAATATTCAAATCCATGCTAACATTATTAAAATTAATATTTCCATTTAACTTTTCAAAAATTGCCATTGGAACATTATCATCACCTGTCTCATTTATGGTATTGCCAAGATATCCTATAGCATACTCTGGCACTAATTTTTCTAAGCCATAAGATAGGTTAATAGAATCATTGAGCGAAACAGATAATTTTCTGCCAGAAGAATCTAGCACCACCCGCATAATCTGATAAAAAGTATTTACTGTGTCAGTAATATCTGGGTCTTTGCCTCTATAGTCTATCACATAGCCTGCCATATCTATTTCTTTGCTTAAAGAGGTTGGTCTGCCATTTCGTGCACCCTCCACTTTTATCTCTTCATCTATCATAACGCCATTTTTTGTAGCAGAAGGTATTTTTAGGTACAAGGTCATGTTTTCGGCTATACTTGTATACAAACTTATCTTTAATTTCCCAGATCTTACTTTAATATATTTCAGTTCTGCCCCGTCAAAATATTGGCTTAAAGGCTCATCTTGTTCTAACACTGTTTGACTAGGAAAAACCGCTGTGGCCGCAGATGTTGTCAAATTGCGCACACTTATTTTTATATTCAAACCCTTATTGGCATCAATAAGCACATTGCCACTACTTGCATCTGTTTGCAAGGTTTTAATCTTTACTTGCAGCGCAGCACCTATTTGTTTATTTGCTAAATCAATAATTTTTATGGCCTTGGTATTGGGAGCCACATTATTAAAGGTGGCAGAACCTATAATATCGCCATTAGCTTTATTGATTAAATCAAATTCTAGTAAGCTCAAGTTTACAGGCAATTCGTTTTCAAATTCTAGTACCATTTCACCTGTTTTGATAGTTGCTTGATCAAAAAAATCGCTTGCATCTATATCAAAAGGTGTTAAATTGGTTTGGTTTTGAGCAGGTATACTGGTGGTAGTGCCATCCAATAATAGAAACAGGGGGTTAATTTCTCCTAAACTTATTTTTCGCTCGATACTTCTGTCTGCCAACTTTAACCTTGCCAATGTAAATGAGGTATTTAAACCCGTATCAGGTATGCTTAGTAGTCCGGGACTATTTTCATACAATTTGGTTTCATAAATGTAATCTGCATTATTTGCGCCTCCGCTAATATAGTTTCCAAACACATTATTAAATTCAATCCTACTGCTAGCAAGGGGTATTAAATAAGCAGCATCCCAATTTGCTTTTCTATCTTTTTTACATCCAAGGATTAGAAAAGTGCATAAAAAAGCAAGGATACTTAGTTTTATTATTTTCATCTTACAGACAAAGGTAAATTAATTCTTAATAATTTACTAATAGAAATCTTAGGACGCATTTTATTCAAAAATTAGAAGTGCTTAAATTTTATTTATAGCCCAAAAACAGGTTTATTTTTTGGAGAGGTAACCTCATAGCTAACTAGAATTTTATCTGTTTTGTTGCTCTTTATTTTTATGTTCCAAGTTAGTTTTCCTGTATTTACATCAAAAATGCCTTTACTTAGCTCCGTGTTTTCTATTATTATTTCATTGTTTTTAGACAGTGGTATCTGATCTTCAATAATTAAATCAATATCCGTATTGTTGGTATTATTTATTTGAATAGAATATCCCAAAATTTCTTTTTTAGTGCTTCCAAAATATTTAGTTTTGGTATAATCGCGCTCATTTATGCGTTTAATAATTATTTTAGCATCCTTGCCCAATGATAATTTTAACGTGTCGTTATCTGCCTGTGGGGATAAAAAAGTATTGCCAACATAGCTTTTATTATAAAATAAATTTACTTGTCCAGGGATAAGATTATATTGTTGCCAATTTGTAATCATAGCCGTTAGATAAACGCTGCAATCTATTCTTGGAATACTAAAATAACTGTAAGTTGCCGCTAGTTCATAATTATTTAATAAAACCAAAATTGGAGTATTGCTGCTTGGTAAATTATAGGGCAAATCTATTTGGTAATCTATTGCTACCTCTGAACTATAAGATTTAAAAGCAGGATTTTTTTTATCTTCTTTTCTATTTTCACCCCATCTGTTAGATTTAGAAAGGCTTTCAGTCGGAATATCATAATAATCTTCACCTGCGCCACTTCCGTTTCCGTAGTCTGTCCGTTCTGGGCTACTAAAATCAGCATAGCGAGGGTATAAAATAGGTAAACTTAAACCTTGATTTGGATTGCCAGTTGAAATTTCTAAAATTACATTTTCCCAATTTTCGCCCGTAAATTGTCTTACGCTTGCCTTTTGCACCAGTATAATTGGTTTTTTTATATCTTCCACCCTTGCCTCATAAATTGGATACCAAGAAGCACCTTTTGTAACATATGAAAAAGTAAGTTTGCACTGTCCGGCATTCTCTGCCGTTATTTGCACGAGTATTTTTCCATTTGGAGCAATAGGATATTTTTTTAACAATTCATTGATGTTGTTTTTAACAATGCGTTCTCTATTAGTAAATATTTTTTTTGTGTATTCTAAGTTGCTGCTTTCATTATATATTTCATTAAGTCTTTTATTATAAAACAAACTCATACGCTCCAGTTCTATTACGTTTACACCATTATTTCCGCTTAGTTTAGTATTGTTTTGCAACAAACTTATTTCTTCTTTATAAACCCTCAATTTATTATTTATTATGGTGTATTGCCTTTCAAAATATATAAGTGAGTCTTGCAATGCCCGATATCCAGGTATTTTTTCCTCATCTATATCATTATTTTTAGTTATAAAACCCGTGCTATTGACTTCGAAACCGCTGCCCGCAGATAGTACAATACTATTTGCGTTTATTTGGCTACTTAGCTCTTTAATAAAAACTTCATTGTTCCCTTTTTTTAGGTTCACCACTGCGGTTCTATGCACTTCTGCAGCATTAACATAAATTTTAGCGCGTTCTAGTTTTGAGTTAACTTCGTTAGTTTGACCAGATAAAATGGTGGAGATAGTAAGTATTAATGTTAAAAAAATGTAGCGCATATATTTTGTTGATATGTTGAAGTGTTTTAATTACGAAAGTATAGCAAAGGTAAATGATAAAAGTCAGAATTTTTTTCTTAGTTTTTAAAAAAGGGTTACTTTTGCGACACAATTAGCATAAATTAACAATTTAAAAGCATGACAAGAGGATCAATTAGCCAATTTATGGAAAAACACTACCTTCATTTTAATGCAGCAGCAATGGTGGATGCAGCAAAAGGATATGAAAAGCATTTGGACGAAGGTGGAAAAATGATGATAACCCTTGCGGGGGCAATGAGCACTGCTGAGTTGGGCAAATCTTTGGCCGAAATGATCAGGCAAAACAAAGTTCAAATAATAAGCTGCACAGGTGCAAATTTAGAAGAAGATATTATGAACTTGGTTGCGCATAGCCACTATAAGCGTGTTCCAAATTATAGAGATTTAAGTCCCGAACAGGAGCAAGAGTTGTTAGACAATCACTATAATAGGGTTACAGACACTTGTATACCAGAAGAAGAGGCTTTTAGACGACTTCAAAGCCATATAGAAGGCATTTGGAAAAAGGCAGAAAAAGAAGGTAAACGGTTTTTGCCACATGAGTTTATGTATCAAATGCTTTTGAGCGGAGAATTAGAACAATATTATGAAATAGACCCTAAAAATAGTTGGATGCTAGCCGCTGCCGAAAAGAATTTGCCTATTATTTGCCCAGGCTGGGAAGACAGCACAATGGGAAATATTTTTGCTTCTTATGTAATTAAAAATGAATTAAGTGCAAGCACCATGAAAAGTGGTATAGAATACATGGTTTACTTAACAGAATGGTATAGGGCAAATAGTGCTGGTAAAGGAGTTGGTTTTTTTCAGATTGGTGGCGGTATAGCGGGTGATTTTCCTATTTGTGTGGTGCCAATGATGTATCAAGATTTAGAATGGCAAGAAGTGCCTTTTTGGAGTTATTTTTGTCAAATATCAGATTCTACTACCAGTTATGGCTCATACAGTGGTGCTGTGCCAAACGAAAAAATTACTTGGGGTAAATTAGAAATTACCACACCTAAATTTATTGTAGAAAGTGATGCTACTATAGTGGCTCCGCTTATTTTTGCTTGGGTTTTGGGGTGGTAGAGGGAGGTTTTTAAGGAGAAACGGAACACTACATTTACATTATTAACTATTGATGGCAATATGTTTCCGGGCGAACTAATTGAATAAAAAAACTATGAAATACATACTATTTTTAAGCATAACAATAGGTTTGATGAATTGTAAAACCTCATCCAAAATAGCAGAGTCAAGGCCTAGAATTAGCGCAAATATTTACACTACACAAAAGTTAAATATAATTCAATCGAATAAATATCGTCAAAGATACGGAACACACTTCTATTGGCTCCGTATAATGGCTTTAGACCTAAAAGCTGACAGCACTTATAACATTAGCTATTGCCAAAGAAAAATAGCAGAAAGTGGAAAATGGCACGTAAAGAAAGATTCTATTTATCTTTATGAAACAAAAAGTTTTACTTTGGATAAAAAATTACCCAATGCCACTTACTTTATTAATAGCAGAGGATATATATTCTACAATAATGGCAGCGTTACTGGTGAGCATGAACGTTATTACACTGTTTTAAAAATTAAGGGCAATTTATTTGACGGTCAATATGATACCACAAAAATGGAACCCAACAAAAAAGTAATAGATATGTTGAAATGTAAAGGTAAGTATTAAGTATATTTAGATCTTTATAGCAAGGCTCAAATTTTACTTAAAAATTGTGGAACAAACTATTCAAGGCTTCCAAAAAACATCATGCTTTCGTCAATCAAAAAGCCAAACGAAAAAATTACTTGTGGTAAAATAGAAATTACCACACCTAACTTTATTGTAGAAAATGATGTTACTATAGTGGATGTCAAAGCTAATTTGATTGCTGTTTTAGGGGTATTACACACATTAAATTCGCATAGCATTCAATTGCCTGTTGCACTTTCTTCAGGAATGTATTTTGTTAAATATGGTGAGGATGTTTTTAAATTGGTGGTTGAATCGCATTAGGAATTGGCTTTGACACGATGCTTAATTTATTAATTTTTATTAGAAAGGTTTGCCATTGCCTTTTTGAAAATTTTATTAACAAAAAAAAGTGCTTACCTGAATAAGGATGCCGTTTAAAAAAAGTTTTTTTATTTTTAACCTAGATTAAATCAAATTGTATATGCAGTTCATAAAATAGTTTTTGAACTCTTAATAATAATCGCTTGTTTTGTAACCATAAGAAATCATCACCAATAGCCATGACAAAAAAACTTGTGCAAGAGTCTTTAGACTATCATCAGTTTCCCAAACCGGGAAAGATAGAAGTGCTTCCTAGCAAGCCTACATATACTAAAAAAGACCTCAGTTTAGCCTACTCACCAGGTGTGGCAGAGCCTTGCTTAGCCATTGCAGCAAATCCAGAAGATGCTTATAAATATACCGCAAAAGGAAACTTAGTAGCGGTAATTTCTAATGGCACTGCTGTGCTCGGCTTGGGCAATATTGGGGCTTTGGCCAGCAAACCAGTGATGGAGGGCAAAGGCGTTTTATTTAAAATATTTGCCGATATTGATGTTTTTGATTTAGAGTTGAATTGTGACAATGTGGATGAGTTTGTGCGCACTGTTAAAATTTTAGAACCCACCTTTGGAGGGATTAATTTAGAAGATATCAAAGCACCAGAATGTTTTGAAATTGAAAAAAGACTTAAAGAAATACTTCAAATACCAATAATGCACGATGATCAGCATGGCACGGCAATAATATCAGGTGCAGCACTCATTAATGCTCTAAAAATTGTTAATAAAGATATTGCAACTGTAAAATTAGTGGTAAATGGGGCGGGAGCATCTGCCATATCATGCGCTAAAATATTTGTATCTTTGGGTGCAATAAGAGAAAACATCATTATGCTTGATAGTAAAGGGGTAATTGATAAAAGCCGCACCAATCTTGACGAGCAGAAAGCTTATTTTGCTACTGATAGAAAAGAAAAAACACTTACAGAAGCCATGGTAGATGCAGACGTTTTTGTGGGCTTATCAAAAGGCAATATTTTGAGTGAAGATATGATTCGTTCTATGGCAAAAGACCCAATAGTTTTTGCAATGGCAAATCCAGATCCAGAAATTGAATATCCAAAGGCAATTGCCGCACGAAAAGATATAATTATGGCTACTGGCAGAAGTGATTATCCAAATCAAGTTAATAATGTACTGGGCTTCCCTTTTATTTTTAGGGGTGCGTTAGATGTGCGCGCAACATCAATAAATGAAGAAATGAAACTTGCTGCCGTGCGTGCTATTGCCGCACTAGCTCAAGAAACAGTTCCAGAAATTGTAAACTTAGCTTACAATGATAGAAACCTAGCCTTTGGCAGAAACTACATTATTCCAAAACCTTTGGACCCAAGATTATTAACTACTGTGGCCCCGGCAGTGGCAAAAGCGGCTATGGAAAGCGGAGTTGCAAAGCATCACATTACTGATTGGGAAAAATATGCAGAGGAATTGCGAAAAAGATTAGGTCAAAACAACAAGTTTATTCGTAGAATGATGGAACAAGCAAGGCAAAATCCTAAAAAGGTGGTTTTTGCTGAGGCAGATAATTACAAGATTATAAGGGCAGCAATAGAGGCCTTTGACGATGGGATAGCTTTTCCTATTTTGCTTGCTAACAAAGAAAAAATTGAAAAAATTGCAACGGAGCATCTTTTAGATATCTCTAACCTTGCTATCATAGACCCAAAATTAGAAGATGCTAAGAGAGAAGTTTTTGGTAAAATGTTATTTGAAAAAAGAGCAAGAAAAGGAGTAACACTATATGAGTGTATCAAATTAATGCGCGACAGTAATTATTATGGGGCAATGATGCTTGAAACAGGAGAGGTAGATGCATTTTTATCGGGACTTACAAGAAATTATTCGGACACCATAAGGCCCTGTTTGGCCATTGTAGGTAAAGCTCAAGATACCAAAAAAGTGGCAGGCATGTATATTATTATGTCTAAAAAAGGGCCATTGTTTTTTGCAGACACTACAGTAAATATTAATCCCAATGCAGAAGAGTTAATATCCATTATTCATCAAGTAAATGAAAAAGTAAAACAATTTAATATTACCCCAAATATTGCAATGCTTTCTTATGGCAATTTTGGATCCTCTGCAGGGGCAGATTCAACAAAAATTCAAGAAGTAGTGCGTTATTTGCACGAAAATTTTCCTGAAATGATTATAGATGGGGAGTTACAAGCCAATTTTGCCTTAAACAATGAGTTAAGAGATGATAATTATCCTTTTAGTAAATTAAATGGCAAGGATGTAAATACATTTATTTTTCCAAATCTTTCTTCGGGAAATATTGCTTATAAAATGGCGCAGACACTTGCCAATAATGAAGCCATTGGCCCCGTATTGATGGGTTTTAGAAAATCTGTGCATATATTGCAGCTGGGCAGCAGTATTAGAGAGATTGTAAACATGATCTCATTGGCTGTAGTTGATGCCCAGTTTAAGAATGAATGATAATGTTATAGAAATAAAGCAAGTTGTTTTTGGCAGCAAGATGCAATTACAATCTATTGCCCTTAGAAATGCAGTATTGCGCGAGCCACTAGGTTTAGTTTTTAGTAAAGAGGAGCTAGCTGATGAAAAACTGCAAATACACTTGGTGGCGGAGGTTAAAAAAGAGATAATTGGAGTGTTGATTTTAGTAAAAATAAACAAAGAAACCATAAAAATGAGACAATTTGCAGTAAGCACGCAATATCAGCAAAAGGGTGTAGGTAAGGCAATTGTATTGTTTGCAGAAAATTATTGTAGGGTTAATAATTTTCAAGAGATTGTCCTTCATGCAAGGGAAGCAGCTTGTAATTTTTACCTCAAATTGGGCTATAAGAAGATTGGAGCTGGTTTTGAAGAGGTAGGATTGCCTCATTATAGAATGATAAAGAACATTGGGTAAATTATTAGATAAAATAGAAAAAGCTGGCGATATAAAACAAGTAAAATTGGAGGACTTGCCATTGCTGTGTTCAGAAATTAGGGTATTTTTAATAGAAACAATTTTGGCTAATGGCGGCCATTTTGCAGCAAATTTGGGTGTGGTAGAATTGACAGTGGCTTTGCATTATTTATTAAATTTGCCAAATGATGCACTTGTTTGGGATGTTGGGCATCAATCCTACACACATAAGTTACTAACAGGTCGCAAAAAGGACTTAAAAAATATACGCAAAACGGGCGGTATATCGGGTTTTCCCAGAAGAGAAGAAAGTATTTTTGACACATTTGGTACTGGCCATAGCAGCACATCTATTTCTGCTGCTTTGGGCATGGCTATGGGTCCAGATAAGGAGGGGAAAAAGCATATTGCTGTAATTGGAGATGGTGCGCTAACCGCAGGACAAGCATTTGAAGGTCTCAACAATATGGCAATTAGTAATGCAGATATTTTGGTTGTTATAAACGATAATCAAATGAGCATTGACCCAAACAATGGCGCAATTGCTGCTATTTTAAATGACCGACAAAAAGCAAAAACTTTTTTTGAAACCTTTGGCCTATCGTATCAATTTTGTAGTGACGGAAATGATTTTAATGAGGTATTTAATGCGCTCACTGAATCAATTAAAAGCAAAACACCTAGAATTTTGCATATTAAAACAGTGAAAGGTTTTGGGTATAAAAAAGCAGAAGAAGACCATATTAGGTGGCATGCTACAGAAAGTATGGTAAAAGTATTGCCAAATTTTATGCAGAACACAAAATTCCCGAAATACCAAGAGGTGGTGGGAAAAACATTGGTGCAATTAGGCAAGTTAAACACAAAAATTAACGTGGTTACACCAGCAATGCCTACAGGCAGTGGGTTAAAGGAATTTGAAGCTCTTTTTCCAAGCCGTTTTTTTGATGTGGGTATTGCAGAGCAACATGCTGTAACATTTTGTGGTGGGCTTGCAATAGCAGGCGCTGTTCCTTTTTGTGTTATATATTCAACTTTTTTACAACGTGCTTATGATCAAATAATTCATGATATTTGCATGCAGAATATAGCAGTTATTTTTTTAATAGATAGGGCTGGTATTGTGGGGGGCGATGGGCAAACACATCATGGAGTCTTTGATATTGCATATTTAAAGTGTGTTCCTAATCTAACAATCATTGCTCCACCAGATATTCGTTATTTAAGAAATGCAATTTATACTGCAAGTATTGCTAATATTGGCCCAATAGCAATAAGATATCCTAGGGGCAGGGGAGAATATGATATTTGGGAATTGCCTTTTGAAAAAATAGATTTCAATAAAAATGTTGTGCACCAAATAGGTAAGCAATGTTTATTTTTAAATATTGGCGACATGTTGCCTTCTATCAGAGAACTTTTACCAGAGATAGATGAAAAAATAGGACCTGTAGCAGTAGAAAGTTTAGTTTGTTTAAAACCTTTAGACCACATTTATCTAAATCAACTTTTTAGCAGCTACGAGAAAATAATTATCATTGAAAATGGGGCAAAAAATGGAGGTATTGGAGAATCTATTGCACGGTTTGCCAAAGAAGGAAATTATAAAGTTAGAATAAAAATATTTGGGTTTGAGGATAATTTTATACCACATGGTGATAACACTGCGCTTTTTGAAAATGCTGGATTAAGGGGAATAAAATTTTCAAATGCTGTTAAATCTTTTTTAGAAATTTGAGAAGATAAAATAATCCAATAATTCAATTAGACAAAATAAAAATGCATGATTGGGCAAATTAGTTACATTGACGAGAAGCTCCAAAAAAGTGCTTATACTGCTTGGCTATTGATTATTTCTGTATTGTTTTTACCTACTGTTGGGCAACGATCTCTTTTTGAACCACAAGCCGCCAAAACTAAAATGGCAAATACAAACAAAATTAAATTTACTTTTTTCATACGATTAATGCTAAATACTTATTATATAAATGGAGCACAAAAATAATCATTTATTTGATATGAATGATATAAATGAAAAAATTGCGTTTTTACAAAATGTAGACACACTAAAACGGCCTTATGTTGCATCTAAATTGTATAAAAAACAAGCTCCATTTATTTTATCACAAATAGCATACCGAAACATAGCAAGGTACAAATTACCTACCTTTTTTGCAGCTAATTGTTTATTTTCTGAAAAAAGTATAGCCCAAGCTACTGCTGAGCAAGTTGCACAATATAAAGCAATAATTGTTGGAAAAGCAAAAAAGTTGTATAGCCTTACAGGCGGTTTGGGGGTAGACGATTATTTTTTTGCTAAAAATATTGATAGCCTAATAAGTTATGATTTGGATGAGGCCTTGAATAACATCGTGCGTTCCAATTTTTCTGCACTTCATGTCAAAAATATTGAAAGACACACCCAAAAAGGCGAAGATTTTTTTAACTTAAATATTGATGAAAAACAGAATGCCCTTATTTACATAGACCCAGACAGGAGATTGCTAAACAAAAGCAATAAAATTATTACTGAGTTTAGCCCCGATATAATAAAACTTGTGCCAGAACTGCTTGCGTTTAATTGCACTATCTATTTAAAACTTCCTGGAGTTACAGATATTAGTTGGGTGAATGCAAATATTTCAAATATTGATGAAATATATATTATTGCCTTGTTTAATGAGGTAAAAGAATTATTTATCAAAGTATCGCCCGGTGCAAAAAATAGTCCAATTTTAACTGCAATTCACTTGTCAAAAGAAAATGAACCTAAACAATATAGTGAAGAAGTAATTAAACTAATACTAGCCCAAACTAAAGCTGAAAAAGGGCTTTATATTTACGAGCCTTGGCATTGTATCTCTAAAATTAGACTACAGCACATTGCAAAACCTATAAGCCCAAACACACACTTGTTTTATACTAGCAAGACTGCCTTAAGTAAACATGGCAAACTTTTTATGATACACTACGATGGATTTATTACACTGCCAGAGATTCAAAAATTGTTAAAACAAAAGAAAATTGATAAAAGTGCCGTTACTGCCCGAAACACAAAAATCACCTCAGCAGAATTCTCTCAAAAATTGGGTCTAAAAACAGATGACAAAATGCACATGTTTATTTTTGGTCTTGAAAAAAAGTATCATTTTATTATTGCAGAAGTTTGCAAAGGCTAGTGGGCATAATATGTTTTTAATATAATGGTATCCTCTCTAGTTATTATTATTCGCTTTTTGAACATAAGCGGCTATTGCAGAAAGCATAGAAGGGTGCTCTGATGATGGTGCAAGAATATCTATAATAAGACTAGCATCCTCAATTGCCTGGTGTGTGGTGCTTCCAAAAGCGGCTAGGCGGGTGTCGTTTTGCACAAAATCAGGAAAATTGTCAAACAGACTTTTTATATCTGCTGGGCTAAAGAATACAATAATGTCATAAAATACTTCCTTTAGATCACTTAAATCTGCTGATACGGTTCTATACATGATGGCCTCAGTAAATATTATTTTATGGTGTGTAAAAAAATCTGGAATACTTGGCTTTCTTATATCTGAGCATGGAAAAAGAAAATTTTCTTTGCAGTGGGTTTTTATCATTTTCAAAAAATCTGATTCTGGCCCTTTGCCAAAAAACACTTTTCTTTTTCTCACTTGAATATATTTTTGAATATAGTTGCTTATACTCTCATTTGCACAAAAATATTTAAAGGTATGCGGTAACTCTACCCTCATTTCTTCTGCGATTCTAAAAAAATTATCGATAGCGTTTTTAGAGGTAAGTATTACTGCTGTGTGATCTAAAATATTTAATCTTTGATTTCTTAATTCTCTTACAGGTTCAGGGTTTATTTGTATAAATGACCTATAATCTATTTTTAATTTATGTTTTTGTTCTAATTCATCAAAAACAGACTTTCCAGATTCTGGTAAGTTTTGAGTAATTAGAATACTTTTAACCTTTAATTCTCTTGTCATGGATATGCTAATGCAACAAATCTTAAAAATATTAAAAATGGAAATATTTCAAGGCTGCAAACATACAACATTAAAAATAATTTTTTTTCGCTCTTTTTAAAAAATCCTAAATAACACATTTGTATCAAACTAATAAGTTCTTTAAGTCCCAAAAGAAAAATTAAAAGTATAGTTAAATTACTGGCGATAAAATGAGTGTAATAAAAGTAATTTATGAGTAAAACCAATCCAATGGGTATAAAGAATAAGTTGTCATTGAGCTGTTTTATGGTATAGTGTATCGCAAAATAATCTTGCATATTAAAAAAGGAAGATAAAATATATGCAAAGGTGTATTTTATAAAGGTAATTGTTAAAATCACTAAAACAACGTAAAACAAGAGCAGGTTTTGTTGTATATTATACGGCAAATTAAACCTTATAATAAGAAGATAAAAAACGGCACATGATAAAAGTAGACTAAGAATTTTACTAAAAACATTGTAAAAATTTAAAACATTAATTGTTTCATCAATCCATTTCTGAAAATAATAAGGCCTAATCGCTGCAATACTTTCTTTTTTATAAATATCTGCAAATGTTCTTTTTTTAATACTAAATAGCAGTAAGAGGATGCAAATAAATACTGTAAGCCCAGCAAAACGGACCCTATTTCTTTTAAATTCTTTATTATCACTTTGTGGAAACGTGATGAGTCTGTCTTTTCTAGCCGGCAATGAGTCATATTTACAGTTCAAGCCAACCATAGAATCTAGCAATTTTTTTACGGCTACACTGTCATTATAATATTGGCTATATTTATAGCCGGTAGGTTTGTTTATAGTTTCGCCTTCAATTTGTAGAATAGTGGTATCGAGCGTATTTATATTTGGTTGTGCATTTATAAGTGAATAATTTATTACAAATAATATAAAAATTAATAAACCACATATACGATATGAACAAAATTTTAACAAGGCTTCAAAAGTAGTTAACAAATCCAAAATGAAACTTACCACGCAGAAAATTTATTGGAATATTTTTTTGCTTACCATAAGCATAAACCAAAGAGAGTATCGTATTGCCTGTATTTATGTTTGCTCCAAGCCCAAAACCTATTGGGATATCAGACTTAATGCCTGCAAAATTTTGCGCATTATTTTTATAAGCCATTGCGTTGCAAAAGGCAAAAAAATTAGACAATTGGTTATACCGATACCTTATTTCCACATTTGTCAGGGCATATTGATCTGCAAAAAACTGTTGCTCATCAAAGCCCCTAAGGCTTTTAAAACCGCCCAAGCGAAACAATTCATTTAAAAAAATTTGTGGAGTATAAATATATTTTCCCTCTATGTTGGTATAAAGCACCCATTTATCTGAATAAAGTGTCCAAATTTTGCTACCCCCAATTTGAATTTGAAATTGATTAAAACTTAATGGAAAACTATCGTAAAGTGAGTAATTTTTTCCATTATTTTGAAACTCCATATTAACAATACGGCTATCTTTTATAATTTTTTTTGTTCCAAAACTACCCGAAAAGATATAACTATATCCCCAAAAAGGATTTATAAAGCTGCTCCATACACTGTTTTCTAAACTGATACCATATTGTTTATAATTAGTGGCATTGGGTGATGGAAAGTTTTGATTTACCCTTAATTTATTGGTATCTAAACTGATTAAGCTTGTAGTTTCATTCGAAAAAAATGCAGAGAGCAATACATTGTTTTTGTTTCTAAAATTAATAGCAATTGTTGGTTTTGTAGTTAGAAATGTGGTATCAAATTTTATTAAATCAAAGCTAAGCGTGCTTCCAAATTTTATGTAGGGCAAATAGGGTAAAACTAATTTAGAATTTAAAGATTGCCCATTTTTTAAAAAACTTTGCCAAAAGAGCGAGAACTTTTCTGCAGCACCGATGGTATTGTGTAATTGAATATCTGCTTGACCAGTTAGTAACAACTTGTTGTTATTGTTATCACTTTGGGGCGCAAATCCTGCAATGGCATCTACTTTATTGATAGTATTTTTATTAATGTTAAGTATAACCGAAGCTTTATTATTGTTAAAACTTATTAAAATTGGGCTCAAAATATTTATAAAAGGTAAACTTCTCAATTTATTTTCAATTTGCAATATTTGCTGCTCATTATAAGGCTCACCTGGATGAATATTTAAAAAATTATAAAGAAAAGCCTTTTTGATATTCAGTTCTTCATTGATAATGATGCTGTCATAAATAACGTAAGGGCCCAAAAAAAGTTGTAAAGTGGTATGTAACTCTTTTTCTAAGAAATATATTTTTGATAGCTGCAGGTTGGCAAACGGATATCCGTTATTATTATAGTGCGCGATGGTTTTTTTTGCTAAATTTTTAAATTGAGCGACACTCATTTTCCTATTCAAACCATTCTCTAGCGTTTTCCAAAGGGCATCTCTTTCCCAGCCATCCATTATAAAAGTATCAGGAATAAATTCACTGTATTGAGCACCTTTGTGTAAATGCCAATAAACATTGCTTTCTTTTAATATTACACTGTCTATACCTGCTTGCAAATAGCCTTCATATACCCATTGTTGAATAATATTTTCTGCAAATCCTGCATTTGCAAAACTATCTAATTCATTTTTTTCTGCTACGACTTTTTGATTTAAAAGGTAATAATTTTTAGTATTTTGAGCAAATAAAGGAGCGTTAAAAAAAAATAATATCAATACAATAAACAAATGATTGTGCAAGCATAGCTGACAAAATTTATAAATTATTGTTTGGTGATTCATCTTTCTACAAAGTAATTCTAATTTTAGTTATTTTGTTGTTTATGAATGTATTTTTTTTAGCTTAGCTTTAATATTTATACCAAAATTTTATGCGGTATTAAATTTCTTAGGTGAAAATAATAAATATCAAAAAAAATCCTCAAAAAATTAATTTATTTTGAGGATTTTTAGTTTGTCAAGCCAAATATATGATTGTAATTAAGCACATAATTAGCAACATTTGCTATGCTTCAGAATTTTCTGTTGCAGCTTCTGCATTGTCGTCCATGCTTTCTGCATTTGCCTCCTCATTTACTCCATCTTCTGCTGTAACAGTTCTTGATGTTCTTACAGATACGATAGCATTTGCAGGAGCATCTAGTACTTCCACATTTTTAATGCTCACAATTTCTACTTTAATTGATTGTCCTATCTTTAATCCATCAATACTTACTTCAATCACATCTGGCATATCCGTAATTAATCCTTTAAGTTTTAACTTGCTTATTTTTTTAACCAATTTGCCCCCTTGACGCACACCGGGTGAGTCGCCAATTATTTTAACTGGAATATTTAAAACAACAGGTGTTTTATCATCGATGAGCAAAAAATCAGCGTGTAAAATATTTTCTGATACGGGATGAAACTGAATATCTTGAAGTATGGCATCATAATGAGTGTTTTCTAAATCAATTTTTACCTTATATGTATTTGGGGTATAAACTAAATTTTTAAAATCGGCATGATAAATGGCAAAGTTTAAGTTTTCTACTCCATGTTTACCATAGAGTGTACATGGCACTTGGCCAATGGCCCTGACTTGTTTAGTAGCAGCTTTTCCTAGTCCAGTTCGCTTTTCTGCTTTTAGTAATATGGTTTTCATTATTTTTTTATTTTTAGCTATTTAATGGCAATACTGATTGCGTATTGGTAAAATTTGGTTGGTTTTTTTTGAATAAAGTGCTGATAGACCCATACTCATGCACATTTTTTATGGCTTTACTAAAAAGTGTAGCCGTGCTTAGTACCCTTAATTTTTGGGTGTGCTTTATTATAGGTATTGTATCTAATACTATTAATTCTTCAAGAACTGAGTTGCTAATATTTTCAAAAGCATTGCCAGATAAAACCGGGTGTGTGCATACAGCTCTAACAGAGCGTGCACCTTTTTCTTTTAGCAGTGCAGCAGCTTTGCAAAGGGTATTTGCTGTGTCTACTAAATCGTCTACTAAAACGATATCCCTATCAGTTACATCTCCAATCACGGTCATACTCGCTATTTCGTTTGCTCTTTTGCGTTCCTTATCACAAATAACCATATCTGCATTTAATGCTTTTGCGTATTCTCTGTTTCTATAAGAAGCACCAATATCTGGAGCTGCAATTGTTAAATTTTCTAATTTCAAACTTTCTATATAGGGTATAAATATAACAGAAGAGTCTAAATGGTCTACGGGTATGCTAAAAAATCCTTGTATTTGAGGGGCGTGTAAATCCATTGTCATCACCCTATCCGCACCTGCAGTGGTAAGTATATCTGCAATAAGTTTAGACCCTATAGATACCCTTGGTTTATCTTTTCTATCCTGTCTAGCATATCCAAAATAGGGTATCACAGCAGTAATGTAACTTGCACTAGCTCTACGTGCGGCATCAATCATTAATAATAGTTCCATTAAATTATCTGATGGTGCAAATGTACTTTGTATAATAAATACATCACATCCTCTAACGGATTCATGATAATTTGGTTGCATTTCTCCGTCTGCAAATTTAGATATGGTTACCTCTCCCAAAGATTGTCCATAGTCTAAAGCAATTTTTTCTGCCAGGGCTCTAGAGCCTGTTCCTGCGTAAATTTGCACTTTATTTAATATGGCCATTTTTTATTTTTTTGTTAAAAAAAGGCATGTTTATAACACACCTTTTCTAATTTTTTTTTCAATTTGTTGCCCGAGATGGATTCGAACCACCACAGACTGCACCAAAAACAGTCGTCCTGCCGTTAGACGATCGGGCAAAATTGGAGTGCAAAAATACAAAAATTTGTATTAAATACAACACATACACAAAAAAGTTTTATTTACCCAATATTATTAAGGGTTTAAATTATAAATCGGTTAGTTTTTATAGTAGTAACTAAACCTGCTTCTTGCACCAAAAATGCCATACCCGTTTTCTATATTATTAAACACAGATATATAATGCGCGTTTGGGTCATTGCTATAAAATCTTTGTGCATTGAATGTGCGGTAATATTTAAATAAATTAATATCTATTGCATCTACATAAAATATAATTTCTTTTAGGTTCGATGTTGTTAATGACAACGTAAACTCGCAATCAAATAATTGTCCATCAAATTGTTTATCTTCTAGTAAGTATATTTTATTAGAATAATTATTTTCATTTATAAATAGCAGCGGATTATTGCTATTTAATGCTTTATCTATCCATTTATATTGCGTGTCTTTAGTTCCATTTGGCAAACTCAATATTCTGAAAATTTCATACGATTTGCAACTAAATGTATAGTAATTTGCAACTATTGAGCTGTCTTTGATACTTAATCTAATTCGCAAGAGTGTATCGTTTTGTTGCACAATTACAGCAGTATCTAAGTTTGTAATATTTGGCAATAGTGGTACACAGGTTTTGGCATAGCTTGTGCCAAAATAGCTGCTAAAATCTAAGGTATAGCAAGCGCCTTCTTGCACTTTATTATTGCTAAAATATCCCCCAGAATTACTCAAAAGTTGATACGCTACTTGTGTGTTATTTTGGTCAAATATTTTCATTGACCCTTCAAAAATTGGTCTAAAACTGTCATTGCTTAATATTTGAAGAGATTCATAAAAATAACCCCCAATAAAACTATCCTTACTCAATATAACATTACATACATTCTTTTGGGGACTGTTTTTTACATTTATTATCACTGTTTTTTGACAAGAAATTACCATCAAGACGAATAAAAAAAAGAATTGTATTTTAAAGAGTAATTTCATTATTAATTAAAACTTAACCTATAACTAAAAGAGGGTATAAAAGGCAATAGTGATACTTGCACAAAAGACCTATTTCCATTTTTATCTGTGCCTGGGGTAATATAAAAAGGGTTTTGGCGGTTATAAACATTAAAAAAACTGATGCTCCATGTTCTAAGGTATTTCTTTTTTTGTTTGTTAAAATTAACAACAATATCTAATCGGTGAAAATCTTTTAACCTGCTTCCATTTCTTTCGGTATAAATATAAATGTCCTGAAAAGGGTCTTGAGATACGCTAGGATACCTGCCAGATGGCAGGGTTATAGCAGCTCCACTAGCAAAAGTCCATGCAATAAATGCGTCAATATTTTTATTTATTTTTTGATTTATAACAATACTTAGGTCATTTCTTCTGTCATATTTAAAAGGAAAAGCTTTTCCATTATTGATGCTGTCAAACCTGCGTGTATTTTTTGATAATGTGTAGGAAAGCCAACCTGTGGTATTGCCAATTTTTTTTTCTACCATTAGTTCTATTCCATAAGATGTGCCGCTGCCTACCTCAAATTTGTCTTCCCATTTTATAGCGTTTCCCACATATTCTACCCCTTCTGCATAATCAATAAGTTGGTTCATAGATTTATGAAATAATTCTATATTAAGATTTATTTTTTCATAAATTTTTTGGATTTGTAAACCAAATTGATCTGCTGTTTCGGGAGTAAGATTTTTAGTTACTGGCAACCACAAATCTACTGGCAATCCTATTGTATTATTGGTAGCAAAATGAAGGTATTGAACAGTCCGGGTATAAGATGGTTTTATATAAATTCCATTCTTGGTTTGAAAAATGGCACTTACTCTTGGCTGGGGATTAAAAAAAACTGCATCACTTGTAAAATAATTGCTATATCTAAAACCAGTATTTAGTGTAAAGTACTTGCTATATTCAAACCTGGCATCCACAAAAAGATATGTTTCGTTGGCAAAAACTTTTTGGTCTGATATCTTTAAAACTCCTTGCGCCAATTGGTTGCTCTCTATAGCAAACCGTCTTGTACTAGGCTCAAAACTGTGGTAGGTATAGCCCAAACCTGATTTTAAACGCCATTTTCTGCCCAGCCAATAGGTTATAGCATGGTTACTGCTTAAATTATATACATTAGATTTGTATGTATAATTACTCTTATATTTATCTATATCTACGCCAGAACTATCTATGGTGCGCAAGTAGTTTATGCCATTAGAATAGCCAAAATATGTGGCATAAAAATTAGATTCTAAAAACACATTTGCTCTTATTTTATTTTCATAACTAACCACAGCCAATTGATTGCCCCACGAAAGGTTTTGCTCATTGCTCTCGTTTCTTATAATAGCATCTCTTTCATCTCTTTCATAGCTATTTTTGCTAAATCCTTTATCTTTTGATGCAAATAATGTGATAGATAGTTTTGCTTTAGCATTAAACCTTTGGGTGATTTTAAAAATACCGTCATAAAAATAGAATCCAGTACTGACATTTTTAGGCTGAAAAGGTGCAATTACTAAATCTAAATAACTTCTTCTCAAGGCAATAGAATAGGTGGTTTTGGGAGATTTTAAAGGGCCATTTGCAGCTGCAGAAATAGCTATAGGGCTGACACTAAAAAAGCATTCATGCCTATATTTATTGCCTTCTTTTAAATCTATGTTTATTTGCGATGAAAGCCTTGAACCCTTATCTGCCTCAAAACCAGATTTTTGAATACTAATATTTCTTACAGCATCCGCATTAAAGGGTGAAAAAATACCTAGTAAATGACTCGGATTAAATAGCAATCCGCCATCCAATGATATTAGATTTTGATCTGGACTACCACCCCGCACAAAAAAACCATTATTGCCTTCTGTTCCCTTAGCTATTCCTGGCATAAAATTAAGGGGTCTCAAGGGATCACTTTCGCCTATAAAAGGAGGTATGGATTTTAGTTTACTGCTTTCTAGCTTTATTATACCCACCTCATTTAAAGGACTAATTGATTTTTGCTGTTTTCCAGAAATGGTTAATAATTTAATAGATTTCAGTTTTGGTAATAATATTACTAAAAATGTATCCTTTTTAGGAGCAATTTTTATGCTTCTTGCACTTCTGTATCCCGCAATGATATTAATTTCTAAACTGTCTCTAGGTGGCGCTAAAAAAGAGAAAAAACCTTGCCTATTGGTTCTGTATACTTTATCAGAGTTTGTAAAATATATATAGGCATCGGCTATTACTTCACCAGAGCTATCCTCTAATACAAAACCTGAAATATTTTTACTTTTTATTTCATCCCTTAGTTTTAATTCTTTAAAAACAATGGTAGAACCTATAATAGTGTATCTAATTTTTAGTTTAATAGAAATTATGTCTATCAGCTCTTGCAATTGATATACTCCAGCAGCAACTCTTATTTTTTTTTGATCAAATAGCGATTGTCTAAAACTAAACTGTAGGTTTGTTTGCAATGCAAGGGTATCTAATAATTCATTAGGTTTACGGTAGGTTTTTTTAAGTTTTACTGAGCCCGAAATCAAGTTTTGCCCCACAGTGGCGTTAGAAAAAAAGAAAAAAGCATACAGTACCAGTAATTTTATTAATAAAGAAAATAGATTACCCATTAATTACTTTTAATTTTTCCTCTAAGTAGTTCATTTCGTCTCTTAAACGTGCTGCTTCTAAAAATTCCATTTCCTTTGCAGCCTTTAGCATAGCTTTTTTAACAATTTCTATTTGATTTAACAACTGCTTTTTATCATTATAATCAATTATATTTTCTGCAGCATTGGATAATTCTTCCAATGCTGTTTCTTGATAGGCGTTATAATCTGATTTGCCTTTATTAGCAAGGCTAGTTTGTTTATATATTTCTTCTTTACTTTTAGAGATAGAGCGCGGTATAATACCATGTTTGGTATTGTGCTCTTCTTGTTTGGCCCTGCGTCTATTGGTTTCGTCTATTGTTTTTTGCATGCTATCTGTAATTTTATCTGCATACATTATTACTCTTCCTCTTACATTTCTTGCCGCCCTACCAATTGTTTGCGTAAGCGATCTTGCAGAGCGCAAAAAGCCTTCCTTATCAGCATCTAATATCGCTACTAGCGAAACTTCGGGCAGGTCTAATCCTTCACGCAGTAAATTTACTCCAATTAATACATCTATTTTTCCTAAACGCAGGTCGCGCAAAATTTCTACCCTTTCTATGGTTTTTACCTCGCTATGAATGTACCTGCATTTGATACCCATATTTGCAAAATACTTGGCCAATTCTTCTGCCATTTTTTTAGTGAGGGTGGTTACCAATATTCTATCTCCTATACTTATTCTTTCATCTATCTCTTCTAATAAATCTTCAACTTGATTAACACAAGGCTTAATTTCTATTACAGGGTCTAATAAACCTGTTGGCCTAATTAATTGCTCTACCAATATGCCTTCCGAAGCAATGATCTCGTAATCTGCAGGTGTTGCACTCACATAAATTACCTGATTCATCATTTTTTCAAATTCATCAAATTTTAGAGGCCTATTATCTAATGCAGCAGGCAGTCTAAATCCATAATCTACCAAGTTTATTTTTCTAGAGCGATCACCTGCATACATAGCTTTAACTTGGGGTATAGAAACATGGCTTTCGTCTACAATTAATAGATAATCTTTTGGAAAATAGTCAAGCAAGCAAAATGGCCGCTCATTTGCCTTTCTATTATCTACATATCTGCTATAATTTTCAATGCCAGAGCAATATCCTAATTCTCTAATCATTTCTAAATCAAATGTCACCCTGTCTTCAATTCTTTTGGCTTCTAAATATTTGCCATTGTTTTTAAAATATTCAACCTGCAGTACCATGTCGTCTTGTATTTCGTTAATGATAGATTGCAATCGCTCTTTAGGCGATACATATAAATTTGCAGGATAAATAATTACTTGAGATTGTTTTTCAATCACATTACCCGTTTCTGGCTCAATAGAGGCTATGGTTTCTATCTCATCTCCAAAAAAAACAATACGGTATGCAAAATCGTTGTATGCCAAATAAACATCTACGGTGTCACCTTTAACCCTAAAATTGCCTCTTTTAAAATCCGCATGAGTTCTGCTATACAAGGCATCTACAAGTGCATAAAGCAATTGATTTCTGCTAATAATATCACCTACTTTTAGCGGGATAACACTTTTTTCAAATTCACTTGGGTTTCCTGCACCATAAATACAAGATACAGAGCACACTACTATAACATCTCTTCGACCAGAAAGAAGGCTAGATATAGTTCTTAGCCTCATTTTTTCTATTTCTTCGTTGATATTTAAATCTTTTTCAATATAGGTGTTAGATGAGGGTATAAAAGCCTCGGGTTGGTAATAATCATAATAGCTTACAAAATACTCAATGGCATTATTTGGAAAAAATTGCTGAAATTCGCTAAAAAGTTGAGCAACTAAAGTTTTATTATGGCTAAGAATAAGTGTAGGTCTCTGCACTTTTTCTATCACATTTGCCATGGTAAATGTTTTTCCAGAACCTGTTACGCCCAAAAGGGTTTGGGCATTTACCCCACTATTGAGCCCATCTACTAATTGCTTAATTGCATTGGGTTGGTCTCCTTTGGGTTGAAAATCAGATATGAGTTGAAAATTTGGCATACTGCTAGATAATAACCATTATGGAAATTGTTGAAATTGGTCAAAATCAGGTTTACGTTTTTCTAAAAATGCATTTTTTCCTTCTTGAGCCTCTTCCATCAAATAAAACATAAGCGTGGCATCGCCAGCAAATTCCATTAGTCCTGTTTGCCCATCTAGTTCGGCATTTAATCCGCGCTTAATCATTCGCATTGCCATTGGGCTATGTTGCATAATGGTTTCGCACCAATCTATGGTTTCTGCCTCTAATCTATCCTGACAAACCACATGATTTACTAGACCCATTTCCAGGGCTTCGTGTGCGCTATATTGTTTGCAAAGAAACCAGATTTCGCGTGCTTTTTTTTGACCCACATGTCTTGCAAGATAGCTGCTACCAAATCCAGCATCAAAACTCCCTACCTTAGGGCCAGTTTGTCCAAATCTCGCATTTTCTGATGCAATAGTTAAGTCGCATACTACATGCAATACATGGCCGCCACCTATAGCATATCCATTTACCATGGCTATAACAGGTTTGGGTAGCGACCTTATTTTTTTGTGTAAATCTAGCACATTTAGTCTTGGCACACCATCTTCTCCAATATAGCCTCCTGCACCTTTCACATTTTGATCACCTCCGCTACAAAAAGCATGCTTGCCTGCTCCTGTGAGTATAACCACCCGCAAGTCTGATCTTTCTCTAACAATATCAAATGCTTCTATCATTTGCATGTTGGTAATTGGCCTAAAGGCATTATGCACCTCTGGCCTGTTAATTGTTATTTTTGCAATTCCGTTATAATGCTCAAACAATATATCACTATAGATTTTTATACTTTGCCAATTATTCATTTTATTGTTTATTTTCTAACAAACTGATGGAAGCAATGTTGGGGATATAAAAATTAGTTTTTATGTCTTTATATGCTGTTCTTGCTGTTATTTCCTTAATAAGAAGTTCTAGCTGCGCTTTCGCTACAGTTATTAGATTGCTAGACAATGCCTTTTGTTTAATTTCTTCTTTTGCATGGGCTAATAAGTTTGTATAATCATGGGTATCAAATTTATTGAGCCAACCATTTTTTATATCATAAAAATTATAATTTGTTTCAATTGATAAAATTTCTGGAACCGGCAAAACTATTTTAGTATTTTTTTCATCTATATCAATTACTGCTTTTTTAAAATCAAAACCAATTAGCACTTTTGCATCCACTACTATCAGCGATTTTTTTGTTGATGACATTAAACCAAAAAGCTGTTTGTTTTTATCTTTAAAATCTACTATTTCTGTAAAATGTCCTTCGGCCAAAACAATTTTAAATACCTTTTCAATACTTTGCAGCAAAGTGTGCTTATCTAATTGCTGTTGATTAAAATTTGCAAAACCTTTTTTTATAAAAAAAAACCACCCGCAAATCGCAAATAGTATTAGAAGGCCAATAAAAAATATCGCATTAAACATGTGTTATAAAAGTGCTGCAAGTTAATAAAATTATAATAAAAAAGCCATTCGAAATTTCGAACGGCTTTTAGAATAGTCTATTTTTGATAGATTTAGCTTGCTTTTTTATTTTTGCAACAACTGCGCTCTCCCTCTTTAGGCGAACAGTCTTTTTTCTCTTCAGATTTAGCACTTTCTTCAGATTTTGTTCCACCGTTGGCATTGCTATTACTTGCTTTGTTTTTGCAACAGCTGGCAGCTTTACTACATGCTTTTCCATCTTTTTTATCTCCACAAGCTTTTTTTGATTCAGAACCAGAGTCGCTACTAGTGCTGTCTGCTTTGTTTACTTTTGGAGCTTCAGTTTTGTTGGCATCTTCTTTGTTGGCAGCAGTTTGCGCATAACTCATTGCAGCAAAACCAAATACCAAAGCCAATACGATTACAATTTTTTTCATATTTATATTATTTAATTATTTGCAAATTTACACAAATTCTGCGATAACTGTTTCACCACCACGCACAATATCTCCAATTTTTACATTTATTTTTACATTATCCGGACAAATGACGTCTACTCTACTGCCAAATTTAATAAATCCCATTTGTGCACCTTGCTTTACTTCTTGATTTGTGGTAATATAATATTTTATTCTACGCGCCACAGCACCAGCTATTTGTCTAAAAAGTATGGAGCCCCTATTGTTTTTGATTACTATGGTTGTTCTTTCATTTTCAGTAGATGCTTTGGGATGCCAGGCTACTAAATATTTTCCGGGGTGGTATTTATCATAAACTACTTTGCCACCAATTGGATTTCTATTAACATGAACATTTAATGGGGACATAAATATACTAATTTGTTTGCGCTTATCTTTTAAAAATTCGTTTTCTAAAATATCTTCAATCACCACAATCTTGCCATCTGCAGGTGCAATGATATGATTTTCATTTATGCGAGTAAATCTGGCTGGATCTCTAAAAAACTGAACCACCAAAATAAGAAAAACAAGGCAAATTAAAGAAAGTATTTGTGCTAAAATTTTGATAGAAATAAATTCCATAAAAAGAAAAGATAGACCAATGCAAATTATACTTGTTATTAAAATAATGGTAAAGCCTTCTTTGTGTATTTTCATAATTATTGATTAATAAACACCTCTCAATTTTTGTGTTTTTGCTACTTTGTCTATAGCTACAACATAAGAAGCAATTCGCCAATTGCATTTATATTTTTGTGCAGCTTCATACACATCGTTAAAAGCTTGTTTCATTACCCTGTCTGCCCTTCTATTTACGCGTTCTTCTGTCCAAGAGTATCCAAGCCTATTTTGTACCCATTCAAAATACGAAACCGTAACCCCGCCTGCATTTGCCAATATATCTGGCACTACATGAATTCCTTTTTTATTCAATATTTCGTCAGCATCGCTGCTTGTTGGTCCATTGGCGCCTTCAACAATTAGTTTTACCCTTAAATTTGGTGCATTGTGTTTGGTAATTTGATCCTCCATGGCTGCTGGCACAAGCACATCTGCTTCTAATTCTAACAATTCTTCGTTGCTAATAAGAGTGCCACCTTTAAAGCCTTCTAAAATACCATTATTATTATCTCTGTAAGCAATTGCCTCTGCGATATCTATTCCAACAGCATTATAATACCCTCCGCTCATATCAGATATTCCAATAATTTTTGTTCCCATCATGTTAATGAGTTTTGCAGAGATGCTGCCCACATTGCCAAAACCTTGAACCACGCAAGTAGCATGTTGAGGATTTATATTTAATTTAGCCATAGCAGACCTGCAAGTAACCATTACACCCCTGCCAGTTGCTTCTACCCTTCCAAGAGAACCACCCATAGTTAATGGTTTTCCCGTTATTACGGCTGGTGTATAGGCTCCTTTTATTTTTGAATATTCGTCTACAATCCATGCCATTTCTCTAGGCCCTGTATTCATGTCTGGTGCTGGTATATCCTTATCTGGACCTATTACGTCTGCCATTGCTGCGGCATAAGCTCGGGTTAATCGCTCTAATTCTCCTTGGCTCATATTACGTGGATCGCATTTTATACCGCCTTTACCTCCACCATAGGGCATGCCTACAACGGCACATTTCCAAGTCATCCATGCAGCAAGTGCCTTTACTTCGTCTAATGTTACTCCCATACTGTACCTTATTCCACCTTTGCTCGGGCCCAATGTTGTGGAGTGTTGCACACGGTGACCTTCGAATACATGCACGCTACCATCGTCCATTATAATTGGTAAATTTACTGTTACAATCCTTGCAGGATTGATTAATACGCCATAAATTGATTTATCTAATTTTAAAATCTTTGCTGCCTCTTCAAATCGAGACATCATAGATTCAAGTGGATTATACACTTCTCCATTTTTTTGCAAACTTGTCATATTAATTTTATGTTAAAAAAATAATAGGTGCAAACCTAACTAAAATTGTGCTTATCTTTAAAAGAAATTTGAATTTTTATTGTAAAACTGTACGATCAATTTAATTTTTCGCATTATTGTGCATTGAAGTATTCTTGCCAAAGAGAGAGTATGATCCCATCTTTAAGACCTTTGTTGGGCGCAATAATCTTATTAATGTTACTAAAAGATAATATATCAATAAATATTTTTCCAGCACTGTCAATTACTTGTGCCCTGTCTGGGTTTAGCCCCATTTGATAAATTCTGTCATGTATGCTTGTGTTTATAATCTCTTGGTTTATTGCCGCAAGGGCAGAAAAAGAAAGGGGTTTTTTTTGTGATGGATTTCCTAAACTATTTAGTTTTACAATATTGCCTCCTGTGCCTATTGCGCGCATATTTTCGTTTTTTAGTTTCATGTATTGCAGCCATTTTTTCATTCGGATTTGCTCTTGTTTATCAACAGCATTTTCCAGCATTCTTACTGTGCCAATATTAAAACTTTCGTATGCAATTACCTTTTTTTTTCTAATAACTGTTAGCTCTGTGCTTCCCCCACCTACATCTATGTGTAAAAAAGTATTGTTATTGGTAACAGTGGTTAAAATTGTATTTTGCAAAAGCTCACTTTCTTGTAAACCAGAAATTATCTCGATTTTTATGCCAGTTTTATGCCATATTTTTTCAATAATTTCTTGGGCATTATTGGCGTCTCTCATGGCAGAAGTTGCAACTGCTTTGAGTTTATCTACATTATATATTTCTGTTAAATATTGAAAAGCAATCATAGCTTTTATTAGCAAATCTTCTTTATGACTGGCAATTGATTTGGTTTTAAAAACATCATCTCCCAAACGCAGTGGCAGTCTAGTTACTTCTACTGGTTTAAAATTTGGCACACTGATTTCTAAATTTAGAGGACGCGCTATGAGCAGTCTTATTGCGTTACTTCCTATGTCTATTGCAGCAAATTTCATGATGCGCAAAAGTAGGTGTTTTAAGTTTAATCTTAGACATAGATATTGCGATTTATAAAGAAAAAAAACAAAATTAAATTATAGGTTTTCAAACAAAAATTATCAAAAACTTTAATTGTTTATTAAAAATATTATTTACTAAGTTTGCGGCTCAAAAACGGGTATATGAAAGAAAAAGTTTTAGTCATTGGATCAGAGGGACAATTGGGCACAGAATTGGTAACATCATTGCAATCAATTTATGGTTTTGACAATGTATTAGCAGCAGATTTAAAAGAGGTTTCTGTTAACGATTGCAGGTATGAAAAATTAGATATTTTAGACAAATCATCATTTAAAAATATAGTTCAAGATTTTAAGCCAAATCATATTTACCACTTAGCCGCATTGCTAAGTGCAACAGCTGAAAAAATGCCAAAATTAGGATGGGAGTTAAACATGAATGGTTTATTTAATGTATTGGATGCTGCCAAAGAAAATGATTTTATAAAAAAAGTTTATTGGCCTTCTTCAATCGCTGTTTTTGGTACAAATACCCCTAGAGAAAATACACCTCAAAATTGTGTGATGGATCCAAATACAATTTATGGTATTACTAAATTGGCAGGTGAGCGCTACTGCGAATATTATTTTCAAAAACATGGAGTAGATGTGCGCAGTTTAAGATATCCAGGCCTCATTGGCTATAAATCTTTGCCGGGTGGTGGCACCACAGATTATGCAGTAAGTATTTTCCACGAAGCACTACAAACCAATACTTATGAATGTTTTTTATCCGAAAAAACTTATTTGCCAATGTTATATATGCCGGACGCATTGCGTGCTACATTAGAATTAATGCATACGGAAAGTGAAAATGTAAAAATAAGAAGCAGCTATAATCTGGCAGGTATCAGTTTTTCACCAAAAGAAATAAGTGATGCAATAAAAAAAGAATTGCCTGATTTTATAATTAGTTATAAGCCAGACTATAGGCAGCAGATAGCTGATAGTTGGCCACAAAGTATGGATGATATTGATGCTCGGAACAATTGGGGATGGAAAATTGATTATGACCTTAACAAAATGACAACTGATATGTTACACAATTTAAGAAAGCAATATTCAGCCAAAAAATGATTAATAGGATATTTAGGGTTTTTTTATTTTTAACCATAATTTACAGCTGCAATATTGGAAAAACAGGCAACGAGATAAATAAATTAAAAGCAATGGAGACAAAAAATATTACCAATGCAGCAGACACGGCAACATTTGGCGGGGGCTGTTTTTGGTGCATAGAAACTATTTTTAGCCAATTAAAAGGTGTAGATACTGTTTTGAGCGGCTACAGTGGAGGAAACATTAAAAATCCTACTTATAAAGAGGTATGCAATGGCAATACTGGGCATGCAGAAGTAGTGCAAATAGTGTATGATAGTAGCCAAATTACTTTTGGAGAGTTGCTAGAGGTTTTTTTTAATGTGCATGACCCCACAACGATAAATCAACAAGGAAATGATGTAGGAACACAATACAGAAGCGCAATATTCTATCATACTGAAGACCAACAAAAAGATGCATTAGCCTATATAACTCAGCTAGATTCTAGCAAAGTGTTTGGCAATAAAATAGTGACAGAGATAGCGCCATTTGGTTTGTTTTATTTGGCAGAAGATTACCATCAAAATTATTTTAATCAGAATGGAGGAGAGCCATACTGTCAATATGTTGTGAGGCCAAAAGTAGATAAGTTTAGAAAAAAGTTTGAAAATAAACTAAAGTAATTTTTTGATTACCACAGATCAGCTTCTTTATGGTTACACCAAAGGTATTTTTCCGATGGCAGACCCAGATAATCATAATTTAATAGAATGGTTTGAGCCTAAAATAAGGGGGGTTATATTTTTAGACGAATGCACAATTCCAAAAAGTGTGCAAAAAGTGTATAAGCAACAATTTTTTGAGTGCAGAATAAACACTGCTTTTGATCAAGTGATACATGCTTGTGCAGATAGGGCTGAGACATGGATTTCTGACGAGATTATTGATATTTATTGCGAATTGCATAAGCTAGGATATGCCTATTCTTTTGAAACTTGGAAAGATGGCGAACTAGCAGGCGGACTATATGGAGTAAGTATGAATAGAATTTTTTTTGGTGAAAGTATGTTCCACTATCAAACAAATGCTTCAAAAGTGGCCTTGACTTTTTTAATTAACACCCTTATCGCAAATAATTATTTAGCAATTGATACGCAATTTATTACTAGCCATTTGAAACAATTTGGCGCAAGAGAAATAACAAGAAATCAATTTTTAGAATTATTAGCATTATCTTTGTAAAAAACTTAAAGTTTTATAATTATTGGTGCAAAGTTCAGATAAATATTCTACTGATTTAAAAGCTGTAATACAGCAGCTTGATGATGGCTATATAGAGCTAGATTTATACGGCTGCATCACAGATATTAATGCCTCTGCACAAAGAATATTCAATGAAAAAACAAGAATATTACTGGGCAAAAATTTTTCATCACTTTTTCAAGAAAGCACATTTTCTAATGTGGTTAAAAATTTTAAAACATTATTGGTAAAAGGAAAAGCCGTAAAATTTAAAGCCAGCATTTTAAATGAAAGCAATAATATAACCCATGTAGAAATAAGTGCAAGCATTATTTATAAGCAAAATAAGCCAATAAGTATTTACACCATTATTAGAGATATTACCGAAAATTTTAATAAACAAACTGAACTACAAGTGCTTACTGAGCGCCTTTTAATGAGTGAAACTGCTGCAAAATTAGGTTGTTTTGAATATGAATTTGGTACTAATAATAAATGGTGGAGCAGTCAAATGTTTGCTATTTATGACATAGATGAACAAAATGGTGTGCCTGATGATATTTTTATTTATGATATATGCCATGATGATGATAAAAGCATGCTTTGGGGCCAATTAGATGGTGTAAATAATAGGGGTGATAACTATAATATTATTCATCGTGTGATTACCCCGAAAAATAATTTAAAATGGTTGAATAAAGTAGGTCGTTTTAAGACGAACAACAATGGTTTTCCGCTATTTTTTGGAACTGTGCAAGATGTAACTGCCTTGTATCTCGAAAAAGAACAAAATCAAAAAAATCAACACCTTATTGCGATTGCAAATAAAGCCAATGAATTGCTTACAACAAATTTAGATACCTTAGATGCCCTTAAAAATTGTTGCGTATATTTAGCAAAAGAAACTAAAGTAAGCACAGTTTATATTTATAAAAGTATTGAAATCAGTAATACCCTAAATTTAGTTGTACATAGCAATTTATCACATAATAAAGCACAAAACATTTCGGAAAGATTAAATGCTTCAGCAGAAAGAAATGCCAAATGGAAAGAAAGGCTCAAAAAAGGTGAGATTTTAGATATAAATGATGAAAAACTTAGCAAAGATGAGAAAACTTACTTAACAAAATTGGGTTTAAAAAGTATATTGCTTATTCCTATTCAGCTTGAAGGTATTTTTTATGGCGTTTTAGGTTTTGATAATACAGATAAATTAAGCTACTGGACGTCTACTGAAAAGGAAATTTTATCCTCTTTTTCAAGAAAGTTAGGCTATTTTTTGCAAAGGGCTGATTTTTTAAATAATCTAGAATTTAATCTTAGAAAACAACAAGACCAAAATAAAGAATTGACAAAAAGAAATGCGGAAATAGACAATTTTGTTTATGCCACTTTTCACGACCTTAGATCTCCGATAGCAAATATGCAGGGCATTATTAACCTAAATAGTACTAAAAGCATATCCCCAGAAAAACTTTTATATAAAATAGAAACACCAATTAATAAATTATTATGTGTAGCTAATAAAATTGGTGATTATGCAAAAAATATAAAATTGCCTATCAGGTTAGAAAAAATAAATATTAATGCTGTTGCACAAATTGTAAACAAATATTTGACAATAAACGTAAAAAAAGAAGAACACCTCATTGAAAAAAGTTTTGATGGTGCTGAAGTATTTACTACTGATATGGAGCGTCTAAAAATAATTGTGCATAATCTTTTGCAAAATGCCCTAATATTTTCTAAATCTGCTGCCAAGCCTTGTATATCATGCTGTTTTGAAATAACGCTAAAGGGGTTGAAATTTTCAGTAAGCAATAATGGAGAAGCTGTAAGAAAAGAAACACAGAGAAAAATTTTTAACATGTTTTATACTGCAAGTAGCCTTTCTGAAGGAAGCGGAATGGGCTTGTATTTGGAAAAAGAAGCAGTGAGCGCATTGGGTGGTAAAATAAGCGTACAATCTATAAATGCAAAAACCAGTTTTACAGTAATTTTGAAAAATGGAGCAGCAAATAATAACGGATAAGAAAATTTTGTTTATTTCAGATTTTCATTTAGGAATACCAAATGAGGAGGAAAGTAGAAAAAGAGAGCTCAAAATTGTTCGGTTTTTAAAAAGCTTGGAAGAAAAAATATCTCACATTTATTTCTTAGGAGATATTTTTGATTTTTGGTTCGAATATAAAAATGCTATCCCAAAAGGATATAGCAGATTTTTTGGGCAATTGGCAAATTTATCTGACCAAGGTGTGAAACTTACATTTTTTAAAGGCAACCATGATATGTGGATGTTTGATTATCTAAAAAAAGAGTTCAATGCAAATGTCATAACCAATGAATTATTAATTAATATCAATGGGCAAAAAATTTTTATGCATCATGGAGATGGATTGGGCAAAGGAGACTATGCTTATAAACTGCTCAAAGGATTTTTTCGCTCATCAGTTTGCCAATGGTTATTTGCAAGATTACACCCTAATTTTGGTATTGGAATCGCAAATTTTTTATCCAAAAAAAGCAGGTTAGCCAATGGAAAAATTTTGCCAGAACAACCACTAGACAAAGAAATACTTTATCAATATATTGTTAAAATGCATAAAGAGTTAGCTGCTAATATTTATATTTGTGGGCACCGGCATCTAGCAATGCATAAATTATTAGCTAACAATGCGGTTTATATAAATACTGGAAATTGCTTTAAGGATTTTAACTATGCTATGTTAGTGGGTGCAAAAATTGAATTATATAATTTTGAAAAAAGTTTTGATGATTAAAAAGAGCATTAAAATTTTATTAATTATTGGTCTATTTTGTGCTTTTACAAAAGTAAATATTGTACCCTCAAAATATTTTATTTCTGCTAATGTGGCAGCTTTTGCAATTAATAAACTTAATCAAATATACATTCTTAAATCAGATAATAGCATTATTATACTCAATGATAAACGGGATACCATTATTACAAGAAATCTAAAAATAGAGGGCACTGCTAATGATATTGATGTAAACAATGTTTTTGAAACTTTATTATTTTATAAAAATATTAATAGCCTCATTTTTACTGACAATCTTTTAAATATCCGAAAAATATTAAATTTTAATGAGCTTGATAAACAATATTTTCAAGTTTCTGCCATTTGCAGAAGTTTTGACAATCAGGTATGGTTTTTTGATATTATAAGCCAAAAGGTAATTAAAATAAATGAAAACAGTACTTTGGGATTAGCCTCTTTTAACCTGCAAGCTATTGAAAATAAAACGCACAACTTTCATCAAATTGTAGAATCGCAGCCAAGGTTGTTTTTAATTGATGAAAATTTATTGATGATATTGAATGTGTTTGGAAGTCATGAGCTTACTTATAAAAGTGATTATAAATTGGGAAAAGGTTTTATGGCCAAAGATACCCTTTTTGTAAATAGCAGCAGAGGACTTAATTATTTTGATAATAAAGAAAAAAAATTAAAAATATACACGCCTACAAAGCAATTTGAAGGTATAGTGAGATTTTTTGACAATAGAAAATTAGTTTTAGCATCAGATTCCTTATTTTTGCACTTTTAATACAGTTATTTTATGTTGGATAAGTTAGAGGGCATTCATGCAAAGTTTTTAGAAATAGAAACATTATTAGGTTCGTCAGAGGTGGTAAATGATAGGCAACGATTTACAGCATTGAATAAAGAGTACCGCAGTTTAGAAAAAATTTCTATTGCATACCTTAGGTATAAAAAAATGCACGAGGACTATATTGGTGCAAAACATATACTTGATAATGAGAAGGATGCAGACCTAAAAGAAATGGCCAAAGAGGAAATGGAAGATTTGGCGCCACAAATATCCGAATTAGAAGATAATATTAAATTATTATTGATACCCAAAGATCCTCAGGATGACAAAAATGCAGTGGTAGAAATAAGGCCAGGCACCGGAGGCGATGAAGCAGGCATTTTTGTAGGAGATATTTATAGAATGTATCTTAGGTATTGCGAAAATAGAGGTTGGAAAACATCAATAGTAGATTTAATAGATGGCACATCTGGCGGTTTTAGCCGCTGTACTTTTGAGGTAGAAGGAGATGAAGTATATGGAACACTAAAGTATGAAAGTGGCGTGCATAGGGTGCAGCGTGTGCCAGAAACAGAATCGCAGGGCAGGGTGCACACATCTGCTGTTTCTGTTGCAGTATTGCCAGAGGCAGAAGAAATAGATTTTGAGCTTAAAGACAGTGATGTAAAAATGGAAACGGCAAGAAGTGGTGGAGCTGGTGGGCAAAATGTAAATAAAGTAGAAACTAAGGTGAGATTAACGCACATTCCAACTGGTGTGGTGGTGGAATGCCAAGAGGGCAGATCTCAATTAGCAAATAGAGAAACTGCAATGAAAAATCTAAGAACTCGCTTGTTTGAAGCAAAGGTGCGTGAACAAGAAGATGCCATTGCTGCGCATAGAAAAACAATGGTTAGCACTGGTGATAGGTCTGCTAAAATAAGAACGTATAATTATCCTCAAAGCAGAATTACTGACCATAGAATAGGGCTAACCGTTTATAATTTGCCCGAGGTAATGAATGGCAGCCTTGAGGAAATTATTGATAAATTGCAAGTTGCAGAGAATACGGAACGTATGAAAGAAAATTTAGTAAATTAAGCATGGGCTGGTTTTTGCCCCGAATAGTTTTATTATAATAATGCGCATATCTTGTTTTAACCTAGGCTGCGCATTATAGATTCTACATATACCCAAAATTACTTCAAACACAGTCGCGTCAGTGATTTTTATTCTGAAACCTAAAATTCGCGTTAGATATTCTGCTGCAATTGAAAAACCCGTTAATTCAAGAATCTATTTTTTTATTAAATCCATATTCAAAGATTAGAAATCAAAGCTAGATCATTGATTTTTAGCTATTTTAATTTTCGCAACGAATCCTATTGCGTAATCTGGTTTAGTTCATCATTAACCATTCATCATTAACCCTATTCCTTTATAATTTTTATAGCGATGTCTTTTCCTTTGGTGGTAAAAATATGCATAATATATGCGCCTTTGGGCAGTTGTGATAGATTTACTTGCTCAAAATTTTCTATTTGATCAAATAGCAATCGCCCTTGATTATCTAACATTCTAATAAAAAAGATATGTTGCGTTTCTGTAATATTCAAATAATCACTGCTTGGATTAGGATAAACCTGAATATTTAGTTGTGTTAGTATATTGATGTTTAAGTTGCCAAATATAGTCAGTTTGATAGTGTCTGATGCCTTGCAGCCATTGTTATCGGTAACAGTAACCCAAATGGTGGTATCTGTTGCCAAAGTAGGTTTTAAACCTCTAGGAAATTTACTAGTGGCATTGGTAGTAGTGTTGTTCCATACATAACTAGAATAAGTGCCTGCGTTTAGCGTTAAACTATCATTTACATTATGGTTTCTATCTGTGCCTAAATTGGGGGTGGGAGAGTTGAAATTTTCTATCCAAGCATAAGCAGTATCTTTTGTTCCGCAGGCAATTTGGCTTGCTACCACCCTATATTTTCCTTTTGTGTTGGCTGTTTGGTTGGTGTTGGTTTGTAAATTACTCCATACACTCGGGCTTGTTTCTTGTTGCCATTGGTAGGTAACGGCTGTGCCACAATGAGCACTTTGAAGTGTAACACTATTTTCTGGACATGCTTTAAATGAATCTTTAACCAAATTTACATCCACTTTATTGGCTAAGCCCTCTATCTCATAAGGGCCAATATCGATTTGTTGGCATTGTATTCTGGGGTTTCCGTCCATATCTTTGGTTGGAAAAGTATCATAGCTAGGAACACCTAAATTGCTCATTGTTCCTTTTTCATACATATACCCTGGGCTATTGCCACAATTATTAACCAAGTGAAAATCTAAGCCAGCCTTGTAACCTGCAACGCCATAAGTGGTAGGAGCATTAACAAATGCGGGAGTGATATCATAAATATTTTTTGCACTGATAATGCGGGCGGTATCGGGTGCAATAAAGCGATTAAAATTTTTGGTGGCAGCTGTACCGCCATCGATGATGCAATTTTCAATTTTATTGATAGTACCATTGGTGATAGAGCTTAAACCAGTAACAACATTGAGTGTTCTGCCATTACTTTTGTTATTGTAAATAATACTGTTGAATATATTGATACCAGTATTACCTGGGCCATCTGCTGCAAAAATGCCTGCTCTAAAAGTATCAACTATATCTCCATTAAATGCAATTAAACTATTATAAACATTCAGGTTTCCATCTTGCCCAACATAAATGCCATTGCTGTTATTAGTTAACCGGCAATTATAGAGGTTTACTGTGGCATTGCGTTCTGCCGTAACGCAAAAATCTAAGACATCATTATTTTCCCAGAAACAATTATTGAAACTAACCAAAGGATTTTGAAGAGCAAAAAAACTTCTATTTATAGAATTTTTAAAAATCGTATTGTTTACCACTAATCTATTACTTGTAGAATTTTTGGAATAAATATACAAGTCATTTGTAGCATTATCAAATCTCACTTTGCTTGAACTGTTTCCATCAAATAAGCAATTGTTTAAGGTTACCAAATTATTTACAGAGGATTCAAAATTCATATCTAATGTTCTTCCTTCACGACTATAATTTTTAATAAACTGACAATTATTAAAAATAAAATTGCCATTATTTCCACTCATCGAGATTGCACCTCCAAAGTAAGTAGCATAATTATCAATAAAATTACAATTATTTAATTCAATATTTCCACCGCCTAGTCCCAATGAACCTGCTGAATATCCGCTATTACTATCCAAAGAATTATTGGGAGACCATACCTTGAATTTTGTAAAAACGGTATTATTAAGTTTGCCTTCACAATTTGTAAAAACAACTGGCACAGCAGAGTTGTTGCCAGTTACCCTATCATCCAAACCTTCATTCTCTAAAAACAAGCAATTGGCTATGGTGAAATTACACTTAAACATACGCAGGGTGGAGTAAAAACTACCTTTATTTCTATAAAAAACTGTATTGTAAATCCCTACTTTTTGGTTGGTATCGATATGTAATACTCCTGTATCAGTCTTAAAATTGTAGGTTAGGTTTCTACCATATTGCAATTTGCTGTATTTAAACAAAATACTATCTTCCAAAAGGCTATTTTTATACACTTTTATTCCTTTCCATCCTGTGTTGGGGTTTGAAGCCGTAAACAAAACCGTATCATTTGCTTTACCCAAAGCCTGAATACTGCCATATACCCTTAAACGATATTGCCCCTGAAACTCAACCTTTACTCCTTCTGTAATAGTCAATTTTTGCCCTGCTGGCACCGTAATATCTCCTTGCACTAAATAAGGAGAGCCTGCCTTGTTCCATATGCCGCTAACATTACCTGCATTGATGGTGGTTGGCTGTGCCCCCAATTTATTGGAGTGAGCCTTACCAAAATATAAAATTAATGCTAAGATGATGATGAGTATTGTTTTTGTTTTCATGGTTTTTTTGTGTTTGATTTTTGTTTTACTTGATTTTTTAATCATATTGGCTGCGAGGTGATAACAACACGTAGGTCAAAGAACTATCCTAAATTATCTTCCCTTCAAGTCTTGTTTAACTATAAGGGGGCATAAATTAAAATCACAATCTTTCATTTCATATTTTTTTCCATTTAGCATATAACTAGCAACAATTAAATGCTTATCATGTCCATAACCCATTTCCATAAATATAATATTAGCAAATTTAAAACTATAAATTTGCCCACTTTTAGAATATATTTCTAATATAAAATCATAATCCAAATCACTAGATGATATTTCTAAAAAATAGTGATTTCTTAAAAAATTGTAGTATTCAGCTTTATTTCTGTAAGTTATATATACTTTTACTATACTATCAAAGTTGCTACCTTTTTTATACAATGTTAATTTAAACTTTTCAACCCATAAACTGGAATCACATAATTTAAAAGATTTCGAATTTATAACTAATTTTCCATTTGAATCGTTATTATAACAACTAACAAATCCTAAAATTAATATTAAAAACACCAAATATTTAAATACCATTTTATTCATTTGTAGCATAAACGAACTGATTATATACTTTACTGCTTAAATCGTCCTCAGATACATCCACATCCCATCCTTTTTCTTCGCCCCACGATTGAACTTTGAATTTGTGATAGGTTTTGCCATCTTTTTGATAGGTTGAATGTGAACCCTGTATATAGGTAACCGCATGTCTGCCAGAGTTATTACTTTGCAGTAAACTTGCATCAATACTTAAAATTACATCTCCTGTTGCTGATAGCTTATCAAATATTGCCATTTTTTGTTCTACATTAAGAAATAACATTGTTTGAACACTAGCCTTATTATAAATACCTAAATCAACAAGTAGACTTGAAGCAACAGACATTAAATTTCCTGCTCCCCATCCATCTTTATCAGTCCCATCAAAATCAATGCAACAATTTACATTATCTTGAAGTGCCGATAGAATCAACCAATCAGCTTGATAAAGTTCCCCACTTCCTTTGTAAACCTTAGGGTTGTTATTCACTTGAACTTTTTCTAAATGATCATCGGGGTCAATTTTATAATTTCCTACCTTAGCCTCACCTTTTTCGTAAAGATCCATTACAGCTGCCTTAAAACTTTCAGAGTTTTTCAATATCCACAAATAAGTTACTGAAGCAATAACACAAGTTCCTCCAATTTGATTAATTAGATGTGGATTTAAAATTAATTGGTTTATTCTATTTTCTAATTTATCTTTCTGTAGGTACTGAGTAAATTCTAACCCCTCAAAATCTATCCCATCTATAACCCTATTCTCCGCAAAAGCATATGGGCTATTCCAAGGATAGGAGGCAGCCAACGGATCTACAGACCAGAAATGCCCTAATCGCGGGTCATACTCCCTAAACTTAAATTGATAATGATTACCCTCTCCACTTATCTCATTTGTCTTCTTAATTCCCTCAAAACCAAAGAAATAATCTCTAATTTTTATTTCCCTCCCCTCCATACTTCCTCCAAAAGCATAATAATCTGTAGCAGTAACAATATACGGGTGGTAGAGGTCGGCAAAGGAGCCCACGGGTCCGCCACCTATTATAATGGCTTCTTTTCGGTCTTGTATGGTTACCAAAACATTGCCTAAATGGTTGCTAAGGTGCTTATTGTTGTATGTTTTTAAAGGTATAAGCGAGCTCGGTTCGCGCAAGTCTTCACACCGCCTACTCGGTTCGTACTGTTTATTTCCCCTTACTTGCATACATTCTAAGTTGTTTTGCGAATATACAGTTTTTTTGTAACTATTTTAAAGATTGCCATTTTTGTTTTTATGGTTTTTTGACGGTATTTTTGATATCCATAAATTTTAAGTGTTACTTCATTTCATTTCTTTCTTACTTTTTTTCATTGCCAAAAAAGTAAGCAAAAAAGCTAGGCATCATAAATAAATAT
>Ga0209390_10000512_pt1 | contig 77146 bp, 63 predicted proteins | sample BON01_FD_187212 | JGI IMG/M metagenome (GOLD analysis project Ga0209390, IMG submission 187212) | Freshwater microbial communities from Lake Bonney liftoff mats and glacier meltwater in Antarctica - BON-01 (SPAdes) (version 2) | ecosystem: Environmental > Aquatic > Freshwater > Ice > Glacier...
ATTACTTCAGTACTACTGCAAGTCGGACAATTTACAGCCTTATCCCATCTTTTATCTTCCAAATATTTAATGCAAGATTTTTGATTTGGAAACTTTTTAATTAATTTCAATAAATCCATTTTTTACTCACAAAAATAAAATAGCAAAACGCACTATATTTGCGTTATCCCATTTAATGGGTAATTACCGAATTATTGAAGCTTTTGAACTTTTTTGGTTGGTCAACATTAATCCAATAAACACCTTCTTCCAGAAATTTAAGCCATATTTTTTCCTTTGCTGGCATAGCGTAAAATCTGAGCTTTTTGTTACAATTCGAAGCTTCAGTTACCATACTTCTTAGTTTTAGTAGTTCATCCTCCGGCATCTCTTTTTTTCCATTCCAGTTAAACTGACTTCCATAAGAAGCACTGCCTCTTGGGACAAGCGACTCAGGGAAATCTTGCGCACAATTGGAAACGCTTCCATCTTTAAAGAAGTAAATCGTATCCATCTTTTCAAGTTGTTGGTATTGAATACCTGCGCCCGAGATCACTAATTTTAAATATTTCTCTACAACTTCACCATTATGGTAATACGTAAAAAGGTCTTTCATCGAACGAATAGCTTCTTCTAAAAGATGAAGAGAGATTTCTGAATTAGATTTAAAATCAATCATTAATACCAGCGCCTGATTAGGGTATATGAAACCTCGTTCCTGAATTATTTTTTGTAAGGGAAGAAGATAGCTTCGACTAAGGGATGGCTTTTTTGATAAGCATAGCTTGATATGTGCAACCTTCAACTCGTCATCAGTAGCAAATACGTCAATTTCAATACTAGCACATCCATTTTCAAGGGCATCCCAAAGCGGGTTAAATTTATTATAATCATTATGTGCATGTGCATGTTGGAGCACCTCTGTTGCGATTACTTGCGCTTCTAGTTGAATGTTGAAAACTAGAACGAAGAGAAAGATTTGAGTAAAGTAGCTTTTCATAAGTTGAGAATTTGGCATAAAAAAAGCCCCGCCTATTATCTTTTGCAAAATAGAACGGGGCGATTATTTATTAAATAGTCTTTATTTTTCTAAAATAAAGATATCAGATCTTCTATTAACATTAAATCTTGGTGAATCAATTTCAGATTTACCTTTAGATAAAGTTTGAATTCTAGTCGCATCTATACCGTAATTTTCAACTAAGTAGTTTTTAACTGCATCAGCACGTCTTTGTCCCAGTTCAATGTTATAATCTTCACTACCTCTTTCATCGCAATGACCTGTGATTAAGAAATTCGTATCCTTCATTCTCAATATATCTTTCGCCACCATAAAGAGCTCTTCTTCATAATCTCTCTTAATAATGGATTTGTCTGTATCGAAGAAAATAGATGGGAAACTTAAGCCCCTAGAATCTCCAGTTTTCACTTTACCTTCTATCGCAATTCCTTGGAAGTTAACAAAACTACCTTTAGGAGACTTCGGCTCTAAATCTTTATGATTTGGAACACCATCCATGTCGTCATCAAGTGACACACCAAATTCATCTACTAAAGCATCTCTATCACTAAATGGTTCTAAATCTCCTTTGTCCGGAACACCATCTCCATCTGAATCAAGCGCTTTTCCACTTCCGTCCACTACAGTGCCTTCGTCTGTTTCAAGATCTTTGTCAAAGAAATCAGAAACACCATCTTGGTCTTCATCTTTCATGATTTTTTTCAAATTTCGAGCTATTTCATCGATTCTACCTATTTCCTCATATAACTTACTAGAAGGTTGAACCCATTCGATGTGCTCCTTAGCTGTTTTTGTTTTATTGCCTAATTTGAAATCTAAAGTAACATTCAAATTCGTATAAAGATCATTTTTGATTCTATCCGGATGGTCAAAAACAAATCCATCTAGTTTGTCAGTGAATACGTAATTGAACACATATTCAAATCCTAAATCAATAGATTTACTTAAGTTAAACTTAGCACCAATTCCAACAGGTATGTTAATTTCAAATGTTCTATCATCCTGAATTTTAACGCCTGGGAAAGAAGCCGGAGCGTCATCTTTAATAAACATTACATGAGGGTCGAACCAAGTTCCACCAATCCCAGCAAACATAAATAAAGAGAATTTTCTTGGACGAATTGGCTGGTTCGCAGCTTTCGCTTTGAGGTATCTATTCGTTCCAAAAACAGTATTACTGATATTCCAATAAATATTCACAGAAGAAGAAATAACGTTATTCTTAAAGTAAACACCATCTTTAATTCCAGCGCCCTCTAGGTAAGATCTATCTTCTTTATGGACTACTAATGAGTCGAAAGCACCTTGGATTACGTTATAAGATGCTCTCCATTGCAAACCGAAAGCTGCGTCGAACATTTTAGTCACTTTCAAACCTGCACTCCATTGATTCTCGTTTTTAGGGTCAATAGTGCCTCCCCAATCTTTATATCGAATATCCGTTATTGGATTTGTCATCCCACCGTAAATTCCAAGATTCCATGTTTTATAAGGTTTGTCATCAGTTGGTCTTGAACTCCGCTTTTCAACTGAAGGCGTTGCATTCGTTATAGCAACAACTGGTTCAACAGCTTTGGTTTCTGAAGGAGCACTTACTTCTTTTTCAGTTTTTTGTTTCTCCTCTTTGATTTTTACTTCTTTTTCAGCTTTTACTTCAGCTTCTTTGGCAGGCGCTGCTTCCTTTACTTTAGCTTCTTTCGCAGGCTTTTCTTCCTTTGTTTTGACTTCTTTTTCTTCTTTTGCCTCTTTTTCAGGTTTTGCTGCTTTTTCCTTTTTAGAACTTACTTCTTCGGTAGAAGAACCGCCATTCAACATTCTTTCAATTTCAGCTTGTGTTTGCGCTTGTAGGCTATTGACTAATAAAAAACTAGTCGCAATGAGAATTAAGTTTTTAAGAATCATCGTAATATTTATTTTGTTGTTAGGGTGAGTGTTAGGTCGCGAATTTACGGAAAATGTTTAAATACTTACACGTAATTAATTTTTTTATTGTATTGTTGATTGAAAAGACTAAGAATATAATCGAAATCTTGTTCATTATTGACAAAATCGAGCTTGGCTGAATCCAAGATAATTACTTTTGATTTCTCTTGTTGTTTGAAAAAATCAATGTAAGTAGTGTTCAATTTACTCAAATAGTCAGCACTTATGGCGGTTTCGTAATCACGACCTCGTTTCTTTATGTTTTCGAGCAGTAAGTCCACTGGTTTGTGCAGGTAAAGTATAATTTCCGGAGCTTTAATATTAGGATAAATAATGTGAAAAAGCATTTTAAATAATTGCAGTTCATCGTCTTTTAAGGTAATGTTTGCAAAAACTAAAGATTTAAAAAAGGCGTAATCACTTACTAGCTTTTGTCCAAACAAATTCATCGTTTCTAAAAGCTTCTTTTGCTGCTGGTATCTTTCCGCCATGAAATACAGCTCTAATGAAAAAGCATGCTTTTCGGGATCTGCATAAAAATTCTGCAAATAAGGGTTGTCATCGAAATTTTCAAATATACTAGGACACGCAAATTGATCACTTAATTTTTTACATAAAGTAGTTTTTCCTGCGCCTATGCAGCCTTCTATGGTAATGAAATTATACACGTTCAGAATGATATATTTGAGTTTTTAATGAATCTGGGCAAGCGGATAATAACTCACCTATGCTTTGTTTTATTCCTGGATGAAGAAATTTTGAATCCAATTCATTCAAGCAAGTTAAAACGAATCTCCTATTCTGAATTTCGGGATGAGGGATTTGCAAATTCTCTTCTTTAATTATTTGTTCTTCAAGGAATAAGATGTCTAAATCTAAGGTTCGATTTCCCCACTTTGAGGTTCTTCTTCTTCCGGCTTTTAATTCGATATCGAGTAAATGCTTCATCAAGTCTTGAGGGTTCATTTGGGTGTCTACCAAAAGCACTTGATTTAGGTAGGTCCTATCAGATAGACCTCCCCAGGCTTCCGTTTGGTATACTTCGCTATTTTTAATAATCTGCCCAATATCTTTTCGAATATGAAAAGTGGCAAATTTTAGATATGCTTCTCTATCACCTAAATTCCCTCCTAATAATATTGTAGCAATCATATTTTGTTTAAATAAATCCTTACTTTTGTATTTCACCGTAAACATAAGCAATAATGAGTTTTTTTAAGCAAGTTTTAGCCACAATAGTTGGATTAACTATTTTCCAAATTATAGCATTTATCATGTTTTTTATTTTTATTGGAATTTTAGTGAGCACTGTAAAAACAGCAGGGAGTGAATTTGCCGGTGATGTAAAAATAAAAGAGCAGTCGGTACTTGTGATTGATTTGTCTAGAGATTTAAGTGAAAGAGACGGATTTTCAGATTTCTCTTTTACCTCTATAGAAGGGTTTCCAAAAGAAAAAGCGGGCTTGCAAAGCATCTTAGAGGCCATAGATTTTGCAAAAACAGACGGGAGAATTATGGGGATTTATTTAAAATTAAGCACCATGCCGAATGGCTATGCGACCATAGATGTTCTTCGGAAACATTTGTCCGGGTTTAAAGACTCCGGTAAATTCATTATTGCTTATGGAGAAATGTTTGATCAAAAGTCTTACTACCTTTCAACTGTTGCGGATAAAATCTACGCCAATCCAGAAGGTTATATCGAATTGAGAGGAATTGGTGCTCGTTTAACTTTTTATAAAAAATTAATTGAAGAAAAGTTAGAGGCTGAAGTGCAAGTATTTAAGGTTGGAGATTTTAAAAGTGCAGTAGAGCCTTTTATCTTGGATAAAATGAGCGATGAGAATAGAACGCAATTGGAATACTTATTAGCAGGAATTAAGGAAGATTTCTTAGCAAATGTTGCCAAGGATAGAAAAATTACGCCTGAATTGTTTGACGAAATATTAAACAACTTGAGCGGTTTAGATCCCGATAGTTGCGTTGCGCATCATTTGATTGACGGAACGAGATATTTTGATGAAGTTTTAGCTGAGTTAAAGGAAAAAGCAGGTGTTGATGCAAAAGAAGATTTAAATATCGTAAACATTGATGAATATGCAATGGCTACAGCTAAAGTTGCAAGCTCATCAAATAAGATTGCTGTACTCTATGCTGACGGTGAAATTGTAGATGGCATGGGTGATGAAACCAGCATTGGCGGGGAGAATTTTTCTAAGGAAATTAGACAACTTAGAAATGATGAAGATATTGATGCAATCGTCTTAAGAATTAATTCACCTGGGGGGTCAGCCTTAGCATCTGAAGTGATGTGGCGAGAAATAGAATTGGCAAAACAAGTGAAGCCCGTAGTGGTTTCTATGGGCGATGTTGCAGCATCAGGGGGATATTACATTGCTTGTAATGCGGATAAAATTTATGCAGAAGAAAATACCATTACAGGGTCTATAGGTGTTTTTGGTTTAGTTCCCAATCTAGAAAAATTTCTAAAAAATAAAATTGGAATAACTTTCGATGATATAAAGTTAAATGAACACGCAACATCCAATGGAATAACGAACAAACTCAGTGAGTTTGAAGCTAAAGTTATTCAAACAAATGTAGATAAGATTTATGCTACGTTCACTAGCAGAGTAGCTGAAGGAAGAGGGTTGACAATTGAAGATGTTTTAGCCTTTGCAAGTGGAAGAGTTTGGACGGGTCAACAAGCCTTGGATAGAGGGTTGGTAGATGAGATTGGAAGCCTTGATGATGCCATTTCGCATGCGGCGGAATTAGCTCAACTTGGTGATTTTAGAATTAAAGAATACCCTGCTGTGAAATCGCCTTTTCAAATGTTTTTTGAAGATTTCGGTATGGAAAGTAAACAAAGTTTACTTAAACAAGAGTTAGGATTGTTATATCCTTTCTATCAAGAGGTACAGAATTTTCAAAAGATGCAAGGGAAAGTTCAAGCGAGAATGCCTTTTGTCCTAGAAATAAAATAATTCCTTGTTAGGAAGTAAGCTTGTCTTTTTATAATAATATTAATATTTAGTGCTATTTTGGTCCTTCAAATTTTGAAGAATCAGGTATGATGAAACTAATTATTTTAAGCACTTTTTGTTTATTCCTTTGTCTAAGTGTTTCTGCTCAAGAAACGAGTATTAAAGGTTTGTGGATTCTAGATAATATTGAATTGTCAGATTTTGAAGACCCTGAAAATGCTTTTGCTGAAGAAGCTTCTTTCTTCGCGTATTTCTTAGATAAAACCAACAAAATGGACTTATCTCAAGCTCATCTTTCCATGAATGTAGGTGGAGAAATGCACTTGTTTAATGTTGAAATCAAGAATGGTGAATTGTCGCTGAGCTTTTCCAATACCGTTTACCTCAAAAAGAACGATGGTCCAGTTGAAACAAAATCATCCATTGGAGAAACAGTCTTCAAGATAAGACAAGATGCAACTAAGCTAGTCTTATTTAGAAAAAACCAAACCTTTTACGAAAGATATACTTTCGTTCCTAACAATTAATAAACCTTTAGACCAAACCCTATGAAAAAATTAGTTACGCTCGTAGTACTTTTCTTCATTACCAATTCAGCCTATAGTCAATTGGTAAATTATCAGGTTGAAATCATTGCAGTTGAAAGAACCAATTATACGGATTGCGCAGGTTGTGGGTCTCCAGATCCTACTTGGATAATTGATTTGGATGATAATGCAAGTGCTACAATTGATAATGTTGGAATTCACGTCCCTGGCAATGGTACCGTTTTTACACCAGTAAATTTCCTTTTGAGCAATAGAATAAACTCTTCTGCTACTAATTTTGTCTTGGGTTTAGATGCTTGGGAGGATAATTGTAATAACGACATTTTTAACTTTAATCCTTACAATTTTTTCACCTGTTTACCAAGTGTTTATGGAGATAGCAGAAGATGCCAATCTTCCAACGTTGCTGCTGTGAATTTTAGAACTTTTGCTCCTTGTACTTGGCATTCTGGTGTGGCTAGTTTTTGCGGTGATTATCGTTTTACTTATCGTTTTAAATGGTCATTTAATCAAGCACCCGCTATTGCAGTTCAACCTACACCATCTGATAATAATTTGTGTTTAGGAACGCCAGTTACTTTTACTGTAACTCCGGGCGTTGACCCTAATGGATGGCCCTTAGGTACGAATTATCAATGGCAAGTTTCAAGTATAACTGCTTGTGCTTCAGCTAATGCAGCTTCATGGTCTAACGTAGGTGGCGCGAATAGCAATACGCTTACCGCACCACAAATTCCAGGAACTAGATTATACCGTTGTTTAGTTACTTCAAATTGTACTTCCACCTTTACAAGTAATACAACTGCTTCTAATTGTGTTCGAGTTACTTACAATCCTTACGGAGTTCCAGGTGATTTACCTCCTGTTGTCCAGTCAGGTATTTGTGGTTCTATCGTCTTGCCTGGATCTACGCATTCCCTTTCGGCTTTGTTGCCGCCTGCAGTTGGTGCAGCAAATGGGGTTACTTTTGTTTGGTCCACATCTGGTGGTTCATTTTCTCAAAGTACAGGTTCTTCAACGGTTTGGACAGCGCCAAGTACAGCAGGGAATTATACGGTTACCTTAACATATGTTGATGCTTGTGCTAATGCAGACGCTTTTACTACTTGTGTGATTGATGTAGGAAGTCCTAATTGTGATTTTGCCTATGTTGCTACTTCGGGAATTGACGACACATTTGCTGGTGGTCCCGATAATCCGTATAGAACTCTGGCTTATGCAATCTCTCAATTGGCTGGACGTAAATATATTAGAATGGCTGGAGGGACTTATAACGAGTCTAGTATTATTCAACTTGAAAATGACTTAGTGATCGAGGGCGGGTATCAATTTAATGCAGGTATTTGGGTTAAAACCAGTACGCAAATCACCAACCTTATTTTGTCTGGGTTTGAAAATAGTACTGCAACAGGTAATCCCAGTGCAGAACATAGAGTGGGTATTTTAGGAAATAATGACGATCGCTTTACCCTTCAAGATTTGACGATTTCAACAACAAATATTACAGGAACAACTCCAAACAATAGAGGTCGCTCAAATTATACCGTTTTATTAATTAATGGTTGCGATAACTATAAAATCATTAGATGTAGTATTGGTTCGGGCACAGCAAGTAGAGGCGCCGATGGAACAACGTCAGCAGCTGGTGGAGGAGCAACAGGGGGCGCGAGTGCTGGAGCTGGAGGTGGAGGCGCTAATGGATCAGGAAATCCTGGTGGAGGAGCCAATGGTGCGGCTGGTTCGAATGCTGGTTATAATGCAAGTATCCATCCTGGATACGTATTTCCTGTTGGAGCTGACGGTTCTGGTGGAGCAGGTGGTGTAGGTTCTGATAATTGCGCTGGAGGACCAGGTTGTGGATTCTTTGGTCCATCGGATGGAGGGTGTAGTGGGAATTCTGGAGTTACTGGAACAGTAGGCTCAATTGGAAGGTCTTGGCAAGTAAATGACAGACCTACAGTACCAATAGCAAATTTACCTTATTACATACCTGGGGATCAAGCTGGAAGTGGTCAAGATGGCGGCGGAGGCGGAAGAGGTGCAGGAGGAAATGGCTCAAGAGGTGGACAAGCTTCACCATTATGTATTGATTGTGATGGACGTACAGGAGGAACTGGTGGAAATGGTGGAACAGGTGGCCGTGGAAGTACAGGCGGTTTTGGCGCTGGTGGGTCATTCGGTATCTATACCAACAACTCTTCTGTTGGCACTACGATAATCAACATAGATATAGCTATTCCAAGTAGTCCCACCATAGGTGGAACTGGCGCAAATGGCAGCAGTGCCTCGGGTGGGGTAGCAGGAAGTAATGGTTCTTGTAATGGCTGCGTATTGCCAGGCCAGAGATGTTCCGGTAATGGTGGTTTTGGAGGCACTGGAGGCGCTGGAGGTAGAGGGCGAGATGGATCTAATGGAGTAAATGCACATTTAGTTATCGATGGTGTGGCTTCTAATCCAAGTACTTCAATACCAAATTTTCCTGTAGTTACGGTTGAATATAATAATGCCAAAGCTTGTATTAATAGTGAGATTAATTTAACAAAAGATGGTCCAAATAGTTGGAGTTTACCTTTGCCTTTTGTAAATGATTTGAGCAATAGTCCTGCGCCTTTGGTAACTTCTTCTTTTTCAAATGGCTCTCCTGAAGTGCAAGTCTATAGCACGACACCAGGTCAAATTATAAACCTTCAAGTGGGGGGGGCGGTGTTCAATGCTTACTTGCAAATTGCAAATGACAATAGAGCACTGCCCGTTTTAACGGTTGCTCCTTCAAATACAAATTGTATTGGTTCTACCATTAGTACTTCCGCAAGTTCTTGGGGAACGGAAGTAGAATATGATTGGAGAATTTATCAAGGAACAGATGTAGATAATCCTTCTTTATCTCCCTCAACTTTAGCCGGTCCAAGTTTCAATCTGACTGGTTTAAGCCCAGGCTTGTATACGTTGAGATACCGAGTAAGAGAAGTTTGTTGTGGTTGGTCAATTCCAGTTTATGATACGATTAGAATTACTGATAAACCTATAATTTATCAAGTTTCTGGTGGTGGTGGATATTGTATTGGCTCTGCTGGAGCGGTTGTTAATTTAAGTGGATCTGAAGCTGGGGTAACTTATGAATTACTGCTCAATGGAGCATCTGTTGATACGGTTATAGGCACAGGAGCACCATTTAGTTTTATCCCTCAGTTAACACCTGGAAATTATACGGTACTTGCTTATAGTTTGCTTGGATGTGATCGAATAATGCAGGGAAGTGTCAATATCTTTATTTCTCCTCAACCCAATGACCAAAACCTTATAGGGGATGGGTACTTATGCGCTCAAGGCGCAAATACGAGTTCTGTATTAAGTTTGGATGATAGTCAAATTGGAGTAAACTACCAGTTAATACTTAATGATACCATTCCTTTAGGTGTTCCAATCGCAGGAAATGGATTTGCTGTTTCTTTTGGTCCCCAAAATTTTGCTGGTCAATATACCGTCCTAGCGGTGAATAACGCTACTACCTGTAGCCGATATTTATCAGATACCTTAAATATTATTTTGATTCCTGGTCCAACCCCTTATGCCATGCTCGGCGGCGGTAGCTTCTGTGCTGGAACTGCAGGTGTGCCAATTGATTTATCTAATTCAGCTTTGAATGTAGCTTACCAATTGGTTTGGAATTTTACCGTTCCAATAGGCCCTGCAGCAACTGGCAGTGGTGCGCCACTTGTATTTGGAAATCACAGTCTTGAGGGATCTTATACCCTAATCGCTACAGATGACTTGGGTTGCCAAAGTACGATGTTGGATACCCTAACGGTAGATGAGTTAAACCCTCCTACCTTCCAAACTGTTTTGGTAAATGGTTTAGATTGTTTTGGTGATTCTACAGCAAGTATTACCGTCAATGCAAATTCATTTAACGGTACCCTATCTTACGTTTTAAATGCGGATACGAATGCAACAGGTCTGTTTAATAATTTGCCTGCAGGCAATTATTTATTAACTATTGTAGATGACAGTTTGTGCGCTAAAATTTATCCAGTTACGCCTATTAATATCCCCCAACCTGCACCTTTAGTGATTGGTTTGGAGTCTGTCCAAGATGTTTTGTGTTTTGGTCAAAATCAAGGAGCTATCGGCGTAAATGTAAACGGTGGAACCGCATTATACGCTTATACTTGGTCAAGTTCTAATGTGGGATATACTTCAAGCAATGAAGACATTTCTGGTCTGGCCGGCGGTGCTTATTATTTGAATGTTGTAGATCAAAAAGCTTGTATTGCAAGTGATACGTTTAACGTGAATGCTCCTGTTGCAGCTTTATCAGGACTAATTACTACAGTAGATTTATTGTGTAATGGAACGAACTCTGGTTCAGCTACGATTGCTCCTTCAGGTGGAACTGCGCCGTATTCTTATTTGTGGCATACGAATGATACAGCTCAAACGATAACGGGATTAAATCCCGGAGCCGTAAGCGTTACCATTACCGATGCGAATGGATGTAGCCGATATGTTTCTTCTTCAGTTCAAGGTCCAAATGCCCCATTAGTAATCAACTTAATTAGAATTGCTAATGTGAGTTGCTTTGGTGGAAATGATGGTGAAATTTTGACAGGAATTTCTGGTGGAACAGCTCCTTATACGGTTCTGTGGACACCAACAAGCGATACGACACTTACTATTGACAGTTTGATTGCTGGGTTTTATACAATAACGGTAACGGACGCAAATGGATGTGCTACCAATCGTGTATTTACCATTACGCAACCAGCGAAAATTGTTACTGCTATTTCACCTACGCAGCCAGCTTGCCCAGGTGAGCAAACAGGAATAGCATCAGTTGGTGCCAACGGGGGTGTAGCTCCTTACAATTATGTATGGAATACAACTCCAAATCAATTTGGAATTGTAGCTACGCAATTATTTGGCGATAGATGGTATACGGTAACGGTTACAGATAACAATGCATGTGTCGTAGTTGATTCTGTTTTTATTCAAAATCCAGATACCATGACGGTAGCCGTATTACCCGGAAACACAAGCTGTATTAGTGGTAATGATGGTTATGCCTATATTGAAGTAACGGGAGGTTCCGCTCCATTTTCTTATGAATTAAATGGCAATTATCAAACGGATAGTGCCTTCACTAATTTAACTCCTGGAAGCTATTTCATCTTTGTGGAAGATAATAAAGGATGTGTTGCGAGTAGTCAGTTTACAATTACTCCAGCGACTTCATTGGAGGTTCAATTATTGGCAAGTAGCTTGAGTGATTTCAACCTTGCAAATGAGATAATCGTTGTAAGTGAAGAACCAATCCAATTAAATGCAAACTTATTGAATTCAAATGCAAATACGCAAGTCATTGCTTACTATTGGACACCGCTAGCGGAAATGGATTTTACAAATTGTTCCGTAGATACTTTATGTGATAATCCGACACTAGGTGTAAGTCAAAATGTTCAAGTAGTTGTAGAAGTTGTTGAATTGGTAAATGGCGTGGGATGTTCGGCATTCGATACACTTAATATTAAAGTGAGAACTGATTTTCCTGTATTCTTCCCAACGGCTTTCACTCCGTATGGCGATGAATTTAAAATAGATTGTTTGAATGACTATTTTGAAATCAATGTTGCAGGTGCAAATAATCTTGATATTAAAGTCTTTAACAGATGGGGCGAAATGGTGTTTAGTAATCCAATACAAACCAATGGACCAAGTGATCCTAACATCTTGGATTGCACGAATCCTAGAAATGCTTGGGACGGAACATTCAAGGGGAAACCAGTTCCAATTGGAGCCTATATCTATCAAGTGAATGCAAGCTACTTTAACGGTGAGACGAAGAGTTTCTCTGGTACCATAACGGTATTGAGATAAATTTTAAATTAGATTTAAAGATTTAAGACTACATGGAGTTTCGATTTATTGGAAGTTTTATGTAGTCTTATATTTTTTCAATGTAGTAATCGAATAGTCGCTTGTCGAAACATCGATTAATCTATCTGTCTAAAAAGCGCTCTTTGATTGCACGTCTTTGTCTTAAATCTTATGTCTTAAATCTAATGTAAATATTATCTTTGCACTTCTAATACAATTTTCATGAGTAAGAAAGCATACAACCCAGCTGAAATAGAAGATAAATGGTATAAATACTGGATGGAGCACAAGATTTTTAAATCAACTCCAGACGAAAGAGAACCTTTTACTATCGTTATTCCTCCACCGAATGTGACAGGAATTCTACACATGGGGCATATCTTAAACAATACCATTCAAGATATTTTGATTCGTAGAGCAAGAATGTTGGGAAAGAATGCTTGCTGGGTGCCAGGAACCGATCATGCAGCTATTGCCACAGAATCTAAAGTGGTAAACAAGTTAAGAGAAGAAGGAATCAATAAAGGCGAAATTGGACGAGTAGCTTTTTTAGAACATTGCTTTGAATGGAAAGATAAATACGGCGGAATTATCATTTCTCAATTGAAAAAAATGGGAGCGTCCTGTGATTGGGATCGCGAGCGTTTTACCATGGAACCTTCTCTGAATTTAGCAGTAACCGAAATCTTCAATATATGGTATGAAAAAGGCTATATCTATCGCGATTGGAAAATTGTGAATTGGGATCCAAAAGCACAAACTACCTTAAGCAACGAAGAAGTAATCAGAAAAGAAGTGCAATCGAATTTATACTACGTGAAATATAAAATTGTAGATTCAGATGATTATGCGGTTGTTGCTACTACAAGACCGGAAACCATCATGGGAGATACCGCCATCTGTGTGCATCCGGATGATGAACGCTTCAAACATTTGCACGGTAAGAAAGTAATCGTTCCAATGATCAATAGGGAAGTTCCGGTTATCTGCGATGATTATATTGATATGGAATTTGGAACGGGAATGTTGAAAGTGACGCCTGCTCATGACACAAACGATTATGAAATTGGGCAACGCCACAATTTAGAGGTCGTTGATTGCTTCAATGCGGACGGAACAATTAGTGAGGCAGGACAAATCTTCATCGGAGAAGATCGTTTCGTAGTGCGGAAGAAAGTAGCCAAATTATTGGAAGAAACTGGTGATTTACTGAAGACGGAGCAGATGACTAATAATGTAGGTTATTCAGAAAGAAATTCTGATACCGTTGTAGAACCTAGATTGAGTTTGCAGTGGTTTGTAAACATGGAAGAAATTGTCACACCGGCCTTAGAAAATGTAATGAATGATAGTATTAACATCATTCCTTCTAAGTTTAAAAACGTTTATAAGCATTGGTTAGAAAATATTAGAGATTGGCCTATTTCAAGACAGTTGTGGTGGGGCCATCAAATTCCAGTTTGGTATTATGGAGAAGCGTTTGTGGTTGCCAAAAACGAAGAAGAAGCGCTAATTAAAGGAAAAGTAAAATTCAACAAGCCAGATTTGACTCTTGAAGATTTGAAGCAAGATGAAGATGTACTCGATACTTGGTTCTCATCTATGTTATGGCCTATTTCAGTTTTTGACGGTTTTAGTGAAGATAAAAAGGAGTTTAATTATTATTATCCAACCAACGTTTTAGTTACAGGTTGGGATATTATTTTCTTCTGGGTAGCTAGAATGATTTTCGGTGGGTATGAATTCACGCCAAACTTTCCAATGGCGGATGGTTCTGTGCGTCCTTTAGAGAAACAAAAGCCTTTCCAAGATGTCTACTTTACCGGCATGGTTAGAGATGCACAGCGAAGAAAAATGTCGAAGTCTCTAGGCAACTCACCCGATCCTTTACAATTAATGGAAGACTATGGAGCTGATGGCGTTCGATTCGGAATGATGAGCGCAAGTTCCGCTGGAAATGATTTGTTGTTCGATGAGAAATTGTGCGATCAAGGAAAGAAATTCTCTAACAAAATTTGGAATGCTTTCGGCTTAGTACAAATGTGGGCAGCGCAAGTGGAAACAAAAGAAAATGATAATGCAAGCACCTTTTCTTGGTTTGAAAATAAATTAAGCGCTACAATCAAAGAAGTGGATAGCTCATTAGATAGTTATCGAATTTCAGAAGCTTTAGTGACCTTGTACAACTTTGTTTGGCAAGATTTCTTTAGTACTTACTTAGAGTATGTGAAGCCAAATTATGGAGAGAATCAAGATCAAGAAAGTTTAGACAAAACCTTGAAGTACTTTGAACAAGTATTACAATTACTGCACCCATTTATGCCTTTTATTACGGAAGAAATTTGGCAAAGTATGGGCGAAAGAAAAGCAGGTGATTCAATAAATTTAAGTACTTGGCCAAAATCGGGAGCTATTGATCAAGCCGCTATCGATAAAGGAGAATACGCTAAAGAAATCATTTCTTCTATTAGAGATATTCGTTTGAAAAACCAGGTGAAGAATGCAGACAAATTGAATGCTTACGTAATAGCGGACAACATTGAAGTATACACCGATTTTCATGGAAAAATTGAAAAATTAGGTGGTCTAGAGCGATTAGAACAAAGAGCTGAAGAACTAAAAGGAGCAGAGAGCTTTATTGTAAAAGGACAGCAGTTTTTTGTTGAATTGAACCAAAGTATTGACTTAGGTGCCAAGAAGATAGAGTTGGAAGAAGAACTAAAATACACCAAAGGCTTTTTAGTTTCTGTCCAAAAGAAATTGAGCAATGAGCGTTTTGTAAGTGGAGCGCCCGAAGAAGTGGTGGCCATGGAAAAACAGAAATTAGCCGATGCGGAAGCCAAGATTAAATTGCTAGAAGAAAGCTTAACTAATTTGGCTTAAATGTTAAAAAAACAGCTTTTTGCAATAGCCTTAATTTATAGACGTTAAGGATGAAATTCCTATTGTGAAAAGTATTCATTTTTTTATTTTTACCCTATTGGCCACATTCATTTTTGCTCAAGATCTAGTCGAAAAACAATTCACTAAATCAAGTAATAAATATTACATCGGGTCTAGTGTTTCCCCTACTTTTGTCGCTTTGTTAAATGGACAGCGTCTCGAACCAGAGTGGAAAATTGCGAACAAACAAAGACTCAGTGTTAAAAATTATTATTTCAGATTATCCTATAGCTTCTTAGGGCAAGGGATTAACAATTCTTATACATATGAATTTTTGAATTATAATTTTATTCAAAAGGTCACTTATACCTCAAATGATTCAATGGATTGGGTTTCAAGAAACAGTTCAAGGGACAACGGTGCTAAACGTTAGGCATTTTACATAGATAAAGTGTTTACAAGGCAATTGCCTTATCAAAGCCGGAAAGAAATCCTATTTCATCAATAAATGGGTGCTTTCTGTGGTCACTTCCTTCAATTAATTTCTTACGAGATTAGTTTGGTTTATTTTAAGCGGAATTAAAATTACTGACTTTCTTATTCTATATAATTAGCCAAACTTAGCGTCCAGTCATATTCCCTATAAAGTATTTTTGGATAAGCTTCATTTGGAACCAATGCATAGTATTTTAACAAGTCAAGTATACCTGAAGTTCCCCCAAAATCTCCTTTGAACCAAGAAAGAATTTTAGAAACTTCCACTGTATTTTTTTTGCGATCGTAAAGGGTGTTTAATTCCATAAATCCTTGTGCCGCAACATCCAACTGCTCATTAATTTTACCAGCTTGATAAAAAGCTATTGGAGGGCAGCCAGCAGCACCACAATTCAAAGCAAAATGAATTCGATAATCTACTTGGTTTACTCTTAACGATTTTTCAAAGTCTCCAGGAAACCACGTTCCAATGTATCCCATGCCATATTTCCATTGGGAATTTCTGAGCATTCCATGTTCAATGTCATCAAAGCTTAATTCTTGTCCAGCAATAGGAATCCATTCATTGGTGAAAAAATCATCTCTGCTTTCCGATATCATTGTGGGATTAGCTTTCGCTTTTATTTGTATAAAAGCATTATAAATGTTCAACCAAAAGACCTTCTTCTTGGCTTCAGAATTAAGCGATTTTACGAGCTCATTTAGACTTACTTCTTTTAATTGAAGTTTATAGCTAGAAGCATCGTCATCAACTCGAACAGCGTACAAAAAGTCTTGAGAAAGTATTTCATAATTCATAGCGGAGAGCTGAACGCAGCTTAAACTAAGTAGGAAGCGTATTAAAACTTTAGTCATGTGTTAGAAACAAACTTGTATTGGCTTTAGTTTCCAATCGCTTGATGACCTTGAGGGGAAACTGCTTGTGTATATAATTAAACTAGGCATTATGCATTGTTCTCATAGTTTTTTTATATTTTCATGTTAAGAAAATACCCCTGTTTATGCAAAAAAATGACAATCAACAAGATAGTGGACGAAGAAAAATGCACTATTCTCCCAATTTACTTTCGTGTGTAAATAATGCTATAGATAATAAGGCCTTAGTGACCATTGAATATGATTCTAGCGAAAATGAACAAACGACTAGAAAATTGGAGCCAGTGGCTTTAGTTTACAAGAATCGGAAGCGCAATTTAGTAGCTTGGTGTCACCTGAGAGAAGATTGGCGTTCTTTCCGTTTAGATCGTATTGCTATGGTGAAATTACACATCACAAAATTTGATCTTCGAGATGGATTTAATATCGCGGATTTTGAAGGTGATGATGAGTCGGATGATGATGATGGTGACGAAGACCATGAATAGTTAAATCAGCAGTCTGCTTTTAATCCGATCTATTTTCCCGTTGGCTGTTTCTGCTAAAGCTTTTACAAAGAAAACTGCTCTAGGTTGCTCATATTTTCCAAGACTATCAAATAAATGAGCATCTAAAAAGCTTTGCTCTCCTTCAATAATTATGATTAACTCATTGTTTAATTTTAAATGTGGACGAGAGCTGATGATGAATCGTCCTTGAATCTTGCTTTCCAACTTCCGCTCTATTGCCTCAGGAATAAACTTTAAACCACCACTCTCTATTGCAAAATCAGTTCTACCAAGCCATTTAAATTGCTTCGAAGAAATCAGCTCAATGAGGTCATTTGTTTCAAGTGGTTCTTCCATTAAACTTGGCGCATGCACGGTAATAGTCCCTCGAGAAGATCGTTCAACATGTATTCCGTCTAGACAAGTATATTGGCCTTCACTGCCTATTTTTTGAAGTGCAATATGACTAATGGTTTCCGTCATTCCGAAGGTACTGTAGGATTCCACTTGATGATGTTGAAGGGATTGCTGCAGGGCAAAATCAAGCTGACCGCCTCCAATGATGACATGGGGAATCTTGGCCAATTTTTCTGGATTTTGATCTAGAATGGTCTTTACTTGATAGGGCACTAGGGCAATGAAATTTATTTTGTCGTTGACATCTTCTAAGGGATTGGCATTAGGAAGTTTAAGAATCAAATTTAACTTTGCGTAAAGTGCTCTCACAATCATCATCATGCCACCAATGTGCTTTGGAGATAAACACAGCAAAGCGGTATCTCCTTTTCTTAAATTAAAGAAATCACAAGTCATGGCGGCGCTTACCAGCATTTTTGCTTTAGAAATTTCAATCGATTTTGCCTTTCCGGTAGAACCCGAAGTGTTTACTTTTATTGAAACACTATCATTAAGCCATTGCTGAATGAACAAGCAGAAATCAAGCGACCAATTTGGCTTTTCATCCATATTTGCCGAGAGTTCTAGCAATTCATTTTTGCTATATAATTTGCCGCCGATGCTTAAATTGTTGAAATCTTTCATAGGTTCTACGCTTCAAATTTACCTATATTAGTGCAAATTAAAAATTTGAATAGCAATGAAATCAAGTTTAAAAATACTTTTAGTTGCAATGCTCTTTTTGATTGCTTGCAAAGCCCAAAAAGTTGCGATTATAGATAGTGGATCTCAAGAAAAGATTGAAGTGGAGGGACGTGCCAAAATTCCTGAAAAATTTCAAATTGAAAGCTTGGATGAAATCAATAAACAAGATTTGTTGTTTTACATTAATCACCTGAGTATCAAAGATCAAATATTATCAATACAAGTGCAATATGGCGGCGGGTGTGTAAAGCCTCATCTATTTGAGTTGGTAACTGACGGGCTTATTGATAAAGAAGGGGGAATGGAGTTTTATCTACTACATAAAACGCACAATGACATCTGTAAAGCCTTAATTTTAGAGGATTTAACATTCGATTTAGAGCTCTTATACAAATTGCAATCCGAAGTATTAAAAAACATTTGCGTAAACAAAATGCCTAAAATAGATTTAAATTAAATGCAGATAATCATTCACACCGATGGAGCCGCGCAAGGCAATCCAGGGAAAGGTGGCTACGGAGTAGTCCTGCAGGCAGGTAAGCATTATAAAGAAATTTCTCAAGGGTACAAATACTCAACCAATAATAGGATGGAACTTCTCGCAGTTATTGTTGGATTAGAGGCTATTAAATTGGAGCAATCCAGCGTCCTCATAGTTTCTGATTCTAAATATGTGGTAGATTCCGTTGAGAAGAAATGGGTCTTTGGTTGGGAGAAAAAGAAATTTGCTAAAAAGAAGAACCCTGATTTGTGGGCGCGCTTTTTAATCGTTTATCGAAAACAAAAAGTCAGCTTCAAATGGATTAAAGGACATGCTGGGCACCCTTTAAATGAACGCTGTGATGTCTTAGCCGTTAACGCCGCCAACAGCAGCGATTTATTAGTTGACGAATACTATGAAACGATTGGGTCTAAGTTGAAGGATTAACTTTTTCAGCAGCTAAATCAGCAGCTAAGTATGTCGAGCAGCTGAGAAATAAATGTTTCATTTCCAAGATTAATGTACCTTTAAGCAAACATCAAGAGAATATGAAATTTAATATTTTTTTACTCACCTGCATATTGCTTCTAAGCACTTGTAAAAAAGAAGATAACCTGCCTAAAGTCAGAGGCGATGATACTAGTTTAACAGAAAACTGGATGCAGGACTTAATCGCTAAGTATCCCAATGAATCGATTACCTTAAAAGATATTTGCATGCCAAGAGCTCATGATGCTGGCGTATATACCTTAAACAATTGTAATGGAGGTAATGAATGCAATACCAAAACTCAATATCTAAGTATGGAAATGATGTTGAAATCTGGGGTGCGGGTATTTGATTTGCGACCAGTTTTAATTAATGGAGTTTATTGGACATTTCATCGAACTAATTGCGGTGGATTAGGTTGTGAAGGAGTAGATTTGAGAACTTTTCTAGAAGAAACAAAAGCCTACTTGGATGAACATAATGAACTTGTGATTTTAGAAATTACCCATCTTTGCAATACCGGGAGTCAGGACCCTGGATTAGTGGCATTATTTAATGATATCTTAGGAAATACCAAGTACACTCAGAATGCTAATTTAGCTAATGCGTTTATTCATATTCCCTTAGATGAAATAATTCTAACAAATGCATCTCAAGGAAAGGTGGTTTTGCTTTGGGAGGATGTTGAAAATTTCAATCAAAATCAAAGTGAGGGTATTTTTACATACAATTTCATTCCGATAAGCGGGAGTTACTCGAATAGTAAAGCCATTGATATTGTAATAGCGGATCAATTGCAAAAATTCAACAATTTTAATGTTCACGCAAACAGGCTTTTTGATTTTAGCTATACATTCACTTTGGATGCTGGAGCTGCGGTAACTTGTCTTTCTAATCCTGAGAATGGTGTTTCTATTGAATCGATTGCTCTAGAAGGACGAGATAGATTAGCCAGTACGCTTGATACGTGGATTGCTAATGGCACTATTCGTTCAGGCAAAATCCCAAACATACTTTCGATAGATTTTGCAAATACAATAGTAACAAAACAATGTATTCGATTGTCAGAGCTAAGTTTAGAATAGCATTCTAAGCTATTTCTGATATGGCTTGAATCTTTTACCTTTACAGCGTCTTATGCAAAAAAAGCTTTTTAGAAATATCATTCTTCTTCTCCTAGCTAACCTCATTGTTAAACCGCTTTGGATTTTTGGTATTGATTTGCAAGTTCAAAATACTTTAGGACCTGCGGACTATGGCTTTTATTTTGTGGTCTATAATTTCTCTTTCCTCTTTCATATTTTGTTAGATCTTGGAATCCACCAATTTCATAATCGAGAAGTAGCACAAGACCCAAGCGTACTTAAAGTTCGCTTTGGTAAACTCTTCTTTTTAAAAGGAGTTTTTGCCATAGGATATTTCATTATTACCTTTGCCTTAGCTCATGCTTTAGGTTATACTTCCGCTCAGCGTGAAATGCTTTTTTTCTTGGCGATAAATCAACTCTTGCTTTCTCTTATTTTGTTTAGTCGAAGTAATTTTACTGCCATGCAATGGTATCAATGGGATGCCTTTTTCTCTGTGTTTGATCGAATTTTGAGTATTGCTTTTTGTGCTATCTTGTTATACACTTCTTATTTTGGTGCCTTTGCAATTCAGGACTTTATTTACGCCCAAACCATTGCTTTGAGCATCGGAGCAGTCTTGTCTATTTTGGCCGTGAGTCTCAAGGGAAAAGTGATTTTCCCACAATTAGAATTCAAGGATTTGTTGCCCTTAGTGAAAAAAGCGATTCCTTATGCTGTAGTGGTTTTATTAATGACTATTTATACACGGATTGATGCGGTAATGTTGGACAAATTATTGCCTGATACAGGGGATGTTCAGGCAGGTATTTATGCTGCTGGCTATAGAATTTTAGATGCTGTTAATATGGTTCCGTTTTTATTAGCCTCTTTAATGATTCCTTTCTTTGCAAGGCAACTTAAAAACAAGGATTCCTTTTCAAAGGAATTGTGGACCGCCGTGGAGTTGATGCTTGTTATTTGTACCCCTTTTGTTTTAGTAATTGCTTTTTATCATCAAGAGTTATTGCACTTCCTTTATACTGGGAGTGATGCAAGTTGGAATTTTAGCTTTCAATTTTTATTATACAGTTTCCCTGCTGTATTCTTAAGTTATATTTTTGGTGGTTTTCTTACCGCTGCGGCGCAACTTAAATCGATAAGTTACCTGGCTTTAATAACCATTGTGGTGAACATTCTTCTTAACTATTATTGGATTCCAGCATACGGCGCTGCGGGTGCTGCTTTAGCTACTTTTATTTCACAAGGTTTGATGGCTTTGGCACAGTTTATCTTGGTTGTGCTCAATTGGGATACAGAATTTAAAACCAAGCTTTTAGTTAAGGCAGTTTTTTATTTGGGCCTCAATTTTATATCGATTTGCGCCTTAAATATTACATTCTTCCCATGGATGTTGAAAATAGTAGTCTTCGTTATAATAGCTATAATTTTGTCCTTAGTTTTGCGTTTAGTTACTATAAAAAAACTTAAAGCACTTTAATTCATAAAATCCCCACACATGAATCCTGAATTTAATCTAATTGCTGTCGTAAAAAGTTTATTGAAATGGAAATGGCACATTGCGGCCTTTACCTTATTCGCAGCTACTGCTGCCGTTATCATGACGGTATTTATTATGAAACCTTACTACCAAAGCTTTGCGGTTGTTTATCCTGTGAATCAGAGTATGGGAGATCGAAGTGCTCTGTTTGGGAATGAGGGAGTGGCTGCCGAAGATTACTACTATGGGTCAAAGCATGATGCAAATAGAATCATTACTATCGCCACCGCTTCAAGTTTAGTTCAATATATTATTAATGAATATCATTTAGCTGAACATTACGAATACAAGGGTAAAGATTATGAAGCAAGTAATACGACAGAAGAATTCATGGAGAATTATCAAGTTTACAAAACAGATAAAGATGCAATCCGAATTAATTTGATTGATACGGATCCTAATTTGGCAGCGAAGATTGTAAATGAAGTGGTAGCAACTATTGCTAATGAAACCACTCGACCAATCGAAGCCAATAAAAAACAATTGGCTGAATTGTTTGCAAAACAAGCTTTAGATAAAAAAGCCGTGGTGGATTCACTTTATTTAACCTTACTTTCTACAAAGGCTCAAAAGGATGAATACGACATGCAAAGGATGCACTACGATAACGTGGTGAGGGACTACAATGAAAATGCAAAATTGGCCGATGAATATGCCTTGGCTTTGAAACAAAGTATGGCGGGAATAGAAATTATTGAACATGCTTATCCTGCAGAACGGAAACTGAAACCTGTGCGTTCTAAAATTTGTATTGCAACGACGCTAATCGCTTTTATTTTGGCGTGCTTAGGTGCGTTGGGAATGGAGCAGGTCAACTATATTAAGTCAGAACTAGATAAGTAAAGTTCTGAAAGCGTATCAAGACATATCATTATGGGAAAAACGGCTCTTTTATGGCTTTGCTTTATTCAGTTTAACGGCAGTTTTATTTAGTTTTTATTTTGAACAAAAAGTCTTGCTCGCTTTGCCTTTTGTGGTATTGGTGGCGCTTTGGAGTATTGTTAATTTTAAGGCGCTATATTTTGCTTTGCTAGCGTTGATACCTTTGTCGATAGAGTTTGATGTCACGGAAAGCTTAGCTACAGATTTGCCCACAGAACCCTTAATGGCGGGCTTCCTCTTGATTGGATTGTTTTATTTACTTTTTAACGCTAAGAAAATAGATTTTTCCTTTTTTGCCAATCCTGTTATGGTCTTGCTTATTATCCATTTGCTCTGGTTAATTGTGGCGACTATCTTTTCAACCGTACCTTTCTTTTCTATAAAATTCCTTCTTGCAAAGTGGTGGTATATCTCCGCCTTTTTATTGCTATCTGGCATCGTTATTAAAAGTATGGATGATGTCAAAACAGCCTTTTGGTGTGTCTTTATTCCTTTGACAATTACCGTTTTAATCGCTTTAGTTCGTCACGCGCTAGTAGGTTTCGATTTTGACGCTATTAATACTGTTTTAAGACCTTTTTATAGGAATCATGTAAATTATGCCGCCATTCTAGCTGTATTCCTTCCTTTCGTTGTTTTTGCGCGAACATGGTATCCAAAGTGGAGTTTTAAATACAACGCCCTTGTGCTAACTGCATTCATTTATTTAGCTGCCATTTATTTCTCTTATACTAGAGCTTGTTATTTAGCCGTAATCGCCATGATGGGTGCTTATTTTATCTTTAGATTTCGCTTGACCAAATTTGCCGTTGTTCTCGCTTTTATTGCTGTTTTTTTTGTTGGGAAATTTATTACAGAGCAAAATCATTATTTGACGTATACGCCTTCAACAAACACGGTTTCACAGCATGAATTTGGCGATTTAGTAGATGCGACATTTAAGGCGGAAGATGTCAGCAGTATGGAAAGAATCTACCGTTGGATTGCCGCCATACATATGGTAGGAGAGAAGCCTATAGTTGGTTTTGGACCAAATGGTTTCGTCGAGAATTACCAAAACTATACCGTGTTTATCTTTGAAACTTGGATTAGTGACAATGAAGAACGAAGTGGGGTGCACAACTATTTCCTCATGACGGCAGTAGAGCAAGGCTTAGTCGGACTAGCTATCTTTGTTGCCTTGATTCTTGCCATTTTTATTTGGGGAGAAAAGGTTTTGCATCAACAAAGTGGTAACGAGAAGCTCTTAGTCCAAGCAGTCATGCTATCTATGGTGGCGCTTTTGGTCAACTTGCTTTTCAGCGATATGATAGAAGTAGATAAAACAGGTTCGTTTTTCTTTTTGAATATGGCTTTATTAGTTTTGCTGAGTAGGGATTTTAAAGGAATCCTTTTTAATTAGGAATTCAAAATTGACACATTCAAATTTTTTTAGCGCCTTTGCTCTTCTGCTTCTTTGCGTGAAACTATTTTTTAGAACGGGTATCCTCCATTAGCGTATGCGAACTCGGCAATATCTCTTCTTAAGTCTTTTGCATTTATGTTGTATCGTTTTGTTAACAAGCCAAACAAATAACGCATGGTTGTTTGATTAAAACCTTCGGTGTATGCGTCAATGATTTCATGACCAGCTTTTCGAACTTTGTCCAGGGCGTCGTACAAATACACTTGCACTGTTTTCTCCATCGCTTCAAGAGTTTTTGCGTCAATCATTTTGTTTTGCTTCAATTTCTCCACTCGTAAATAAGCGGCTTCAGCTAAAAACCCTTCGGCTAAAATATCAGCAAGATTCATCACGATTTCTTGTTCATCAACTAATTTCTTACCTAATTTTTTCCCAGATGCACCAGAAATCAATAAGAAGCATGATTTGATGTTTTCAATAATGTCAGCTTCGCTATCGGATGAGAAAGGCATCATTTTGCTGAACAACTGCATCGGAATTTTTTTACCTGCAGCAGTTAAGTTGATTTCCTTTGTGCTCAAATGTCGCTTCGTTAATTCAGCAACAGACAACATTCTGTTAATTTCATTCGTCCCTTCGTAAATCCTTGTGATACGGGCATCTCTATAACCCATTTCAATTCCGGTTTCCATACTGTAACCCATGCCGCCGTGAATCTGCAAAGTTTCATCTAAAACAAAATCAGCGTTTTCAGATCCCTTAACTTTTAGGATCGCACACTCTACGGCAAACTCTCTTAATGCCTTCAATTTTGATTCACCATCATCTAAACCTTGGGCTTTAAATTCGATTGTTTTTAAGTCGATATTTCGACCAGTTTGGTAAATTGCTGAATCGGCAGCGAAGGTTTGGACAATCATCTCGGCAATTTTATTCTTAATGGCACCGAAGTCAGCAATCGCTGTATCGAACTGCTTACGTTCTAGTGCATATAGAACCGCCTTGTCAATTGAAAATTTACATCCACCAGTTGTGCCAGCGGCTAGTTTTATTCTGCCAGAATTCAAAATATTTAATGCAATCTTAAACCCATCTTCTCTATTAGCTAATAAATTTTCTACGGGAACAGGACAATCATTAAAGAATACTTGAACCGTAGAAGAACCTTTGATTCCCATTTTCTTTTCTTCAGCTCCAAGGGTTATTCCACCAAAAGATTTCTCTACGATAAATGCAGAAAGTTTTTCGTCTTTGTCAATTTTAGCAAAGACAATAAACAAGTCGGCAAAACCACCATTGGTGATCCACATTTTTTGACCGTTGATGAGGTAATGTGTTTTAGCTTCATTCAAAATAGCTCGAGTTTTACCTGAATTGGCATCGCTTCCCGCATTTGGCTCTGTCAAACAGTAAGACGCCTTCAAACTGGCATCGGCAACACCAGGTAAATATTTTGCTTTCTGTTCTTCGTTACCATAATAAACAATAGGCAAGGAGCCAATGGATGTTTGGCAACCTATCGTGGTAGCAAAGGAGAACCCTTGAGCACCTGCCTCAGCAAATATTAATCCCGTGTTAAAATCGAGATTGATACCACCATATTCTTCACTTATAGCGACACCACATAAACCTAATTCTGCCGCTTTTTCTAATAATTTAGCAACTTCAGCTCGGTCTTCCTCATTGGTAGCATATAATTCATGTCCTCTTTTAAGCATGGGTTCTTGAATCTCTGTTACACAGAAATCTATAACCATTTGCTTTATCATTTTTTGTTCTTCCGTAAATTCTTCTGGAACGAAAACATCCTGTGCGTTTCCTGCTTTTTCGATAAATGAGCAACCTTTAACCATCTTTAAATTTGTTTTATTAGCGCAAAGATAAACAAAAAAGCAATGCTTGCATTGCTTTTTTTGTTAGGGTTCCGAACCCTTTAAGGGTTCGGAACCCTCTTTAGCCTCTTTCATTACTCAATCTACGGTGTTTTGCTTGTAAAACCCTTTCCGTAATTTTTCCGTCACATCTAACTTTAACCAATCCAATATTCCAAACTTTTGTATTTTTACTCCTTATTTATGAAGCAATACCTTAAAAATAGTTTTATTATTCTGCTCTTGGTGGCTATTATGGCCCCTTTGAGTTTTGCTTTTATGTCGTATCGTTTCCAATTGAAACTGATTAAACGCGAAGTAAAACAACAGTTGATTCAAGAAACAAATAGGACGGATCTTGTGGCGCTTTCATTTGATATTTATAGTCCAGAGTTTAAAGGTCTTCGATGGGAACATGATCGAGAATTTGAATTTAATGAGAAGATGTACGATATTGTGGATGCCGATACTTCAGGGCACATCATTCATTTTCTATGTTTTCCTGACAAGCAAGAAACGGCTTTGAATCAACTATTTAACAAGAAATTAGAAGATCGCTACGCAAATGATCAACCTGCAAAAAACCGGGCGAATCAGATGCTTGCTTTAATCTATGGATTGTATTTTCTAGAAATCGAAATAGATGATCAAAATTATACAAATTATATTACTCAGCAATATGCATGTTACGAGCAAAATTACCAAACGGTAAGTTTAGAATTACTTTCCCCACCACCGAAATTTTTCATTTAATAAAGCCAATGTTTAGTTGCCTTTTGAGACAACTGAGCTATTTTATTATTTAAAAAATTGAAACATGAAAAAAATTTTATGGCTGGGAGCTATGCTCTTTAGTCTTGCCCAAGCCCAAATTTTGGTTGTTGAAAATAAAGCCAATAACCAACCATTAGAAATGGCAACCGTTTCTAGTATAAAGCCAAATCTATTCGCTACCACAGACGCTAAAGGGGAAGTCGATATTTCAAAGTTCCAAAATGTGGAAGAAATTGAAATTCGTGTCCTTGGTTTTGACAATCAAACGGTTAGCTATAAGCAATTGATGAACTGGAATTTTGAAATAAAACTCAAACCTTCGGAAGAGGTTCTAAAAGAGATTATCGTCACTGCGAACAAAGCGGAAGAACAAAAAGAAAATGTTCCGCAAACCATTGTAACTATTTCAGCTAGTGAGATCAAAACTCAAAATTATCAGAATATGGCCGATGTCTTGCAAAACAGTGGGGTGGTTTCTGTTCAAAAAAGTCAACAAGGAGGGGGAAGTCCCGTGATTCGTGGATTTGAAGCGAACAGAGTACTTATAACTGTTGATGGAGTGCGTATGAACAATCTCATTTTTAGAGCTGGTCACCTACAAAATGTCATCACGGTAGATGAAAACACTGTAGACCAGGTAGACGTGCTCATGGGACCCTCCTCAACTATTTATGGAAGCGATGCTTTGGGTGGTGTTATTGCCATTCAAACCATCAAACCTAGGTTATTGAGTGATGCTGAAAAACCTTTTACAGGGAATAGTTTTGCTCGTTTTAGTAGTGTCAACAAGGAAGTGAAGATGCATACTGATTTTAACTTGACAAAAGGCAAATTCGCATCTCTTACCTCTTTTACCTTTAGTCAATTTGGTGATTTGAGAATGGGTAAAAATCCTTTAGGTGCAAATGGCAATTTTGGAACAAGACCAGCTTATGTTGAAACCATTAATGGCGTGGATTCTATTGTTCAAAACATCGATTCTTTAGTTCAGAAAAATAGTGGTTATAAACAATATGACATCCTTCAAAAGTTTTTGTACCAACAGAATGAAAAGGTAAGTCACGGTTTGAACTTCCAATTTTCTACTTCTAGTAATGTGCCTCGATATGACCGATTAACAGACCCAAGTGAAACGACGGTGCTAAAGCATGCCGAATGGTATTATGGACCACAAACGAGGGTTTTAGCCGGTTATGATTTGAATGCCAAAGAGGTATTGAATGGACAAAATTTGCATTTTGGAGCTTACTATCAGAATGTTTCTGAAAGCAGACACAATAGAAGATTCGATTCTCAAAAATTGAACCATCGTTACGAAAATGTACAAATCGTCAACGTGAATCTTGACTTGAATAAGCAATTGGCTAAAGGCCAGCTTAGATACGGAATAGAATTAGAAGCTGATTTCTTAAAATCTACAGCAGAGAATGAAGATATTTTAACAGGTGAATTACTGCCTTTGGACACTCGATATCCTGACGGCAAAAACAACATGAGTCACGCGGATGCCTATGTATCTTATACGCATCATTTATCTGATAAAATAATTATCACGGGTGGGGGAAGATTAGGATACACCATACTGAATTCCAATATTCAAGATACCAGCTTCTTTCAATTGCCTTTCACGAAAATTCAACAAAAGAATTTGACTTACAGTGGAAGCTTAGGTGCAGTGTACAAAGTGAATAAAAGTGTGCGCTTATTCACAAGCGTTTCAACGGGATTTAGGGTGCCGAACGTAGATGACTTATCGAAAGTTTTTGAATCTGGTGCAGGAAATTTAATTGTGCCTAACGATAAGCTAAAACCAGAAAAAACCATAACAGTTGATGGTGGATTTGATTACAAATTATCAGATCGTTTTACTTGGAGTACCAATGCTTACTACACTTGGTTTATGGATGCAATTGTGACTTCAAATTTTACCTATAATGGAGTAGACACAATTGTATACAATGGCTCAACAAGCAGTATCGTAGCGAATCAGAATTTGGGACAAGCCTTCATTACAGGGGTATCTTCTCAATTGGATGCCAAATTGTTTAATGGACTTAGCGTTTACGCAGGAGCTAGCTATACTTATGGCAGAATTAAAACCGACACGACGAATGCCCCTTTAGATCATATCCGACCTATTTATGGTAGAGCGGGAATCAAGTATCAAGACGAGCATTTATTCTTGGATTTGTATTCCGTGTTTAATGGAAGAAAAGATATTAAGGACTACTATTTGAATGGGGAAGATAATCAGCAGTATGCACCCGAAGGCGGAATTCCTGCATGGTATACCATCAACTTAAAAGCATCCTATAGCTTTGAGAAGAATGTAACGCTTCAAGCAGGAATAGAAAATATCATGGATGCCCAATTTCGTTACTTTGCCAGTGGCATTAATGCCCCAGGAAGAAATGTTTACCTTGCTTTGAGATTTAAGTACTAGTTGTAAGTTTTAGGTTTAAAGGTTAAAAAAACCTGACAGCTTCTGGGAGTTGTCAAGTTTTTTTTGTTTCAGGCTATTTGTATCTAGATTCTAGCTGTCAGTTATTCAAACAAGTTTTTTAGACGTCCATTTGTCTAAGTATCTAATCGGCTTCTTTGCTTATCTTTACCTTATGATTTTAAATGAAAAATATGGAAAGACGGCATTAATCGCGGGTGCCTCCGAAGGAATTGGAGCTGCTTTTGCGAGATATTTAGCCAAGGAAGGAATGAATTTAGTAATTGTTGCCAGAAGAGTAGAACCGATGCAGGCTCTTGCCAAAGAGATTGAAAAAAAATATAAGGTTCAAGTACAAACGCTTTCCTGCGATTTATCGAAACCGGATGCAGCACAAACTTTAGTGAAGGCATTGAATCATGTGGAAATTGATGTCTTAGTTTATAATGCGGGCTTGTCTTACATTGGCGCATTTGAAGAGAATGATCCAGCGCAACATTTACAAATAGCTTACACGAATGTAGTAACGCCTATGGGCTTAGTGCAAAGTTTTGGAAGTCAAATGGTGGCAAGGAAAAGAGGCGCGTTGGTTTTAATGGGTTCCTTAGCAGGAATGCAAGGCTCGGGAAACTTATCCGTTTATGGAGCAACAAAAGCTTTTAATATTATTTTAGGGGAAGGGTTGTGGTACGAATGGAAAGATAAAGGAGTAGATGTAATCGCATGCGTTGCCGGTGCCACCTCAAGTCCTAATTTTATCAATACCAAACCAGCGAAAGCAGGTCTTATAGAGCCAAAAGTACAAACCCCAGAAGAAGTGGTTCAAGAATGTTTCCAAAGTTTAGGTAAATCACCTCGAATCATTACGGGGAGCGCCAACCGCCTAGCTAGTTTCTTTATGCATCGGATTCTTCCTAGAAAATTAGCCATTAAAGTTATGGGCGATACGACTAGGAAAATGTATGGGATTTAGGTTTATTAGGCAATGGACGATAGACCTTAGATTGAAAAGGCTTTTAGCTTTTTGATTTGGGCTTTCTCTCCCATGACGGTCTTCTGACTAAGATGTATTTTTTGTGCAGTAGGGTCTTCCGACCCGACTGATACCGTTAGGCTTATTATGCCCAAGCTATTTAAAACCGCCTTATTCGTTATTGCTTTATAGATTTTCTATAACTAGAATTTCCAAAATCGTCGACTAGGAATAAGGCATACATACCTAGGTTGATCTTGTGCAAATTGAGATTAAAAGTTTTGCCCGTTAATTTTAGCAATTCAAAAAATACAACTTGCCCTTTTAAGTCATAAATCACAAGCGTTAAATCAACTTTTTCCTATCTATTTTTTGTTGCACTTACTACTTGAACTTAGGATTGATTGTTTTCCAACTTCTATTTTCGGATTCTTGGGTTTTACAAAATATGTAGGCTATTTAAACCTTAAACCTACTTACTATTCCTGAAAAATATATTTCACTTAAGTAAATACAAGGGATTCATTCTTTATCTATTTTTGTTGAAATAAAATATAAGGTATGCTGAAGCTGCTTGCACAATTGATGTTCTCTTTTCTTTCTATTGTTACGGTTTCGGCACAAGTAGTCGTCTCTACTCAGGGTGAATCTTATACGAATGCCAATGGCTATTTAGACTTCACCATAGGAGAAGTAGTGATTGAAACGGTAATAAATAGCAATGCAAAACTCACTCAAGGTTTTCATCAAAGTAAATGGACTGTTTTAGGGATTGAAGATAATTTCCCAAGTTTTGAAGTCTCTATTTTCCCTAATCCAATAACAAGTATTTTAAATATTCGAACAGCAAATTTCAAAAATGTGCGCTATGCCTTGTATGATGTTCAAGGAAGACTTGTTGCCAAAGAACTTCTATTGCAAGACCAAACAGCCATTCCCTTGAATGAAGTTGCCCAAGGGAGCTATTCATTAATCTTAACCAAAGGATCACAAATTCTCAAAACTTTTAAACTCATTAAAACTAATTAATAAGAATCTTATGAAAAAAATACTATTTTCCTTGTTAACTGTAGTGCTCATAACACTAAGTTCATTCGGGCAGGCACCGGAAGGGTTTAAATACCAAGCGGTTGTTCGAGATGCTGGCGATGCTATTTTAACAAATCGATTGGTTGGCATGCGTCTAAGGATTAAATCAGGTTCTATGAGTGGCGTTGTCGTTTATATGGAAACGTTTACACCTTTAACGAATGGTTACGGTTTGGTCAATTTAGAAATTGGAACAGGAAATACGGTAGATGACTTCTCTAGTATAGATTGGGCAAATGGTCCCTACTTTATTGAAACAGCTGTCGATCTATCAGGTGGAGTGGCTTATAGTGTCATGGGGACAAGTCAATTGATGAGTGTGCCTTTTGCTTTATTTGCAAAAACATCAGGAAGTTCAGTACCTGGCCCTCAAGGTCCACAAGGTCCTGCAGGAATTGACGGAACGCCAGGAGGCGCACCTGGCCCTCAAGGACCACAGGGTTTGCCAGGGAATCAAGGCTTAACTGGACAGCAAGGTGCAACAGGCCCACAAGGTGCAACAGGCCCACAAGGTGCAACAGGCCCACAAGGTGCAACGGGGTCGCAGGGAGCAACGGGATCTCAGGGAGCAACGGGCGCAACAGGGCCACAAGGATTGACAGGGACGCAAGGGCAAGGCGGTATAACTCAAGTAGGAGTTGGACTTACCTTAATAGGAGCAGGAACAACAACTAATCCGTATATAGTTAGCTTAAGTTCTACAGCAACACCTACTTACACTATAGGTCTTTGGCCAGAATTAGGTGGATATGTATTTTACTTGTCAGTAAATGGGAAACACGGTTTAGTTGCTGAAACACAGGACCAAGGTTTCACAAAATGGTTTTTAACTCAAGACATTGTTTCGAATCCAATAAATCATTCGGTAGACGGGCTTAAATTTAGTGATTGGAGAATGCCAACTAAGTTTGAATTGAATGAAATGAATCTTCAAAGACTAAACATCGGTGGTTTTAATACTGAGTTCTATTGGAGTTCTACAGAGGATACTGGTAGCCGTTCTTGGAGACAAAGTTTTGTCACCAATCTTCAGAGTAGCTTTGTTAAGACAAACGCTATTCTCAATAATGTCCGTTCAGTAAGGGCATTTTAATCTAAAAAGGTTCCGAACCCTTTTTTGCGGTTCGGAACCTTGCCCAAGTCTTTGCTCTTTGCATAAAGGCATCTCAACAACTTCCTCCAAGCAGAGCCTTTCAATAAGGGTGCTGCTTTTTTTTGCGCCAGCATTCCGAAGTTTTAGGTTTAGTCTTAATTTACAGCATTGAAACCAACCTGTCCCGAAACTTTGAGATTAAACAATTCAACAAATAAGTGTTTGGTGTTTAGTATAAGGTGTTTTGTATTTGATCTGTTAATCTAAACTTAATTGTTTCGATCCTTGGGGATTAAACCATTCAAAAATTCCTATCTTCAACTCTTCTTCAATTTTTCAATCAATGTTGCCCTAACAACATGACCCCGGCGTTAACTTCCATATCCAAAAAGTTATTTTTAGGCGGTACCGGACAAGAGTATTTATCGGTGTAAGCGCAATAGGGGTTGTAAGCTTGGTGGAAGTTTAAGATGACCGATGCTGTTTTTGGAATATAGAAATCAAGATAGCGTCCACCACCATAAGTAGTTTCTCCATTAGAGAGATCAGTAAAAGGCAGAAAGAGGTAATCTTTCAATTCTTTATTCTTTTTAAACGCTGGGTTTTGGTAGACCGTTAATTCGAATGCCTTTCCTTGAATTTTAAAGTAAAGCTTACCGAAAACAACATAGGTCGGCATACGCGAGGTAGAAGTCTGAAAGATTTCGATTTGCTTTTTCTTAAACTTTTCAAAGCGCGCTTCAACAATAAAATCCGATGTAATTGGAAAGAATGGAAGTGCTTCAAAATGTTCCAAGGCTTCTGTCTCCAGAGGAGAACTAAATGAGTCAGCATATTCTTGATTCAATGCTTCTTGATAAGCTTGCGCTTCTTTTATATAACGCTCGGTATCTATTTGAGCAAAAGTAAATGAGTGAGTAAGAGAAAAAACAAGTAAGATAAAGACTTTCATGAAGGGTGTTTTATTTTGGGTTTTTAAGAAAAGTCTTCAATAGCTTGAAACATAATGCGATGACTAAAATCCAAGCGATAAAAGTGAAGGACCTATTAAAGTCAAAATTAGCAAGCACGTAAACGCCCATACCAATTATAATTGTTAATAAAATACCTTTTGCTAAGCGGTAAAATTTATTCAACATGAAATTAATGGCCTTGAGTTCGTCTTGGATATCTTCGGGCTTTGATTTTTTCAAAAAAGAAGATAAGTCTTTCGGCAAAGAAACAGCCGTAGCTATTTGATTTTTAAAACCTTTAATGATGGCCGAAATAAAGTCCTCATTCTGCGCCAGGAGGTGTTTTTTCACATAAGGACGAACCACTGTTAAGGCGTTCAATTCTGGCGCTAAATTGAAGGTATTGCCTAATAATAACACAATGGTTCTGTTCAATAATATGTATTCTTTCGGTATCCGGATGTTGTTTGAAATATCGCGCAAGTCAATTTTAATGAGCAAGTTACTGAGGGAACCTACGCCACTATTCAACTTGATATTTTGAAAATTTAAGCCGTCAAACTCTACTTCATTCTCTAAGAACTCTTTGAAAATATTGACCAGTTTTTCTACAAATTTTCGAGAGTCCTTATCATTTCCTAAGAAACCTAACTTGCGCAGCGCTGCGACAGTCTCTTCGGTATCATTTTTAACCATAGCCTCTATCAATTCAGGTATCGCTTCTTTGGTTGTTGCGCTTAATCTCGCGGTAGCACCAAAATCTAATAAAATGATTTCGCCTTCTTGATTCACCAAGATATTCCCTGGATGAGGGTCTGCGTGATAGAAGCCATCAATCAAGACCATTTTGCAATACATCTCAATTAATCGCTTGGCTACTTCGTTAAGGTCAATATTCCAAGCTTGAAGTACAGGGATGTTAGAGATTTTAACACCGGGGCAAAATTCGGCTACTAAGACTTTTTTAGTGTTATGCGCTAGATAAACTTGAGGCACTTTCACACGGAATTCTGGCGCTTTCAAAAGAGAAGCTTGAATTTCTTGCATTGCTTCGGCTTCTTTTTTATAGTCCAATTCTTCCTCAATCATCACCTTCACTTGCTCGTAAGTATGCTCCAAACCTTGGATATCCATGAAGAAGGCATGTGCTTTTACAAGGTTCTTGATGATTTCCAAATCTGCTGCAGCGATAAGCTCAATATCGGCATGTTGGACTTTAACGATAACATCTTCACCGTTCAACTTGGCTCGATGCACTTGTCCAATGGAAGCAGCGGCAATCGGTTCAGGATTGAAATCTGTAAATATTTCATGATAAGGTCTTCCAAGTTCTGCTAAGATTGTAGCTTCAATTTCTTTAAAATCTTTCGCTACAACTTTGTCTTGTAAGGCTTCTAAAGGCGCTCTAAACTCAACAGGTAAAACATTGGAAAGATTAGAAACCAATTGACCAAATTTGATTAAAAGTCCCTGTAGTTCTTGAATCCGATTTTTAATGCGTGTTGCATTTTTTAAATGTAATAGGGGAATTTGTTTTTTGTAATAGGCATCACCAAAAAATCGAGCCTTAAAGCGCAACCAATAATAACTTAAAAATACTTGGGTAGCTGTAAAATAAGCTTTGCGTTTTCGGTAAGAGGTTTTGTAGATTTTTTTATTTTCCGGCATTGCTTTGTTGTCAGTTTTCAGTAGGCAGTTTTCAATTTTTAAATTTTGAATGATAGACTATTTCGCTCTTCAAGAAACAAGATGTAAGGCTGATAAGTTTGATTCCGATAGTTAGCGAGATGAATATTTAACTTATTTGTTCCTAAACTTCGAGATTCAATAATTTTAAAAGTGTTTAGTATTAAGCATGGTTCAATATTAAACCTTTAAACTTTTCAACTATTCCTCAATTTCTAATTAATTACGTCTAACGACACTATGCTCCATCGCCGCCACTTTTTTCTCTTCATTCTGATTTACTTCATGATATTGCGCTATAAGTGCTTCAACAATTTCTTTAACAGGGCGGATAGCATGGGTATATTCAATAGAAGGTCCTGCGCACCAAACCGTTTCATAAGTAGAATTAAATGCAGCTTTCTCCACGGCTTTCATTCCTTTGTAGAAGGTGATCATCTTCACGTATTTTTTTATCTTTTTATTTTTGCTTAAAAGTTTCTCGAACCAATTTTGTTTGGTTCCAACTTCCCTCACATAAGGCGTATTAATTACTGTGCAAGGCGAACCAGAAATTTTAGTTGTTAATACGATATCTTTTGCGCCATAATCTACGCAAGCTTGCTTGTAGTCTTGTGAAACAGGTGCTTCTGGTGTGGCAATAAAAATACTTCCCATGCTTACGCCCACAGCGCCATCAGTATTCACTCTTTTCCAGATTCCTGCGCCATCACCCACGCCTCCTGCGGAAATTACAGGAATGCTTACTTTAGAACGTAATAAAGGAATCAATTCTGTGCTCATCATTGGTCCTGCATGACCACCAGCTTCTTTATTCACAGCAATGACAGCGTCTGCACCTAATTTTTCGCATTTCTCAGCATAAGCCACATCTACTACATCGCAAAAAACTTTGATGTCGTGTGGTTTACATTGCCGAATCACTTCTTCTGGCGAACCCAATGAAGTAATTATAAAATCAACTTTCATATCTACACTGGTTGCCAGTTGTCTCTTATAATGAATATTGGATTTATTAACGATTAAATTAATGCCAATTGGGCCTCCAGCTTTTTCTCTTATCTCTTTTAAACCTGCACGCATTTGCTCATCAGTTCGCCAATTCAAAGCGGGAATACAAGGTGCAATACCTGCTTTTATCGCTTCGATACTCATTTCTTCGTTGCTCACTAAGAACATTGGCGCTAAAATGATAGGATATTTGATGCCCAACATTTCTGTAAGTGGTGTTTGTATTGCTTTCATAATCGATGTAAAAGTAAGGAAATATTATTTAGACCTAAGATTTTACACGCAAGAATTAAGGCAAAAAAATGATAGAAGCGAGATTCTTAGATAGAATTGTGTGAAAGCATCGGGTCGGAAGACCCGACGCCACGGAAAGGAGTGCGGGCGGGTCTTCCGACCCGCCTAGATCGATAGGAACGCATTGTTGAAGCTCGCGCCGTGGAAGGTATTATGACCTCCGCTTTTTTGAAACCAATGCTTATGGATTTAAAAGTCTTAAGTCTTAGATCGCAATTCTATTCTGCATCAAAAAACGCTAAGATATCTTCAGCACATTTGTCCAATTCTTCCAACATCGGAGCATGTCCGCAGTTTTCGTAAGTTAAGAAAATGTTATTGGGTAAGTCTCTATGAAAACGTTCCGCGTGACTGTAAGGAATAATTTCATCTTCGGTTCCCCAAATCAAAAGGGTAGGGGTTTGAATTTTTTGAATGGCAATGGTATCCTTAAACTCTTTATAGCCAGCCAATTGGCGCAGGTAATCTAAATTCCCTTCCTTGTTCATCATGCCATATTTTCTGTCAAACAAATCTGGGTCAATGTTTTCATCATTATAAAAACACATCTCCACATTTGACTTGGCAATAAAAGGAGCAGCACCTTTTGCTAATAAAAATTTTATTTGCGGTTGGTTAATCCACTCTGCATTTTTTTCGGCTATTTCCACCATGTCATATCCTGCAGGAGCTAACAGCACTAATTTTTGGACTTCTTTGGGATGCGTTAAAGCAGTATTCCAAGCAATCATACCGCCCATAGAATTACCTACTACATAACAGGAGTCATTCGTATAATTAGTTATAATGAAATCCATGAAATCGGAATAGACTTGTTGAATGTCTTTTGTGTGGATAGGCGCATCACTAAGACCAAAACCAGGCAAGTCAAAACTTACCACGTGATATTTACTGGCTAGCTTCGCTGCTAGTGGATTAAATTCGTTTAGCGCGCCTCCTAGACCGTGAATAAGAAGAACCGTTTGATCTCCAGTTCCTTGTTCTAAAATATGCACTTTGATGCCTTCCCAATCAACGAATTGAGAATGGGGGAATCGATAGGTCTCAATAGCTACTTCTTTTGAAATGAAGTGATTTTTTCTGAATACTGCGTAAGCAACAATTAGAAGAATAAAGGCAAGTATAATTAGGCCAACCCATTTTAAAATTTTCATGATTTCTAATTATTTGTTTAAAGTTATATAGGTCAATCTTAACAAAGATAGGCGTATAAAATAGTTTCAGTTTTGCTCAATCGAAGTACCGTTATACAATGACCTAAGAGCTGACCCCAAATTAAAAGTCGTAAATCTTACGTCTAACTTCTAACTAAGACAACAGTAAACAAAGAGCTTCGCGAATCTTTCCTTCCTTAATTAAGCGTTGCGCTTGTCTTTCAATATTCTCCGCGGTGATTTTTAAAGAAGCCTTGCATGTGTTTATTTCATTGGAATCTGGCAAACTCGTTTCCATAGCTAATTGCGCTATTTCATTTCCTTTCAGCACCTTGCTTTGCACAATCTTCTCGGGTAAACCATCAAATCCTATATTCATTTTCTCGAAAGGATTGTTAATTTCAAAAATAGCTTCGCCATTTGCACGGACATAATACTCTTTGCCCATTCTGCCAACTAAATCAATTTTTTGCGGATCAATTAAGCCATCTTCATCCAAAATATTTTCATCAATGTGCATCTGAGTCACTTCGCAGATAAAGAGATTTCCAGCTCCACCAACAACACCTAAGGAAATGATTTCCTTTACTTTACATTCAAACTGAACAGGACTTTCTTTAACTCGCTTTGGTTTAACAGTTAGTGAATCTATAGGCGTAACCCCTGCTTTTTCAAACTCATTAGTTGTGCTTGGATAGTCCGTACTGCTAATATTCATTTGATTTACCAAACGAAAAGGGACTACATTAATCACCACTTCCATGGTTTGTTGGATATTGTGCAAGGTATCTTTAGTTGTGTTGTCTCGGCCTCTTCTATTACTAGAAAAAATGAGAATCGGAGGGTTAGAACTAAATGCATTAAAGAAACTGTAAGGGGCTAAATTAGCTTCCCCATTTTCGTTGACTGTACTGGCCCAACAAATAGGTCGAGGGCCAACAGCGCCAGTTATATAATGGTGTCTTTCACGAAGAGGAATGTCATAAGGCTTGAACGATTTCATGATTCGCTGGATTTAAACGCTCTAAAGATAAGAAAGCTAATTAAGAAAGGAATCCCAATCCACCTTAACTCACTTTTGATAACTCTTAAACCCCATTCTGAGAAAAAAGATTCTAAACCAATAGGGGAAACTTGAATAACGCGCCATGGAAGAAAATAGCGGGTATTGTCAAAGGGGGCAAAAAAAGCAACGCCTTCTCCACCCGTTGTCAATGCGTCTAAAAGGGCATGGGAAATAGTCGCTAAAAATAGAAAGCTTGCAATCGCGAAAAACTGTCGTTTGGTTTTTGATAAAAAATAAGCGAGGAGCCCACTTAAAATAACTGCAAATAGGATTGAATGAGAAATACCTCGATGACCCCACATGCTTTCATAGGGGATGTCAAACTTAAAACTGATCACATCTGCATCTGGAAGGATACTGCAAAAGATACCTAGTAAAATGATGCCTAGGGACAATTTCGTTTTCAATCGAAACAAATTGCTAATGGCCAAAGCCGCCGCCGCATGTCCAAAGGCAGAGGCCATTAAGTCGCCGGTAAAATTTTAACTACCGCTTCCCCAAAACCTAGACGAACGCCTTCTTTTTCTGCATAACCGCGCATAATGCAAGTGTCGCCGTCCAACATAAATTTACGTTCTGTTCCATCGCCTAAAGTAATAGGTTTTGTTCCTCTCCAGGTCAATTCTAGCATGGAACCAAATTGATTGTCTGCTGGTCCTGATATCGTTCCTGATGCATACATATCCCCAACATTAATATTGCAACCATTTACGGTTTGATGTGTTAATTGTTGGTTCATATTCCAATACATGAATTTATAATTAGAAGTACAGATGGTTTCTGCTATTCCGTTTTCAGGTTGAAGTGCCACTTCTAAGTGGATGTCAAAGTTGGCATCTTTACGATGTTTAAGATAAGTCAAAACTTCAGGATTTTGGATATAGCCATTGGTTCTAAAAGGTTCTAAGGCATCCATAGTAACCACCCAAGGAGAAATTACAGATCCAAAGCTTTTAGATAAGAAAGGGCCTAAGGGAACATACTCCCATTTTTGAATATCTCTAGCACTTAAATCATTAAAGACCACCATTCCCCAAATTGCATTTTCTGCTTCATCAATAGGAATTGATTCGCCTAATTTTGTTTGCTTGCATGTAATGAAAGCCATCTCTAATTCAAAATCTAATAAACGCGTAGGTCCAAATGTTGGTGATGGTGCATCATCTGCTTTCGTTTGTCCTTTAGGACGGTAAATTTCAGCTGGAGAAACTACGATAGAACTCGCTCTACCATGATAACCGACAGGAAGATGTTTCCAATTTGGTAATAAAGCATTGTCGGGATCTCTAAACATCGTTCCTACATTTCTAGCGTGATCCTCACTGCTGTAAAAATCGGTGTAATCGCCAACCTGAACAGGCATGTGCATGGTCGCTTCGCTCATATTAACGGTAATACTTCCTCTATGTGTGCTGTCTTTCAATTGGTCATTGCTGCTTGCCAGTAATTCCATGATTCGGTTTCTAAGTTTCGTGGCAAAAGGACGCCCTTGACTCATCAAATCGTTGAGTGTTTTTTGGTCAAAAAGTGCAACATCAGCTTCGATGAACTTATGGTTAGCTAATTCAACTAAGTCTATGATTTTTTCACCAATGGCAACGCCCACTCTTGGTGATTTTTTACTAGTAGAGAATATACCAAAAGGTAAATTTTGAATTGGAAAATCAGAATTAGGGCTTGTTTCTACCCATGATTTCAAATTAAAGTCGGTCATTTTTATAGGGATTTTTGAATTGCAGCAAAACTGCAAGGTATTATCGTTTCGCAAATTTAGAACATTCCTTTTTAATCTGCTAATTTTGAGTTGAAATATAATGCACATGAAGTTGATAGGAAATATTATTTGGATTGGCTTTGGAGGATTTTTAACTGCGATAGAGTAGGTAGTGGCTGGAATCGCCCTTGGTTTAACCATCGGGGGTATTTCATTTGGGTTTCAGTGTTTTAAATTGGCTTATCTCGAATTGATGCCTTTTGGTTTAGAAGCGAAAAAAGTAGAAGATGGTAATGGTTGCCTATATACTTTAATGAACCTCATTTGGTTCTTCGTAGGAGCAATTCCTTTGGTATTGACACACTTCGTCTTAGGAATCCTATTCGCCATTACAATTATCGGTTTACCATTCGCCAAGCAACATTTTAAGTTAATGGACATAAGCTTGACTCCGTTTGGAAGAGCTGTTGTTGAAACAGTGGACTAGTTTTCTAGTTGATTAGTTGAGGAGCTTACTATTCAACTAGCTCGAAATTCCAGATGTCAATTTATTTTATCTATTCAATTGATCAAGTAGAAAATCTAGTTTATCAGTTTGTATGAAATTTGCTCCGAGTTGAATTGCTTTTTTGATTGGTCGTTTACGGTTAGCAAAAAACAGACAATTAACAAAACTTAGTTTGCCGTCAAGATTCATGCGTTGTTGAATTTTCCGTGAATATTTACGCCAAGAAAGATTCACTACGGGTGGGTTTATGGAGGACAATAATTCTCCATAAGTACTTTTGATACTTGGTCTAACTCGTATTTGGTCTGTAAGTTGTTGAATTTCCTTTATTAGTTGAGGATCCCCTGAATACAAGGTTAGCGGACGTCCATCAAGAAATCCTTCTTCCTTTAGTAATTGTACAAGTAATTTTGGATCTCCTGATTTGAAATCTAAATCCGGCAACACTTTACCATTAATAGCTTTTAAGACATCTCTTAGTTTTGGAATTGGCTCATTCGTATACTCATCGCTATACCAACTGCCTGCGTCAAGATCTTTGATTTCATCCCAACTTAGCTCGCTTACATTTCCTGATCCATTCGTGGTTCGTGATACGGATTGATCATGCATCAAGACAAATACACCATCTTTTGTTTGCCTGACGTCCATTTCAATATAATCTACACCTTTATCAATCGCAATTCCAATAGTAGCTAGGGTGTTCTCTGGACCCCAATGGACTCCGCCTCTATGAGCTACTACTTGAATGTCTTGGGCAAAAAGCAGGTTCACTGAACTGAGAAATTGAATAAAATAAATAACAATTCGTATTTTCAATTTGCTTCTTTTTTTGATTTACAATAAGAGGAATATAGCTGAAATTTGAAAACAATGATTCGCCCTGTCAAATATAAACATTAAGAAGGATAGATTAGAAAAGACATCAAATAAAACAAAAAAACCAAGCCGAAGCTTGGTTTTTTTTATGTCTCAAATCTAACAGCGAAGCGGTCTATCTTATGGTTTAAACTGAATTTTACGCATTCTCAAACTTTCTGGTGTAATCTCTAAATATTCATCTTCATTGATATATTCCATAGACTCTTCCAGAGAGAAGTCGATTTTTGGGGCATACTTTGCATTTCCATCAGTGCCGGCAGAACGCATGTTGGTCAATTGCTTTCCTTTAGTGGCATTAACGCCTAAGTCATTCGCTCTTGAGTGCTCGCCAATTACTTGACCGATATAAACTTGGTCACCTGGTTCAACAAAGAATTTTCCTCTGTCTTGCAATTTATCAATAGAGTAAGCCAAGATTTGTCCTTTTTCAATAGATACTAAAGATCCTTTTAAACGAGCAGGAACTTCACCTTTAAATGGCGCATATTCTCTAAAACGGTGTGTCATTACTGCTTCTCCAGCTGTAGCTGTCAAAACGTTGTTTCTTAAGCCGATTAAACCTCTTGAAGGAATATCAAATTCTAAATGCATTAAGTCGCCTTTAGGATTCATGATTAACAAATCACCTTTTCGTTGTGTAACTAATTCGATTACTTTTCCTGATTTTGATTCTGGAACATCCACTACCAAAGTTTCCATTGGTTCGTGTTTTCTACCTTCAATCTCTTTGATAATAACCTGTGGTTTACCCACCTGCAATTCATATCCTTCTCTACGCATGGTTTCAATCAATACAGATAAATGAAGAATTCCACGACCATAAACCATGAATTTATCTTCCGTGTCCATATCTTCAACGCGCAAAGCCAAGTTTTTTTCTAACTCTTTATACAAACGATCTCTCAAGTGACGAGAAGTTACAAATTTCCCTTCCTTACCAAAGAAAGGAGAGGAGTTGATGGTAAACAACATACTCATGGTAGGTTCATCAACTGCAATACGTTTTAGTGGCTCAGGATTTTCCAAATCAGCAATCGTATCACCAATTTCGAAATCTTCAATTCCCGTTACGGCACAAATGTCGCCACTACCAACTTTCGATACTTTAACTCTTCCCATACCTTCGAACGTATGAAGTTCCTTGATTCTTATTTTTTTGTTGCTGTCTTTTTTACACAACATATAGTCTTTGTTCTCTTCTAAAGTTCCTCTTAAAATTCTTCCGATAGCAATACGACCAGTGAAAGCACTATAGTCTAAAGAAGTAATTTGCATTTGAGGTGTTCCTTCATAAAAAGGAGCAGGAGGAATTTCAGATAAGATAGTATCCATTAAAGCAAAGATGTCTTCAGTTGGTTTTTTCCAATCCATGCTCATCCAACCTTGTTTTGCTGAACCATAAACAGTCGCAAAATCCAATTGATCATCCGTTGCGTCTAAATTGAACATCAACTCAAACATTGATTCCTGTACGATATCAGGAGTACAGTTTTCTTTATCTACCTTGTTAACTACTACAATAGGTTTCAAACCTAACTCAATAGCTTTACCAAGTACGAAACGAGTTTGAGGCATAGCTCCTTCGAATGCATCTACTAAAATTAAGACACCGTCAGCCATCTTCAGTACTCTTTCTACCTCGCCACCGAAATCGGCGTGACCTGGAGTATCAATAATGTTTATTTTTACGCCTTTATAGTTAACCGAAACGTTTTTAGCAAGAATGGTAATTCCTCTTTCACGCTCCAAATCGTTATTGTCTAAAAGTAATTCTTGTACTTCTTTTCTGTCGTCAAATACTTTACAAGCACCGATTATCTTATCAACTAAAGTTGTTTTCCCGTGATCAACGTGTGCTATAATAGCAATGTTTCTTATAGATTGCATTCTCGTTTTATTTAAGCGTGCAAAGGTATGGAATTAAAGTGAGCTTATTCTTTTTTATTTAATTTTAAAGAAAAATGTGAATAATTTGTTATTTACTATATTATTTGGATTCTATGCATTATCTTTGCCTAAATTTAAATAAATTACAATGAACAAAGGAACAGTAAAGTTCTTTAATGAAACCAAAGGTTTTGGTTTTGTTAAAGACGAAGAGAACGGACAAGAATATTTTGTACACGTTTCAGGATTAGTAGACTCAATTGACAAAGATGACGAAGTAACGTTTGATTTACAAGAAGGTCGTAAAGGATTAAATGCAGTTAACGTGAAAAAAGCGTAATTCAACATATAATTACAATCCAAATGAAAGGTCTCGAGTAATCGAGGCCTTTTTTTGTTTAATTACATGGCAACTAGCTAATGGATAAAACCCACAATTCCCCTTAAGGCTATCTCTAAGAAGGATGCTACTTGGGAAGGGCAAAGCGTTACCCCAAAAACTCTGTTATAATAGCGAATATTCTGCTTGAAGCCAACAACTGTAAAATCGCAGGGTCCTCTTTGAGAGACCCTGCTCGGGGAGCGATGGGTAGGTCTCGAGAATACTTCCCCATCAGTTTTACTTTCCCAACAGGGTCTCTCGAAGAGGACCCTGTTGTTCGAAGGGCTGCGAAACATCAAATATGTTCTTACTGCTCGGGGAGCGATGGGTAGGTCTTGAGAATACTTCCCCATCAGTTTTACTTTCCCAACAGGGTCTCTCGAAGAGGACCCTGATGTTCGAAGGGCTGCGAAACATCAAATATGTTCTTACTGCTCGGGGAGCGATGGGTAGGTCTTGAGAATACTTCCCCAACAGGGTCTCTCGAAGAGGACCCTGTTGTTCGGAGGACTATACGTCACCAAATATTACACTAAAGTGAGTCAGGTGTTCATCAGGAATTTCATTTTCATAAAATGCCGCACTTGAATGTTTATATAAAGGATAGTCCTCTACAAGATTCCATTTGCCTCTAACTGGATTGAAGTGAATGTAATCTAGTTTTGTATAAAACATATCATCGGAAAAGATCTCTTTACAATCAAATGAAGATATAAAGACTTTGTAACGTTGATTCTTAGCTTTTTCACTTTTTGTGAGACTTTTGTTTAGTGTTTCTAATAGTTTAGTACATCCTTTTGCCTGTAGTGACTTAATCATCTCATAGGCAATAAAGCGTTTCCCATTGCTGATGATTTTATTAATATTATGTTTTGACTGTAAAGGAATATGAATGATTCCGTGAAAATGATTTGGCATAATTACATAAGCCAAAAGAGGTATTTTATGCTTGTTAAGGTTTTTAAACCATGTATAGAAGGCATTGTAGCTTTCTGATGTTTCAATTAATGGAATCCAATCATGGCAGGTGAAAGTTATAAAATAAGTAGTATTTTTTTCATCTTGAATAGTTTTAATTGACATTATATAAATATAAAAAATTATATGATGTTATTCAAGCTTTTCGTGAAAATTAACTTTCAAAATCGCAGGGTCCACTTTGAGAGACCCTGCTCGGGGAGCGATGGGCAGGTCTCGAGAATACTTCCCCAACAGGGTCTCTCGAAGAGGACCCTGTTGTTCGAAGGGCTGCGAAACATCAAATATGTTCTTACTGCTCGGGGAGCGGTGGGTAGGTCTCGAGAATACTTCCCCAACAGGGTCTCTCGAAGAGGACCCTGTTGTTCGAAGGGCTGCGAAACATCAAATATGTTCTTACTGCTCGGGGAGCGGTGGGTAGGTCTCGAGAATACTTCCCCAACAGGGTCTCTCGAAGAGGACCCTGTTGTTCGAAGGGCTGCGAAACATCAAATATGTTCTTACTGCTCGGGGAGCGGTGGGTAGGTCTCGAGAATACTTCCCCAACAGGGTCTCTCGAAGAGGACCCTGTTGTTCGGAGGACTATACGTCACCAAATATTACACTAAAGTGAGTCAGGTGTTCATCAGGAATTTCATTTAAACTTTTCGTGAAAATTAACTTTCAAAATTGCAGGGTCCTCTTTGAGAGACCCTGCTCGGGGAGCGATGGGCAGGTCTCGAGAATACTTCCCCAACAGGGTCTCTCGAAGAGGACCCTGTTGTTCGGAGGACTAGGCGGCTTCTAAATTGCTACTGGTGCTTTAATAGCTGGGTGAGAAATATAATTTTCTATTTCAATATCATCAAAAGTAAAGTCGAAAATTGATTTAACAGCAGGGTTTAGCTTCAATGTCGGCAATTCATAAAAGTCTCTACTCAATTGCTCCTTAACTTGGTCGAAATGGTTGCTGTAAATATGCGCATCACCAAAAGTGTGTACGAAATCGCCGACTTTTAAACCACATACTTGAGCAATCATGTGCGTGATTAAGGCATAGGATGCAATATTAAAAGGGACCCCTAAAAAGACATCAGCACTTCGTTGATACAATTGGCAACTCAACTTCCCATCCGCCACATAAAATTGAAATAAAGTGTGACAAGGGGGTAATCCAGATATAGCCATTATAGGAATATCTTTTGGATTCCAAGCAGATACGATTAATCTTCTGCTGTTTGGTTTCGCTTTAATGTCGTCAATCACATTTTGTAATTGATCTATACCTTCAAAATTACGCCATTGTTTGCCGTATACAGGGCCTAACTCTCCATACTGCTTAGCAAAGTCGTTATCCGTTTTAATTCGCTCCACAAAAGCCTTCATTTCGGCTTTCCATTCATCCGTGTACTTCGGGAATTTTTCTTCTAAATTAGTTTGTTTCAAGTAACTCTGAAAGGGCCAATCATTCCAAATACCTACGTCGTTTTGTACCAAATATTGAATATTGGTGCTGCCTTTAAGGAACCACAATACTTCATGAATAATCCCTTTAGTAAAAACTTTCTTGGTAGTTATTAAAGGAAAACCATCTTCTAAATTGAAGCGCATTTGGTAACCAAAAACGCTTGTAGTACCTGTGCCTGTGCGATCGGACTTTAAATTTCCGTTCGTTTGAATATATTTTAGAAGGTCATGGTATTGTTTCATAGCGTAACAAAGATAAACGATGAAATGCTTTTGTGTTAATGGTTTTACTAACGCTTGTGGATAGCTATTTAGCGCTTCATAAATTCTAGTGTAAAGGTTTGTCCATTGCATTCAGCAAAGACGAAATAGATGCCGCTTTCTAACTGCATCTTTTCCATCCCATTAAATGCTTGCGGTCTCTTATTAAACTAACTAGGCTTCTCTATAAATTAAAAATCATCTTCAAACTAATATTTCTACCCATATTGAAAACGCCCATGTTTCCATTCGCTTGATTTCCTTGAGCATATTTTAAGCGACTCAAGTGACCTTTATAGGCTACGTTGGCTAAGTTTTCAGCGCTTAAATAAAATCTTTTATTTAAAATGGGGCAATACGGGTTCCAATTCCCGCACTTAGAACTGCGTAGACCGGAGGGGCTGTTTCTGTATCGAAGCACTGAAAATTCGATCTTGTATGAAGTAGTGATCGATGCTAAACTTGATGTAGGTCTTTTGGAAGTCCTTGTCTATACCCAATAAAAAAACGCCTTGTAAACCAAAATTTACAAGGCGTTTTTTCTATTTTCAGAAAAAAGTTTAGTCTTCTTTTTTCACTTTCTTCTCTTTCCCTTTTATAACGGTAATCTCTATTTTACTTTCTTTTTTATTATAGTCTGCAACTAAAATATCCCCTTCATCCAACTTGTTATTTAGAATTTCTTCAGCCAATGGATCTTCTAGATACTTTTGAATAGCTCTGTGCAATGGTCTTGCACCATAGGCAGGATCATAGCCTTTCTCTGCTATATAATCTTTCGCCTCTTTGGTTAGTTTGATCTGGTAACCTAATTCCTCTAAACGTTTGTAAACGCCCTCAAGCACGATGTCAATAATTTTATGAATATCCTCTTTGTTTAATGAATTAAACATGATGACATCATCAATTCTGTTTAAGAATTCTGGAGCAAAGGTTCGTTTCAAGGCTTTTGTAATAACGCCATGATTCGATTCTGAAGCTGCATCAGCTTTTGCTTTTGTAGCAAAACCAACACCTGTTCCAAATTCCTTTAAATCTCTAGCGCCAATATTCGACGTCATGATGATTAAGGTATTTTTAAAATCAATTTTTCTACCTAAGCCATCCGTCAACATACCTTCGTCTAAGACTTGTAACAACAAGTTGAAAATATCTGGATGCGCTTTTTCTATTTCATCCAACAGCACTACAGAGTAAGGCTTGCGTCTAACTTTTTCAGTCAACTGACCACCTTCTTCATATCCTACGTAACCTGGAGGAGCTCCAATCAAACGAGATACAGAGAATTTTTCCATATACTCACTCATATCAACTCGAATCATTGATCCATCATTGTCAAACATTTGTCGGGCAATAGCGCGAGCTAATTCCGTTTTACCTACACCTGTTGGACCCATGAAAATAAAACTACCTATTGGTTTGTTGGGGTCTTTTAAACCCACTCTATTTCTCTGAATGGCCTTCGTGATTTTAGCTACAGCATCATCTTGGCCAATAACCATTTTCTTTAACTCATCGCCCATCTCAACCAATTTCTTGTTTTCGGTTTGAGCTATTTTACTGACAGGTATCCCTGTCATCATTCCAATTACTTCAGCTATATCCTCTTCCGTTACGGGGTATCTTTTTGTTTTAATGTCCTCTTCCCATAAATTCTTAGCTATTTCTAATTGTTCTAATAATTTTTTCTCTGTATCTCTCAATCGAGCAGCTTCTTCGTAGCGTTGACTTTTAACAACTTGCGTCTTCTCTTCTTTAATTTTTTCGATTTGAGATTCAAGTTCTAAAACATCTTTAGGAACTAGAATATTTCGTAAGTGCACTCGAGCGCCTACTTCATCCATAACATCTATTGCCTTGTCTGGCAAGAAACGATCTGTGATATAACGATTACTCAATTTCACACAAGCTTCAATTGCGGCAGCTTCATAATTTACATTATGGTACTCTTCATATTTGTCCTTGATATTTTCCAGAATAATTAAGGTATCTGCTATTGAAGGCGGATCAATAATCACTTTTTGGAAACGTCTATCCAGTGCACCATCTTTTTCAATGTGCTGACGATATTCATCTAAAGTAGAAGCACCAATTACTTGCAATTCACCTCTGGCCAACGCTGGCTTGAATATATTACTTGCGTCTAATGAACCTGTTGCGCCACCAGCGCCAACAATCGTATGAATTTCGTCAATAAATAAAATTACATCTCGGTTCTTCTCTAGTTCATTCATGATAGCCTTCATTCGCTCTTCGAACTGGCCTCTATATTTGGTTCCTGCTACCAAAGCAGCTAAGTCTAACATAATTACTCGTTTGTTAAACAATACTCTAGAAACTCTTTTCTCTACGATTCTTAAAGCTAAACCTTCAACAATTGCAGTTTTCCCAACTCCAGGCTCCCCGATTAGAATAGGGTTGTTCTTCTTTCTTCTACTCAGAATTTGGGATACTCGTTCAATTTCTGTTTCTCTTCCTACTATGGGATCCAATTTGTCCTGTTCCGCTAATTCCGTAACATCTCTACCAAAATTATCCAAAACGGGTGTTTTCGATTTTGGTTTAGCGCCTTTAGTTTTTGAAGTGCCGAATGGATCTTTCTCACCTTCTTCTTCAAATTGCTCTCCTCCATCTTCAGGGATTTCTCCCTTGATATCATCGCTTAAAAATCCAAGTTCAGATTTGAAGATTTCATAATCCACATCGTACTTCGCCAATATTTGCGTTACTACGTTATCTTCATTTTTAAGAACTGAGAGAAGGAGATGGTCCGTTCCTATGGATTCTGCTTTCAGAACCTTAGCCTCTAAAACCATAATTTTCAAGATTTTTTCGGCTTGCTTAGTTAAAGGCAAACTCTTCGGATCATGAATTTTCTTTGATCCTTTATCTTTCATTGAATTCTCAATGGCTCTTCGTAGCAAAATAGGATTGATTTCTAAAGATTTCAATACCTTTACTGCCACGTTGTCATTGTCTCTTAATAGACCTAGTATCAAGTGCTCAACGCCAATAGTGTCATGATTAAGACGTAAGGCCTCTTCTCGACTATTAGAGATCACTTCTTTTACTTCTGGTGAAAATTTTGCTTCCATAATATTTTTTATACCTCAAAAATTAAGCCATGCGCTTTTCTAAACGTCTAAGTTAAGTTGTTTATTTTCTATTAAAATCTTTTTTTCTACAAATTAGTTCACATTGATTTGTGAAATATCTATAATAATGATTAGTTTTGGATCACGCAATTGCTTTAATTCCAAGAAAATCCTATAACTATGAAATTTGCCATTAACAAAGAGGAACGATATGTGAACATTGAGCCGGCTGAAGAGAATTTAACTTCCGTCTTTGCACCGCATTTGAAAACTGAGTTTGTTTTAATGAACAATGAAGGTTTTAGAAATATCATTTGTGACTTAAATAAAGTGAAGTATGTGGACTCATCTGGATTAAGTTCCTTTTTAGTTGGAGATAGAATTTGCAATGAAAAGGGTGGTAAATTCGTGTTGTGTAATATTTCGGAGTCCTTAAAACAATTGTTGCGTTTATCCCAATTAGACTCTATCTTGAACGTTACGCCTTCATTACCTGAAGCCGTAGATTTAGTGCTGCTAAATGAATTAGAGCGAGATTTAAGAGATTAAGTCCATGTCGAACTTAGAATTAATAATTTTAGGTAGCAATTCCGCGGTTCCCGCACACAAGCGCAATCCAACAGCGCAGATTCTTAAGAATGAAAATGCCAGTATTTTAATTGATTGTGGGGAAGGAACGCAGTTTCAAATGAACCGTTTTCACATTAAGAGAGGTAAGCTCGATTACATTCTGATTTCCCACATGCATGGTGACCATTATTTTGGACTAGTTGGCCTCTTGAATTCGTTTCGACTGAATAACAGAAAGACTGATTTGCATATTTATGCTCCTCCAGAATTAGAACAAATCATTTTACTCCAGGCAAATTACAAGGAGGATGAATGGCCATTTCAAGTTCATTTTTACTCGATGTCTTTTGGTGTTTCATATCAATTATTTGAGACCAAAGAATTTATTGTTAGAACCATTCCTTTAAATCATAGAATTCCTTGCAATGGTTTTTTAATCACCGAGCAAAAGAAGCCTAGAAAAATTGTTTCCGAAGCCATTAAAAAATATGGAGTTCCAAATAGCAAGATGAATTCTTTGAAAGATGGAGAAGATTATATTGACGATTCAGGGCAATGCATTCCCAATAATCTTTTAACTGCCGAACCAACGCCCACGTACTCTTATGCTTATTGTTCAGATACGAAATATTGCGAAGCTTTAGTGCCTATTATTCAAGGAGTAACGGTTTTGTATCACGAAGCAACGTTTATGGATGACGCAAAAGAAAAGGCTGCCTTGCGATTTCATAGCACCACAAAAGAAGCTGCTTCGATTGCAAAAATGGCAAATGTTGGACAACTAATAATAGGCCATTTCTCTGCCAAATACAAAGACTTAGAGCCCTTGTTAGAAGAAGCGAAATCGGTTTTCCCAAATGCAGCTCTAGCTATTGAAGGGCAACATTATTCAATCGAACAGGGGTCTTCATTAGATCCTCTTTAAGTCGTACTTTTCAATTTTATTATACAAGTGACTTCTTTGTATATCAAGTAAATCCGCTGTTTTCGAAACATTCCAAGAATTCTTTTTTAATTTGTCTTCAATGAACATTCTCTCGATATATTCCTTGAAATCTTGAAACTTCTCAAACTGATCGAAAAGCATTTTAGGAGATTTAGCACTAACAGCATTTGAAACAAAATTGCTTACATCTTCATCCGTAATTTTCTCACTACTTAGGATTACTAAACGTTCTATAATATTGCGCAATTCGCGAATGTTTCCAGTATAATCAAATTGCATTAAAGATTCAATAGCAGAAGGAGTGATTTTCTTAATCGGCATGCCATAATCTTCACAAATCTCTTTTACAAATCTATCTGCTAACAATGGAATGTCATTTTTTCTTTCAATTAAGGAGGGAACATGCAATAAAATCACGCTCAATCGATGGTAAAGATCCATTCTAAATCGTTTGGCATCAATTTCAGCCAGTAAATCTTTATTCGTTGCTGCAACAATTCGAACATCTACTTTAACTTCTTTATCGCCACCAACTCGTGTAATTTTACCTTCTTGAAGCGCACGTAAAACTTTAGCTTGAGCAGCTAAGTCCATGTCTCCAACTTCATCTAAAAATAGCGTTCCACCATTGGCTTGTTCAAACTTCCCTATTCGTTGCTTAATAGCAGAGGTAAAAGCACCTTTCTCATGACCAAACATCTCACTTTCAATTAATTCTGAAGGAATAGCTGCACAGTTTAACTCAACTAACGGTCCTTTTGAACGATTACTTTTTTCATGAATCCAGCGAGCTACTAATTCTTTACCAGTTCCATTATCTCCTGTAACTAAAACTCTAGCATCGGTAGGTGCAACGCGTTCAATAGTTTCTAGAATTTTTATGATAGCGGGTGATTCTCCAACGATATCTCTACTCTTGGAAACCTTTCGCTTTAAGACTTTCGTTTCTGTAATTAAGTTCGACTTGTCTAAGGCATTCCTCACTGTAATTAAAAGACGATTTAAATCGGGTGGCTTTTGTAAGTAATCATAAGCTCCTTTCTTTACACATTCAACTGCAGTTTCAACGTTGCCATGACCGGAGATCATAATGAAAGGAGTCTCTACATTTTCGAGCATCGCTTTTTCTAATACTTCTATGCCATCCATCTTAGGCATTTTGATATCAAGCAAAACAAGGTCGTAATGATTTTCATGAATCATTTCTAAACCCTTAACACCGTCTTCTGCCTCATCCACTTTGTATTTCTCATACTCCAAGATTTCCTTGAGCGTATTTCTTATACTACGTTCATCGTCAATGATTAAAATTTTTGCCATCAGGGTTTCCATTTAAGTGTACAAAATTATGTACAATACTCATCAATACCAAATTTAATCTCAAGGGGATATAAACAAAATGTAAACTTAAAAAACAGGTCTATAAGCCGGGTTCTGTAACCCAATAAATCGGGATGCTCATTATTTATCTCGGTCCAACATTACTATTGGACTCTAGCTGCCTACCCACGAAATCGGGCTAGCTACCCTCAGACTCTCGCATATTTGGCATTGCAACACTATGGGTTTACTCCCTTTGCACATCGCTATGCAAAGCCGTGAGCTCTTACCTCACGTTTTCACCTTTTTCACGCCAAGGCGTGATAGTTATTTTCTGTAGCACTTTCCCCCTCCCGAATATTCGGAAAGACTGGTCGTTAACCAGATAGTTGCTATTTGTTGCCCGGACTTTCCTCTACACCGAAATGTAGCAATGAGCCGACCTGCGTAGCAAAGGTAATTGTTAATTAGCTAATTAGCTAATTAGTTAATGGGAAATTACTTGACTAATTGCCTGGCGGACTATTTTTCTATTTCTCCCTTCAACTCTTCAATTCTGCAACAAAATTTAAACTATTTTTGTAGAGATGAAAAAAATGCGTTGGCGTATTGCTCAATTTTTTGAAAAACAATGGTGGAAAAATTACTTGAGAGGTAAAACTCCTGACGAGTATTTAGCTTGGAAGCGGAAGTATTGGTTGGAGTTTTTAAAGAAAATTGATTTAGACATCAAAGCTATTCAAGGACCAGTCATTGATATTGGTTGCGGTCCAGCAGGAATTTTTATGGTTCTTGAAAACAAAAATGTTACAGCAGTTGATCCCCTTTTATTCCAATATGCTAAAATGCCAATTTTCAAAACAGCACATTATCCTTATGTCAATTTTGAGGGGGGTACTTTTGAGAAATTTGAATCGGAGGAAAAGTATCAAACCATTTTTTGCTTGAATGCCATCAATCACTTCATTGACATTGAATACAGCTTTAAAAAGTTATTCGATATGACAAAGCAAGGCGGGCAAGTCCATGTTTCAATTGATGCGCACAATCATTCTTTCTTTCGAAAGATTCTTTCACTTTTGCCAATGGATGTATTGCATCCGCATCAATATTATTTGGAAGAGTATGAGGAGTTCCTTGTCAAGCAGGGGTATGATATAAATAAGAAAGTACTAATTAAGAAAGATTGGATTTTTGATTACTGGGTGCTCATCGCAAGCAAGAATTAAGAATTACTAATGAGAAATTTAAGAATTAAAATCAGCATAGGTTTGCAATTATAAAAACGATTAACGAATCAGCTCATTGACTAGTTCGCCAATTTCCCTTTCAACTCATTCAACTTTAGCAAAGCTTCCACAGGCGTAAGCGTATTAATATCTAAGAGCTCTAAAGCTGTTCTCAATTCTTGAGCTAGCGGGTCTGCGGCATCGAAGATGCTGAGTTGCATGTTGGCTGGAATGTTCTTCACTTTATTCTTGATGTCACCATCAATATGTTTTTGTTCCAATTGTTTTAAAATTTCATTCGCTCTTCCCACAATTTCTTTAGGCATCCCTGCCATTTTAGCTACGTGAATTCCAAAACTGTGTTTGGAACCTCCGGGCGTTAATTTTCGAAGAAAAATCACTTTATTCCCAAGCTCTTTGGTAGAGATATGGAAGTTTTTAATCCTTGGATATTTCTCAGCTAATTCATTTAACTCGTGGTAATGGGTAGCAAATAGCGTCTTTGCGGTAAATTTTGGATGATTATGTAAATATTCTGCAATACTCCAGGCAATAGAAATTCCGTCATAAGTGCTGGTTCCCCTGCCAATTTCATCCAACAAAATCAAACTTCTATTACTGATGTTGTTCACAATATTGGCTGTTTCATTCATCTCTACCATAAAGGTAGATTCACCGCTAGAGATGTTGTCACTGGCGCCCACTCGAGTGAAAATCTTATCTACAATTCCAATTCGAGCGCTCTTTGCTGGAACGAAACAACCCATTTGAGCCATGAGCACAGTTAGCGCTGTTTGACGTAATACTGCAGATTTACCTGACATGTTCGGACCCGTAATCATAATGATTTGTTGGTCTTCATTATTAAGGTAAATATCATTAGGAATATAACTTTCTTCCGCTGGCAATTGTGCTTCAATAACCGGGTGTCGCGCTTCTTTTATGTCGATGATTAACGAATCGTCGATAACTGGACGACTATAATTGTATTTTTCTGCAACAATAGCGAAAGATAACAAGCAATCTATTCTAGCGAGTAGGTTCGCATTATGTTGGATAGGTTGAATATAGGTTCGCAAATAGTTCACCAGCTCGTCATACAGCTGTGATTCAAGTAATTCAATTTTATCTTGAGCGCCTAAAATTTTATCCTCATACTCTTTTAATTCTTCCGTAATGTAACGCTCTGCTGCGGTCAAGGTTTGCTTCCGAATCCAAGTATCTGGAACTTTGTCTTTGTGCGTATGTCGAACTTCTAGAAAGTAACCAAACACATTATTAAAACCAATTTTCAAAGAACTGATACCTGTTTTTTCAGTTTCACGTTGTTGAATTTCCAACAAATAATCTTTCCCTTTTGTGGAGATTTCCCTCAGGTCATCTAACTCTTGATTAACACCTGATTTTATCGTTCTACTTTTATGTAATTGAACAGGAGCTTCTTCTTCAATTTCATTTTCTAATTTTTCAATTAAAACAGGGCAGGGGTTTAATTGATCTCCATACTTTTGCAAAGCGGCAACTTTGCTTTTATGCATCAATGCTTTGATTGGCTCGATAGCCTTTAAAGCCCGTTTGAGTTGCACAACTTCTCTAGGACAAATCTTTCCTGAAGGCACTTTGGAAATCATTCTTTCGATGTCGCCTATTTTCTTCAACTCTGTAATTAATAAGCCTCGTTCTTTATCATTCTGCATGAAAAATGCAACCACATCTTGGCGCTCTTTGATTGCTGAAATTTCAACCAAGGGCATTAGAATCCATTTCTTGATTAGACGCGCCCCCATGGGACTTACTGTAAAGTCTAGTACATCCGCTAAAGTCTTGGCATCGTGATGGGGGCTATAGACCAACTCCAAATTTTTGATACTGAATTTATCCATCCAAACGTGCTTGTTTTCAGCTAGTCTGGAAATGGTATTGAGTTGCTTGATGTCATTCAAATGATTTTCAGCAAAGTAATTTAATGCCGCGCCAGAAGCAAGGATAATTTCAGGTGAGTTTTCAATGCCAAAACCTTTGAGCGACTTGACTTCAAATTGCTTTTGAATCGTTTCAGTGGTATATTCTTCGGTATAAATCCAGTCTTCTAATCGGTAATGATAATATTGCGTACCAAAGTTTTCTAGATAATCTTTTTCTTGTTTTTTTGGATAGAGAACTTCTGATGGATTAAAACTTTGTAAGAGTTTATCTAAGTATGCGATACTCCCTTCCGCAACATAAAATTCACCGGTGGAGATATCAATAAATGCAATACCGTTAGTTGTTTTGCCAACGAAAACAGAAGCCAAGAAATTATTCTTATTAGTGTCAAGAATATTATCGCTTAGGGCAATTCCAGGGGTCACTAACTCAGTTACTCCGCGCTTTACAATTTTCTTTTCTTTAGAAGGTTTTTCTAATTGATCGCAAATGGCCACTCTAAAACCTGCGCGAACCAATTTCGGCAAGTAGGTATCTAAACTATGATGCGGAAAGCCTGCTAGTTCTATTTCCGAGGCGGAACCGTTGTGTCTTTTGGTGAGAACAATACCTAAGACTTTCGAGGCTTTAATGGCATCTTCACCGAAGGTTTCATAGAAATCCCCCACCCTAAAAAGCAAGATGGCATCGTGATGCTTCGCCTTGATGGCGTAATACTGCTTCATTAATGGCGTGGTTTCTTTCTTCTTCGTTGTCATGCTTTTATTCTCCATTTACTCTCTACAAAATTAACAATATCGCTATGTTTGTAAGGATATTCAATATACATTCTATACACTATATATCCACATGAGCAGAAAAATCCCCAATGCTGAGTTAGACCGCCTTAGTCCAGAAGAGTTTAAAAAGGAAGAGAAGACCCCTATAATCGTAGTATTAGATAATATTAGGAGTTTAAACAACATTGGTTCTGTCTTTAGAACAAGTGATGCTTTTTTGATTGAAAAAATTTATTTGTGCGGTATAACTGCGAAACCTCCTCATAGAGATATTAACAAAACAGCATTGGGCGCAACCGAAACGGTAGCGTGGGAACATAGAGAAAATACTTTAAGCTTGGTTAAGCAATTACAAGAGGATGATTATAAGGTTTATGCTATTGAGCAAGTGGAAGGGAGTATCATGTTAAATGATTTTAAAGTGAAATCTACCGAGAAATACGCCTTTATTTTTGGCAATGAAGTCGACGGAGTGCAGCAAGAAGTGGTGAATCAATGCGATGGCTCAATAGAAATCCCTCAGTTAGGTACAAAGCATAGTTTGAATATCTCTGTAAGCGCAGGTATCGTAATCTGGGATATCTTTTCAAAATTGAAATTTTAAAAACACATCCCATAAAATGTAAATGATAGCTTAGGTTTGGAACCTTGCCTGATTAAAACATCTCTTCTCCTAGAATAAACACTAAATCTTTTAAATATCTGTTAATCGTTGAAAATAAAGTCGTGAAAAATATCTTAGGTTTAAGGAGTAAATAAGGACCAAAATTCTCAATTCTTAATTCTTGCGTCTTGCTTTTCAAATCTTAAATCTTACGTCTTACCTCTCCTTTAAAGCTCATTTAAAAACTTCCGAATCGGATTTTCGTCCGTTTTTGCTGCTTCTTTAGAACGCAATTCTCTCAATTCGTCTAAACCTTCATAAATAGATGCCTCAACTAATTTACGGATGGCTTTCAAATTCTTTTCGCTGCTATTTTTTTTCAATTGCTTGGTTGGGATCGCCTTACAAAACTTGTAGTAAAGAATTTTTGGTTTTGGAATTAGCGTTAGTCCAATTCCTTTAACAAAAGGGGGGATGTTCTCACCTCCTTTAAAGTATTTGTCTAGAATGCCATTGTCCTTTAACCAGCCTCCTAATTTTGAATCTTTCAAGTCGTCTTTGTCGGCTATAATGTCAAACAATTCATCCCCACCTAAAGAAGCGATAGGTGAAATCGGGTATTCGTTTTCAATTGCCATTTTAACAAAACCATAACGTTCCTTCCAATCCAATTTATACGCCGTATCTTTTGTTTTACATATCTCATTAGCTCCACCAGGAAAAACCAAAATGTGTTGATTGTGTTCCATTAACTCCGTAGCATGCTCTCTACTTCCTGTTACCGCGCCTAAATCGGTTAAGATACTTCTCCAAAGTGGAACAGATTTATGAAGATTGTCAACCATGACTCTCATGTATATATTTTTATCATTATATAATTTTGGAATATAAAGAGGTCCATCTGTGATTCCTAGAAGGGTATGATTAGACACGTACAAAGCTGGATTTTTAGCCGATACATTTTCTAAACCCACAAACTGTGGATCAAAATACCAGCTTGCAAATTTTGTTATAAAAGTGATAATATCTTTGGGCGGAGGAGCGAATTTTTTATTGCTTTCTAGGTAATCAGACATCGGTCTTTTTTTTGGTTCTTACAAACTTAATAAATAATGTTTACTATCTAAAGATTTTTAGAGGTCAGCGGTCAGATTTCTGATAAAGGTAATTTGCGAGCTAAAGGATAGATGTGGATAATTGAAGTTTACTAGTTTTCAATTCCTTACTTTTGCCGCATCAATAACTTAAATCCATTCGTCGAAATGAAAAAATACAATGAACCAAATGCGCTGTCAGAAGTGGCAAAGTTTCACGATACCTTTAATGCACCCATTTTAGATCAACCCAGCATTCCAAGTAAGGAGAGATGCGCTTTGAGAGTCGCCTTATTGCAAGAGGAATTGAATGAATTGAGGGATGCCATTGAAGACAATGACTTGGTAGAAATTGCCGATGCTTTAGCCGATATTCAATATGTTCTTTCTGGAGCTATCTTAGAATTTGGATTGGGCGATAAGTTCAAGACCTTGTTCGATGAAGTGCAACGCAGCAATATGAGTAAAGCATGTGCTACTATGGAAGAAGCGAAGGCTACCCAGAAGGTATATGAAAAGAAAGATGGTACAAAATCTTTTATTGAACAAAAAGAAGACAAATTCTTGGTATTCAGAGAAGGGGATAACAAAGTCTTAAAATCTGTGAACTATTCACCCGCGGATTTAAAGAATATTTTAGCAGGATAAAATTTTGCGCTCAATTCTGAGCAATAGCTAAACTCGCGAAGGCATGTTTTTTGTGAAGCGATTCTGAGTTCCGTGGCGGGCGATTTACGAGGCTTTGCGAGAAGGAATCTAAGGAGAAACGCTAAACTTAAAACAAGACCAAATTTCTTCATAAGGATCTTGAAAGGCAATGAAATAATTGAATTAGGATAGGCAAGAATTTTAATCATTAATAGTAAAGTCATTACACCAAGTAAACGAATACTACGCTTTTATTTATTCTATTATCGAAGCAATTTTGAGGACAAGATGAATATTTACTTTATAATTGGTTTGAGAATGCGTAATTTTGTGCAAAATCCATGTTGATTTATGGCTAAGAAAATTACAAAATTAAGAGGGCACTTGTTATATAATTCTTTACCTCATGTTTGGAGAGAATTGAAAGCAGATAATAAAATAGAAGGGGTTTATAAGAAAAAAGCAGCTTATATCTCTTGGATGGTATTTTTTGTATTACCTCCTTTAGTTTGGTTACAAAAAACAATTTTTGGCAAAAGAATTGCGGCTGAAGATCTCAGTAAAAAGCAACCCATTTTTATTTTAGGACATTGGAGAAGTGGAACAACGCATTTACACTATCTTTTTCACAGAGATCCAAATTTTGGAACTTTAAGCAATTATCAAAGTTTCTTGCACAATATTGCTTTATTGAGCAAGTCATGGTTGAAAGTATTGCTAAGTCCTTTAATGCCTGAAACAAGGCCCCAAGATAATGTTAAAGTAAATCCGGATTTGCCAGCGGAAGAAGAGCAGCCATTGAGTGTCATGAGCACCAAATCAGGCTTTCATACTTGGAATTTTCCTAGTAATCGATCCTATTTTGATAAGTACAACACATTTAAAGGCATTTCAGCAGCCGAAAAGAAAGCTTGGCAAGAAGATTATCAGACGGTACTCAAAAACATTTCTTTTTTCAATGATGGGAAACAATTGGTTTTGAAAAATCCACACAATACATCTAGAGTAAAGGAATTATTGGAGTTGTTCCCCGAATCAAAGTTTATTTTCATTCATAGAAACCCCTATGATGTGTTTGTTTCAACCAGGCATTTGATGTTTAGAGCGGTGCGTGTATCCTTCTTGGAGTTTATCTCTCACGAGGCAATAGAAGACATGATATTCTATTTTTTCACTAACACGATGAAAAAATATATTGCAGAAAGAGATTTAATACCAAAGGAAAATTTGGTTGAAGTTAGTTTTGATCAAATGGAAGCAGACTCTGGTGCCCAAATAGAAAGAATGTATAGGGAATTGAATTTGCCGGGTTATTTAGAAGCAAAACCTAATTTCGATGAATATTTAGCTTCTGTTAAAAACTATAAGAAGAATAAATTCAGAAACATGCGGCCGGAGATTCAAGAAAGAATCAACAAAGAGTGGAAATTTGCATTTGATGAGTGGGGATATAAAATAGAAGAGCCTTCAAGCCAAAAGTAATTCACCTTATTTTTCTATAAATCCTATACCTGTTGGAAAGTTGCTTCTTCGCCCTTCTGCGGCAATCTTCTCTATTGAAAGTGGACAACACCTTGATGATGTCAGTTCATCCTTCGAGCCTAACAATTGAATACATCATTAAAAATGCTGTATTATTGGGAATCGCATTTTATATCATGTTGAAATTGCGTAAATCTTTACAAGTAACATTAGGCGTGCAAGAAAAAATAAAAAGGACAACTATCAGGCTTGGGCTAGGGGCGTTGCTTTTTATCTTTCAAAGATAAATCAATGGGTAAGTAAATAATTATTATTTAAGTGTAAAGTTACGAGGCTTTAAATTATATTTGCCAACCATGGGTCCTCGCATTATTCTTGATACTGCTCGATTTCACTTGGTCATTGACCGATTGTGTCACCAATTGATTGAAAATCATAAAGATTTTAAGAATACTGCCGTGATTGGAGTGCAACCAAGAGGAATCTTCTTAGCACAGCGAATTGTCACTCGAATTCAAGAAATTACCAAGATCCAAAATTTAGAATTAGGCAAATTAGACATCACCTTTTACAGGGATGATTTTAGAACGGGGAATGTGCCTTTGCGTGCAAATGAGACAGATATTGAATTCTCTTTAGAGCATAAACGCATCGTCTTAGTAGATGATGTTTTATATACCGGAAGAACCATTCGGTCCGCTTTGGATGCTTTGCTTGATTTTGGACGCCCTGAAGACGTTGAGCTTTTAGTGCTCATTGATCGGCGTTTGCACCGACATCTGCCTATACAAGCTAAATATGTAGGCAAAACGATAGATTCCATCAATGATGAAAAGGTGAAAGTGGAATGGCAGGAACAGGGGGAGGAAGATAAGGTTTGGTTAATTGATAAAACAAATAAGTAGGATAGATGAGTTTGCTTAGTCAGAAACACTTGTTAGGAATAAAAGACATCAATCAAGAGGACATCCAATTGATTTTTGAAACAGCAAAACAATTTAAGGATGTTTTAAATCGTCCTATTAAAAAAGTTCCTTCACTTAGGGACACGACTATTGCGAATCTATTCTTTGAAAACTCTACACGAACAAGGGTTTCTTTTGAATTGGCGGAGAAACGCCTTTCTGCTGACGTAATTAATTTTTCAGCGTCCTCTTCTTCTACAAAAAAAGGGGAAACCTTAATCGATACGGTAAAAAATATTCTTGCCATGAAGGTGGACATGGTGGTTATGCGTCACCCCAATCCGGGAGCGCATATTTTATTATCCAAGCACATTGACGCTCAAATCATTAATGCAGGAGACGGCACACATGAGCACCCAACACAAGCCTTGTTAGATGCGTTTAGTATGATTGAAAAGTTGGGCGACTTGCAAGGAAAGAAGATTTTGATTTGTGGTGATGTTAAGCACAGTAGAGTAGCGCTATCCAATATTTTTTGCTTGCAAAAGCTAGGCGCGAAAGTTCGTGTTTGTGGACCACCAACACTCATCCCCAAATACATAGAAAGCCTTGGAGTAGAAGTATCTTACAATATTCGAGAAAGCTTAGCATGGTGTGATGTTGCAAACGTATTGCGGATTCAATTGGAAAGACAAGAGATTAAGTATATTCCTAGTTTAAGAGAGTACAAGATTGCTTATGGCATTAATAAAGATTTGCTAGACAGTCTTAACAAGGAAATTGTGATTATGCATCCAGGTCCAATGAATAGAGGCGTGGAGATTGATAGTGATGTGGCGGATTCGGATCACTCCATTATTTTACAACAAGTGGAAAATGGTGTGGCTATTAGAATGGCTGTCTTGTATTTACTTGCAGGAAAGAAGGATTAAGGAAGCGATGCGCTTTCCGCTTTCTTTTCAAAACTTTACTTTTATTTAATCTATTCTCTGTAAACAAAACGCATTGAAGGTATTACAAGTTTGTAAAAAATCACCAACCCCGCAAAGAGATGGCGAATCTATAGCCATCCATCAAATTACCAAAGCACTTATTGCTCAAGGCAATACGGTAGATGTATTCGCCATGCTCACCACAAAACATCCATCCTATGACTCTAAAAGTGAATTAGAAGGAGTCAACTATGAATATCTAGCAATAGATACAGCTATTCATCTTAAAGACGGGCTCTTTTCTATTTTTGGAAGTATTCCGTATATCGTGAAACGATTCGAAAGCAATGCCTTTGAATCTGCTTTAATAAAAAAACTCCAAGCTACGGAATATGATGTCATCATTTTTGAAGGAATATTTCTTTCACTTTATCTTGACACCATTAAAAATTATAGTAGCGCAAAATTGGTTTTAAGAGCGCACAATATTGAAAATCAAATATGGAAGCGACAAGCAAAACTCGAAGTAAATTATTTAAAGAAAGCTTTTTTGAACTTGGTGATGAACCGCCAATTTGAAAAATTTGAGCTCCAAATGATCCAAAAATATAATGGAATTTTGTCTATTTCTCCTCTTGATAATCAGTATTTTGTAAAAAATGAAGTAAAGAAGACGTTGATAACTCCCGTTTGTATGGATGTTGCGGAAAAATCAAGCTTGCCAGAGGGTTTTCAAGTCGGGTTTTTAGGCGGTATGGATTGGGCACCTAATTTACAAGGGGTGATTTGGTTTGTGGAAGAGGTGTGGTTGAATTTTGTGAAAACGCATCCTGAGGCACGGTTTAATTTAGCCGGCAGGAACTTCCCGAAAGACCTAAAGTCTTTGCAGTATCCGGGACTAAAGATTCATGGTGAGATTGAAGATGCGGAGCAGTTCATAAAAAGGCAGTCACTAATCATTGCTCCAATCTTTAGTGGAAGTGGCATGCGCGTAAAGATTATTGAAGCCATGAGTTATGGTAAGTGCGTCTTAAGTACTAGTATGGGCGCAGAAGGAATCCAATATGAAGACAAGGTAAATATTCTGATTGCAGATTCGGCAGCAGCGCAACTTGAGATTTTGAATTCCTTATTCTGTGAAAGAGCAGCACTCCGAAGTATTGGAGAGCAAGCGGTGCAACTTGTGGAAAAAGAATACAGTCTAAAAGAGCACGCAAAAAAAATGCACGTATTTTTACAAGAGTTATGATGCTAAGCCTGCAAATCATATTAATCGTTTCTGTACTACTCGTTTTTTATAACAATTTGGTGTACCCAAGTTTACTTGAGTTGCTCGCAAAGAATAAAGAAATCAATGGGGTAGTGTATGCTGAAAATGAGCTTCCAAAAATAGCTATTGTTTTTGCTGCTTACAATGAGGAGAAAGTTATCGTTGAGAAAATCAGGAACTTAGCTAGCCTAAATTATCCTTCACATTTACTAGATATTCATATCGGATTGGATCACCCCGACGATGCAACCGCAAGCTTAATTGAACAAGAAAAAACGATAAAATTTCCGATTTCAGTGCATCATTTTAAAGAGAGAAGCGGAAAAGCTAATGTGCTAAACAAAATATTTAATTGCTCGTTTGAAAATACTGATTATCAAGTTGTTGTGATGATGGATGCTAATGTTATTAGCACGAAAAATTGCCTGTTTGAGCTTGTGAAACACTTCAAAAATAAGGAAATTGGATTGGTTGGAGCAGTGATTGAAAATGCCATTACCGAACAAACTGAAATTGCTAAACAGGAGAAATTTTACATCCAAAAGGAAAGCAAAATGAAGGTCAATGAGGGACTCGTTTTTGAATCTACTATTGGTGCATTCGGAGCTTGTTATGCTATCCGACCAAAATTTATTAAAGCTATTCCGACGAATTTTTTAATGGAAGATTTTTATTTAAGTATGCATGTTTTAGCCTCAGATGCAAAATGTATCACCGAACCACTTGCCATTGTTTATGAAGATTTGCCGGGGAGCATTCGTGAGGAATTTAAAAGGAAGCGAAGAATCTCCGCAGGTAATTTTCAAAATCTAAAGACCTACTTGCCATTGCTGTGGCAAAAATCTTTTAAAGTTTCCTTCCCTTTCTTTTCTCATAAAATATTGAGGTGGATAAGTCCTTTGCTTCTCCTGACAGCCATTCTTTTAAGTACTGTTCTATATGGCTTGGATACAGCGTCTATTTTAAATAAAAGCCTTTTCTTCTTAATGCTTGTTAATTTAATGCTACCTCTCCTTGATATTGCTATGAGAAGCTTGAATATTAACGTAAATTTGTTGCGTCTACACCGATATTTTATCAGCATGAACTTTGCTATGTTTTTAGGGTTTATAGATTGGACAAGAGGTGTTAGAACAAATATTTGGAAACCTACAGAGAGATTATGATTGAGATTAAGTTAAATACTATCAAAGAAGCTATTGAAGACATCAAAAACGGTAAGGTAGTTATCGTAGTAGATGATGAGGATAGAGAAAATGAAGGCGATTTTGTGACCGCAGCAAGAAATGTAACTCCAGAAGTAATTAATTTTATGGCTAAAGAGGGCCGTGGCTTGATTTGTACGCCACTAACAGAAGAGCGTTGTGATGAATTAGGCTTGGATTTAATGGTTGGAAAGAATACGGTTTTGCATCAAACACAATTTACAGTGTCCGTTGATTTAATTGGAAAAGGTTGCACAACGGGGATATCGGTGCATGACAGAGCTAAAACAATTCAAGCTTTGATTGATCCGAATACGAAACCAGAAGATTTGGGTAAACCTGGACATATTTTTCCTTTGAAAGCTAGAAAAGGTGGTGTATTGAGAAGAGCTGGACACACAGAAGCTGCTATCGATTTAGCTCGTTTAGCTGGGTTTGAACCTGCGGGAGTGCTTGTTGAAATCTTAAATGAAGATGGGAGTATGGCTCGCTTACCAGATTTAATGAAAGTAGCGGCAAAACATGATCTTAAGATCATTTCTATCGAAGATTTGATTGAGTATAGAATCAAACATGAAAGTTTAATAAGACAAGAAGTAGAGATCGACATGCCAACCAAACACGGGCATTTTAAATTGATTGCTTTTACGCAAACAAATACTGGAGATTTGCATTTTGCCTTGAAAAAAGGGGATTGGGAAGAAGGCGAGTCGGTGCTTACTAGAGTGCATTCTTCTTGCTTAACGGGAGATTTATTGGATTCTTTGCGTTGCGATTGTGGTGATCAATTAGCTGCTGCATTAGAAATGATTGAGAAAGAAGGCAAAGGTTTATTGTTGTACATGCAACAAGAAGGAAGGGGTATTGGCTTGTTAAATAAGTTGAAAGCCTACAAATTACAAGAAGAGGGTTTAGATACTTATGAAGCCAATGAAAAATTAGGTTTCGATATGGATCAAAGAGACTACGGAGTTGGCGCTCAAATACTTAGAAACTTAGGGGCTACTCGATTGAAGTTAATGTCAAACAACCCTAAAAAACGTGTTGGGTTAATTGGCTACGGCATCGAAATAGTAGAGAATGTTTCTATTGAAGTTTGTTCAAATCCGAACAATGAGAAGTATTTAGAAACGAAGAAAACCAAGGGAGGACACGAAATCCTAAAAAATGACTAAGCAGCCAAAAGCTATTGTCATTGGAAGTGGAGTGGCAGGCCTGGCCGCTGCGTGTCGCTTAGCTAAAGCAGGTTGCCAAGTGCAAGTTTTTGAAGGGAATTCCTCCTATGGTGGCAAGCTTGCAGAGTTCAAACACGAAGGGTTTCGATTTGGTAAAGGACCTTCTTTATTTACCTTGCCTCAGGTTTTAGACGAACTTTTTATCCATTGTGGTGAAAATCCAAGAGATTATTACACTTACCGTCAATTGCCTCTTATTACGAAATACTTTTTCCCCGATGGCAAGCAAATAAATGCCTATGCTGATTTGGAAGCTTTTCAAGAAGAATTAGTTGAAAAATTAGGAGAGCAAGCAGATAGATTAAAACGCTTCTTCCAACACATTGAAGAAGTATACAACTGCGTTTCCCCTATATTCTTAGAGAATCCTTTGCGGGAATTTTATAAGTCTATGCAAGGATCATTATGGAAAGCTCTGAAGATGATCTTTAAAATTGATGCTTTTAGAACGCTCGATCAAAGCAACTCACAATGGTTTCAGCATGAGAAAAGTAAGTTGATTTTTAATCGTTTCGCTACTTACAACGGTTCCAATCCCTATAAAGCACCTGCTACGCTTAATGTTATTCCTCATTTGGAACATAATTTAGGTGCCTATTATGTTGATGGTGGAATTAGAGCTCTGGCAGAAGCCTTGTATGCCTTAGCAAAGAAATTAAAAGTTGACTTTCAATTTAACACGCTTGTCGAAAGCATTCAAGTGCAAGATGGCAAAGCAAAGGGCGTTTTTGTTGCAGGTCAATTGATTTCAGCTGAAAAAGTATTTTGTAACATGGATATTAATTTAGCTTATCCTAGACTACTTCCAAATCAAAAAGCACCAAAAATTTATTTAAAACAAGAAAAATCAAGTTCTGCTTTGGTTTTTTATTGGTCCATGAATACCCAAGTAAAGCAAATAGATGTGCATAATATCTTGTTCTCTAAAGATTATAAAGGAGAGTTTGAATATTTGCAAAACGGTGACATATCAGATGACCCAACAGTTTACATTTATGTTAGCGCTAAGGTGGAGCCCAAAGATGCACCTGAAGGAAAGGAAAATTGGTTTGTAATGATTAATGTCCCTCACGATAGTGGTCAAAACTGGGCGCATCTCGTTGCAAAGGCTAGGCTAGATGTAAAAGCTAAAGTAAACGCAATGCTTCATATTCATGTAGATGAACTTATAGAACATGAGGAGGTGTTGGATCCGTTGAGGATTGAAAAGGAAACTTGTTCTATTGGTGGCGCACTTTATGGTAATAGTAGCAATAGCTTATTTTCAGCTTTTCTGCGCCATCCGCACCAAAATAAGCATATAAAAAACCTTAGTTTCGTTGGGGGGAGTGTGCATCCTGGTGGAGGAATACCGCTTTGTTTGTTGTCTGCAAAGATTGCTTGTGATCGAATTTAATGTTAAACATAAGCCTAGGATTTAAAACCACAAAGTGTTTAAAAACAATTCTGAGAGAATTTGGTTAAAATACAAAGCAAGGATTAATTTTGTAAAGTGAAAGTAGAAAAAAAAGAATTTGCCTCTTATAGTGCCATCGCAATCATACTGATTCTTCATGTCGTAGGGTTGTTTGGCTTGAAGTCAGTTTATGTAGCTAGCTTTGAGGCCCTTACACCGCTTAATCTTCTTGTTGCCTTTTTATTAATCTATGCCTTCCATGAAGGAAGTCGCTTAAAACAATTCTATTTTTTCTTACTTGCTTTTAGTACCGGCATGATTGCAGAGATTATTGGAGTTCAAACGGGTTTTCTTTTTGGTGATTATCATTATACAAAACTGCTTAGTAGTTCGATATTGGGAGTGCCTTTGCTCATTGGAGTCAATTGGTTTATATTAAGTTATGGTTTAGTTGCCTTGTTTAATAGTGTGTTAGTAAAGGGGAATTTGATTGTAAAAAGTCTCATCGCAGCAGTTGCGATGACTTTACTAGACGTTCTGATTGAGCCTTTTGCCATACAACATGGTCTTTGGGTGTGGTTAAATAATCAGGTTCCTTTTGAGAATTACCTTTCCTGGTTTATCATTTCTTTTTTTCTTTTTATTTTTGGTTTCAAAATTTTGCCAGAAGAGAAGAATAAAGTTGCTATTGCAGTGATCTACATTTTCTTGGGCTTCTTCGGGTTAAACATTTTATTAATTTAATTGTTGTATTTTCGATGGAAATAATGGGACAATATTCTATAAAAGATTTAGCAATTCTTTCTGGTATCAAGGCACATACGCTGCGAATATGGGAGCAGCGTTATCAACTCGTTGTGCCGCATAGAACAGACACGAACATTCGTTACTATTCAGATAGTCAGTTAAAACTCGTTTTAAACATCGCTGCCTTAAATAATAGTGGATTTAAAATTTCAAAAATTGCAGAACTCAGCAAAGAAGAAATTGCTCAAGAAGTACTTAAAATAGATAAGCCAAATCAAAAAGCTGCCCTACATGTCAATAGGCTTCTTGAAGGAATGATTGAACTCGATAAGCAAAAAGTTTTAAGCGTTTTGCATAAAAGTGATAAATCAGCTTCCTTGGTTGACTTTTTTACAAGTATCGTATTTCCATTCTTAGCTAAAGTAGGTAGTCTGTGGACCTCTGAAAGTATCAACCCCGCTCAGGAACATTTCTCTTCAAATATTATCAAACGCTTTTTGATAGAAAAAATTGAACAACTTGAAGAGCCAAGCCCGGAATCCCCAATGTGCCTTCTGTTTTTACCTGAAGGAGATTGGCACGAGTTGAGTTTATTAGTCTCAGAATATGTTCTAAAGAAATCGGGTAAGAGGGTAATGTACTTAGGCGCATCTGTTCCAGATAAGGAAGTCGAAAAGATTGTTCAGCTAAGTGCTATCGATTATATGTTGTGCGTAAGTATACTTTCTCAAGATCTTGCTAGCACACAACAAACTATTAATCGCTTTGCAATGGTGGCTAATGATGTATCTGTTATCTTCGCTGGAAGGTCTTTTTATCAGGAAAAGCTTGTTTTTCCTAGTAATTGTAGAGTGCTGTATCATTTCCAAGAATTAGCTGAATTGTAATTGTGTTTAACTTTGTGCATAATTAAGTTAAACAAAAATTTGGCGCTTAATTTTATTTTGTTTAGTTTTACATCATAAAAGTTAAACAAAATGATGTTAACCAGCAATTTTTACAACGAGATAAAGCCTTTTGAACTTCTTTTGAAGTCAGTAGCTTTCAAGTTAACAAAGTCATCTGCGGACGCAGAAGATTTGTTACAAGACACTTATTTTAAAGCGGTTAAAAGTTTAAGTAAATTTCAAGAGGGTACAAATTTGAAAGCTTGGATGATTACCATAATGAAGAATACCTTTATTAACAATTACCGCAAGAAGAAAAAGGAAATGGAAACTATTTCAAAGCCAGGAGATATAAAAGATCACATGTTGCATCAAGGAGCTTTGGAAGTTGAACCAGGTACTCGAATTTTAATTAGTGAGACCTTAAGAATGGCGATTGCCAGTTTGAAGCCAGAAATGAAATTAACCTTTATGAGATACTATGAGGGATACAAATATCATGAGATAGCGGAAGAATTCGATTTACCTTTGGGGACCGTTAAAAGCAGAATCTTTTTAGCGCGTAAAGAAATGGTTTATTTTTTAAAGCAAAACGGAGTACATCACTCTAACTTAGCGTCATAATGAAAGACACAATTGTCATAGGAAGTGGATTTGCTGGCTTAGCAGCCGCATGTTATCTAGCCAAAGAAGGTAAAAAAGTTTTAGTTCTAGAAAAGAATGAAAGTATTGGAGGTCGTGCTTCTTTTTTCAAGGCCGAAGGTTTTTCTTATGACATGGGACCATCGTGGTATTGGATGCCAGATGTTTTTGATAAGTTTTTCGCTGATTTTGGTAAAAAAACAAGCGACTATTATAAGTTAGAGCGCTTAGATCCAGGATACAAAATATTTTATGGCTTAAATGACGAGTTTAGTGTGCCGGCTTCCACCGAGAAGCTAGGTGAACTCTTTGAAGCACTTGAGCCAGGTGCTGGAAAACAATTAAAGAAGTTTTTAAAGGACTCAAAGTACAAATACGAAAGAGGTATTAATGATTTGATAAATAAACCTTCATTATCATTGATGGAATTTGCCAATCCCTTGCTCTTAAAAGATCTTTTTGCTTTGGACTTGTTAGGTTCTATTAAAGGAATGGTACACAAGTATTTCAAACATCCAAAAATTAGAAAAATATTGGAATTCCCTTCTTATTTCTTAGGGGCCACACCAGATAAAATTCCTGCATTATACAGTTTAATGAATTATGCAGATTTAGAGTTAGGTACTTGGTACCCAATAGGCGGAATGCACGAAATAATAAAAGGAATGCACGCTGTTGCTAAAGAATTGGGGGTTGAATTCCAATTAGATACCGCAGTGGAAAGAATTCAAATAGTAGAAGGCGCAGTTACAGCACTCCATACAAGTAAAGGGGTTTATGAGTCGCAATGTGTTGTAGCTGCCGCTGACTACCATTTTGTTGAGCAATATTTGATAGAAAAAGAGTATAGACAGTATGATGAAGCTTATTGGGATAAACAAATCCTAGCTCCGTCTTCGCTCATTTTTTATTTAGGCTTTAACAAAAAAATTAAAAACTTGAAACATCACAACTTGTTCTTCGATCGAGATTTTGATGCGTTTGGAGCAGATATCTATGAGAATCCTAAATGGCCAGAAGAGCCTTTATTCTATGCATGTGTTCCATCGAAAACAGATGATAGCGTTGCCCCAGAAGGCTGCGAAAATGTCTTTTTATTGATGCCTGTTGCTCCGGATTTAGAAGGAAATGTTACCTTACATCAAAAGTACCTAGAGCTTATGTTGCAGCGAATTAGCGACTACACTGGGGAACCCTTAAGTGAGAAAGATATTGTGTTCAAAAGAACCTTTGCTCACCAAGAATTTAAAGATAGGTACCATGCTTACAAGGGTAATGCTTATGGTTTAGCCAATACCTTAATGCAGACGGCTGTATTTAAACCCAAAATGATGAACCCAAAAATTAAAAATCTTGTTTATGCAGGACAGTTAACGGTGCCGGGTCCAGGAGTTCCCCCTTCACTTATTTCTGGAAAATTAGCCGCAGAATTGACCCTTAAACAACTCAAAAAATACAGTTATGCTTAGTTTGTATCACGATTTTTCTGAAAATGCAAGTAAGAAGATTACACACGTTTACAGTACTTCTTTTACCTTAGGAATTAAAATGTTGGATAAAAATTTTCACAACCACATCTATAATATTTATGGATTAGTGAGATTGGCTGATGAAATTGTAGATACTTTTCATGAGCACGATAAGAAGCAACTTCTTGAGGAATTTGAAAAAGAAACCTTTCTAGCAGTGAAGCGTGGTTTAAGTACTAACCCTATTATTCATGCTTATCAACTTACTGCTAATAAATATAAAATTGATAACAATTTAATACAGGCGTTTTTTACTAGTATGAAGATGGATCTATATCAAATTGATTATGATGCTGAAAATTATAAAGAATACATTTACGGTTCAGCTGAGGTAGTTGGTTTGATGTGCTTGCAGGTTTTCACGGAAGGAGACAAAGCGGCCTATGAAGAATTGAAATCTGGAGCCAAAGCCTTAGGAGCTGCCTTTCAAAAGGTAAATTTTTTAAGAGACATGCAAGCTGATTTTCTAGAAAGAGGTAGAACCTACTTTCCTGGTGTTGACTTTGTCAATTTCAACGCTAGTGAAAAAGTCATGATAGAAAAGGATATTTTGGCAGATTTTGAAGCTGCAAGATTAGCTATTCTTGCCTTACCTAAGAGCAGTAGAGTAGGAGTATATTTAGCCTATAAATACTATTTTAAACTGTTTAAGAAAATACAAAACGCTCCTGCAGAGGCTATCCTGAAGCAAAGGTTTAGCGTGCCCAATATTGAGAAATTATGGGTTTTTGGAAATACTTATTTTAGAAGTACATTAGGATTATTATAATTGAGTTCGTTTTTTAATAACACGAAAGCGCTTAGTTTACTAAGCGCTTTTTTTATTTTTAAAATATTCGAATCCTATAATATTCAAAGCAATAAGATTGAAAGAATAAGAGAAATCTTCAATAGGGATCGTAAATACGCGGATGCCTAAATTTTCTAGGTTGTCGTACCAAACGATGGGTTCTGGAGTAAACATACCGGTTAAAAATCCGTTCACTAGGACGAATGGAATAAGGGATACGAGGTAAGCTAAGAACAAGTAATGTAAGTAGGGACTTTGTTTAAATTTTAGATAGCTAAGGATAAGCGCTGTGAAAGCAAAGCTTGCAGTGGTATATAATTTATTAGAAAACAAAATAGACAATCCTGCAAAGAGAACAATAACTATCGGTAAAACTTTTTGAATTGAGTTTATCGGTTTTATCTTAAAGTAGGCTTGCAGCACTTCATAAATAAAAATACAAGCATAAGGCACAAAAATGAAAAAAGAAATTTCCTCTAATGGCAAGCCTAATATGGTAATAGGCAGGTGATAGACTTCATTAAATCCCCAAACGGAAAGATGCGTATATAACGCATCTCCTAAGATAAAAAGGAACGCTACGATACCCGCACTTTTTATAAAAGAGACAACGTATTGCTTGAAGTTGACTTTCTTATCAAAACTTAGTAAGGCAGGAAAGGCAATACTAAGCACCATCGCTAACAAATAATATAAGTGGCTATCTATCTTCATGCTAAAAGTCCTTTTGTAGGCACTTGAAAGAGTTCTTTTTCTTGAATTCCTTCTTTAGATAAAATATAATTTGCGGCTAAGGCTCCGCTAACATAGGCTCCCTCCATCAACATGGAGCAATTGTCCATTTTTACCCAATCTCCAGCAAAATACAAATTGCGAACTTCAGTTTTAATTTTTGGCCGGTTTTCATATAATCCCGTGTGAAATGCAGAAAAGTCATTTCTGAATTGATAATATTCATGCTGGATTTCCATTCCTTCCAACTCAGGGAAATAATGATAAAATTCAGCAATTAGTTCTTCTCGACAAGCTTCTTTACTCATTCCTTCAGGCACCGCATAGGAATGCAATTCAAAAATACCTCCATTGTATTCTTGGCTCCAAGCCGTGGATTCTTTTTCCATTTTATGATATAGCGTCACGCTATCTAAGCACTTCAATCGGTCGGTGAAAACGAAGAAAGGCAATTCTTGATCTTGCTCAAATGCATTGGTCCATAGACGAATCACAGCATAATTACCGGAATTTTGCAAAGCTTGTGTTTGCTTGATCAAAGTCTCAAACTTTTCTAATCCTTGAGAAGCTTGAATAATACTTTTTGTAGCATTTACATCTGTACAAAGTACGCAATAGTCATAGCGTTCGTCATTAATTATAAAATGTTCCTCTTTATAAATCAATTGATCGAGACCTTGACCTAAATAAATTTTAGCTCCATTTAGCTCTAAATGCTTAATGCAATAATCAATAAAGCTGGTTTGGAAATCTTGATCTAAAACATCGTAAACGAGTCCTTTATCATTGCTTAAAAAATAAAAATGAAATCCTTTGATTAACTCAGCCATCGACATGTTCTTTGGCTCTGCAAAAAAAGCTCGCGCAAAAGAATTGAACACCAATTGCATTTTTTTAGGCAAAAAGGTGCGTTTGGCAAAAGAAGCAAAGTTCTCTTTATCGTACTTTTTAAAAGTCTTTTTAAAATCGAATTGCAATAAACCTAACAAGGGCATACTGAAAGGACTAAGGAGGGTTAGCCAATTGTAAACGCCGTATCTTTTCAAATCAATAATATTCAATCCAGGGATCGTTTCTACATTTTTGAATCCTTGCTTTTGGTTCTTTTCAAAGAGAATAACATAGTCGTCAATCGGGATTAAATGTTTGTGTGCACCAATCTCTTTTAGAAAATCTAATAAGTTGTAATACTGTCGAAAGAAGGCGTGAAAACCGTGTTCTGTTCTAAGGGTTTCGCCTTTGGACTCGAACTCCCACGAACCAACTTTTCCTCCTAAGAAATTTGCTTTTTCGAAGAGGTCAACTTGAAATCCTCGTTGTGCTAGAGTCGAAGCGGCAGAGATTCCTGCAATTCCTCCGCCCACTACGGCAACTCTTTTAGGAGTAGTCAATTTTTCTGGTTTCCTGGCATCCACCTTATTGATTGGAATTTTATAACCTTGCAATTTGCGTTTTATCCAATCTCTCATGATCTTTTGAAATTTTTGTTCCACAACTGCATAAAACTCAAGGTAGGTTCATCTCCCTTTATGATTAAATCAGTCAATTCTTGCTTGTCGTGCCATTGCTTATTGCTTTCCAAAAAGGTAATGTCTTCACTCACAATTTGATTGCTTTTACGTTTCATAAACCATTTAGCAAAAGGGGGATTAAATCTGAAAATATTTTTCCAAGCGGTTATTTGTATCATCATCACTTGCTCTTCATCTATCTCGTAATAATGCTCATAAATAACGAGACGTCGAGCTGGGAAATGCAAATGCTTTGGAAAATAAGAATCTAATTTTGAACTGTGCGGATACCAAAAAGCAAATTTGGTTTCAAGATAATCCTCCCAGCCGAAATAAATCTTTTCAAAAATACTGCTGTTGTTTATACGATGGTATGAACCTTTTAAAATTTTGTCTTGGATATCAATGGTGTATTCCGTTTTTGGTTCTCGCAATTTACCCAATAAGGTATTGATCGAATCTTTGTGAACATGGTTGATGTGTTGCGCGTCAAACAAACTTTCTGCCACCAATTTAATATTCGCTTTTAAGGTATGCGAGTTGTGCACAAAAGGCAGTTCATCTAACTCAGCCATTTCTGGAATAAGGGCTTCATTCTTTAGGCTTTCATCGCCAATATAGACCCAGTAGGCTTGATACTTTAACTGAAAAGGAAAGCTTTTCACACAAGCTGTTTCTGGAATAGTATTTTTATTTTCCAACATAGGAATATGAACGCAAGACCCAGAGGTGTTGAATTCCCATCCATGATAACCACACTTTAAATTTTCACCTTTGGTTTGACCGTGACTCAAATGCACGTTTCGGTGACAACAGCGATCCTGGAGGACGCCAACTTCGCCTTTATTATTTTTAAAAATTACCAATTCCTCTCCGCAAATTTTCCTTTTAACAAGAGCGTTTACTTTCAATTCATCCTGGAAACAGATAATATACCATTGGTTTTTGATCATCTAGATTTATGGAACAATTTAAAGGTCAATTTGGTTTAAATTTAAAACTATTTACTGGAGATTCATTGGATAATTAAGAATTAAGAAAGTTTTTCGAATACTTCCAGTCATTTTAAGTAAATCATCACAATCCTTGAAAAGAGCTGTGCATTTTTCTATTTCTAGATAACAGGCCTCTTCTAGTGATTTCATCCAAGAATGAGTTTCTCGAGCTTCTTTAAAAGAAATATTCTTAACTCTTATTTTTCACTACATAATTCTTCCTTAGTTTCATTGATACCCAAACTAAAAAAATTAAAGCAGGGACTTCTACTAAAGGCCCTATAACTCCGGTAAAAGCTTGACCAGAATTGAGGCCGAAAACAGCTATAGCGACCGCGATGGCTAGTTCGAAATTATTGCCGGCGGCAGTAAAGGCAACTGCTGCAGTTTTATCATACGATGCGCCCATTGCTTTGGTAACAAAGAATCCAATAACAAACATAATGGTGAAGTAGATTAAAAGAGGAACGGCAATCAGGATGACGTCCATTGGGAGTTCTAAGATAAGTTCTCCTTTTAAAGAAAACATGACCACGATGGTAAAGAGCAAGGATATTAGAGTAATCGGTGAAATTTTGGGAATAAACTTTTCTATGTACCAAGTTTCTCCTTTGAGTTTGATCAAGATTAGGCGAGTCAAGAAACCAAGAAGGAATGGGAGTCCCAAATAGATGGCAACGCTTTCTGCAATAGTGGCAATTGAAACATCCACGATGGCACCATCAAAACCAAAATAAGGAGGGAGAATGGTAATGAAAAACCAAGCGTAAAAACTATAGGTGAAGACTTGAAAAATACTGTTGAGTGCTACTAACCCTGCGCCATATTCACTGCTGCCTTCCGCTAAGTCATTCCAAACCAGAACCATAGCGATACATCTAGCCAGTCCAATCAAAATGACTCCTGTCATGTATTCTGGATAGTCGTGTAAGAAAATAATGGCTAAGAAGAACATAAGGAAAGGACCAATTATCCAGTTTAAAACCAAAGAAATCGATAAAATTTTAACATTTCTGAAAACTTTTGGCAAGAGCCTATAATTCACTTTAGCCAATGGGGGATACATCATTAAAATCAGTCCAATAGCAATAGGAATATTGGTGCTTCCGCTACTAAAAGATTGAATAGTGGTGGGGAAGGATGGAATAAAGTAACCTAGCGCAATGCCAAATGCCATAGCTAGAAAGATCCAGAGAGTGAGAAAGCGATCTAGGAAACTGAGTTTTTTTGATTGGGACATTGTTTTATAAATTAAGAATTAGGAATTAATAATATTTTTCGAATACGGCTGATAATTTTAAGTGTCTCATCGCAATTCTTGAGAAGAGCTTTGTATTTATATATTTCTTGAATGATTTTATTATTTTTCATTATAATTAAGTGCAATTTGAAATGTGCTAAACACAAACGCCATCTCCGTTGCAATTTGTCTACTTCTTTCTTCATACTTTTCAGCTCGATCTTCGGAGTTGTCAAAAGCTTTTGGGTCTTCATATCTAATAGGTATTCTTAAGTCAGCTCCTGTTATAAATGGACACGCTTTATCTGCTTCTGAACAGGTTACGATGGCTGCGAAGGCTGATTTGGGATTGAAGGAATGGTCTAAGTTTTTTGAAAACCCGATAATTGCTGGTTCATTGTCAGCATACTTGATCGTATAGATTGGATTTGAGCCTTCGACTAAACGATCATTTTGAAAGCCAGCTTTTTTCAAAGTTTGAAGCACCATAGGGTAGAGTGCTGTTGCTTCTGTACCGCTAGAATAACACCAAACATTCGACACTTTAAAATAATTTGCCATGGTTTGCGCCCAAACTTGCGCTAAGTGACTTCTCCTAGAATTGTGCGTGCAAATAAAGTTTAAGAGAATCGCTTGATTTGAGGCTTGTTTTTGTTTCAAGTATTCTACCAGAACCGCCAATACTTTTTTGCGTTCAATTGGAATGCTGTCTATAGGGAGAATATTTATGTATTTACTAAGCGCTGAAAACATCTTTTTTATTTATGTGCGAGCGAAACAAATCCTACTTTGCTAAATTCAAGCAACAAGTGCAACAAAGGTAAAGTTATTAAAAAATACTTCATTTGGTGTTTTATAGCCTAAAATTTTTCTAGGTGTGTTATTTAATTTGTCTTCTATAATCTTTACATAATTGTT
>Ga0209390_10000515_pt1 | contig 76972 bp, 61 predicted proteins | sample BON01_FD_187212 | JGI IMG/M metagenome (GOLD analysis project Ga0209390, IMG submission 187212) | Freshwater microbial communities from Lake Bonney liftoff mats and glacier meltwater in Antarctica - BON-01 (SPAdes) (version 2) | ecosystem: Environmental > Aquatic > Freshwater > Ice > Glacier...
GTTTTCTGCTTGATAAGCCAACGGGCCGAAAGCCGTTGCGGCTTCCGCTCAATGCCACTCGATACAGAAAGTAGCAGGCAGTTTCCAAGTGCCGTAGCCCTTGAAAACACGTGAATTGGCGGACGGTATGCGGAGTGTGCCTGCTACTTTTGGGTTAAAACGAGTGCCATTGGACTTCCGCCACCGGGATTCCCCGTCACCATCGGTGGATAGGCGTTTACGGATTTGCAAACAGTGATGAAGCGGCGGCGACACAGGGCTTTATTGTTTCATGATTGCACAGCTGACCGCCAATGACACGGACCGCCAATGACGCAGACCGTCAACCAAACACCACAATGAGCGTCGTCGAAATCAGTTCGGCTGCTGCTCTGTGCTTTCCCCGGTTCAATTTGGTGTTTTTAAGCGATCGACGGAGCGTTGCGTTGCCATTTGGCGTTCAGCGGCCGTTCTTTCGTAGATGATTCGCAGCAGGCGTTCAGCGTTCACGGTCAGTAGCTGGCCGCGGCGATTCATCACCGTGCGAGCCGTCTCGATGCCGCTGTCCAGCGAATGCTCGGCCCCGAGTTGGCCCCACATGACCGTGCTGAATGACGGAATATGACGCGGCAAAAGCCGGCCTCCGGAAACGACCATCGTCATGACTCCGATGGAGGACCCGGTGTTGAACATGCTGTCCAGGGCCGTCTTGGAATGATCGCCGATAAACGATCCGACTTTGGTCATTCCGGAATCCACCAGCAGTCCGGAGAGAGGCACTTTCACGTTGCTGTAATCATTCTTCAGATCGGATGTGGATGACATCGCGCCAATGTTCACCCATGGGCTCACATAGCTGTGTCCCAGGAATCCTTCATGGTATTTGTTCACAGAGCTGTGCAGGATGGATTCTTCAATTTCCCCGCCGACGCGACACTGCTCACCAATCGTCGTGCCTTTGCGAATCAGGGCTCGAAAAACCTGAGTCCCCCGGCCGATGTGGCATGGACCTTCGATCCGTGTGAAGGACTGAATCTGAGCATCTCGATCAATGGATACAGGGCCGCTGCGAGCATCGATCACAACATAAGGATCGATCATCGCCTGTGACGAAATATAAACGTCCGGCAGATCCCCAAGAATCTGAACATGATCGAGCGTCGGTCGATGCGACACGCCTTCGTCGGTGAAGTCACGAATCAGCTGCGGCGAGTTCTCACTGATCAGGTCCCATGGATACTGCACAAACCGGCCGTTTGCTTCTGTCATTCGGCGACTGCTGGCAAATGAATCCAGCGACATCCGCAGCTCGCCCCTCAGGACTTCGCTCAGTTCCTCACCGTCACACAAAACCCAGGCGGGATGCCCGTCGACGTACCCGGTCTGATGCGTCAGAAAATCCTGGGGCGTCAAACGACGCTCGGGCAACCAGCGCCCGTTGATCAGCAGCACCGGCCCCTTGCGGACCCAGCGCTCAGCATTGACATGCATCTCCGGTTGTTCTTCGCGGTAAACATCCGCCAGCCACGGTCGGACCCAGGCTCCAAACTCAGCCGAAGGAAACCAGCGCTGCAAACGCCGACGCAAAGATTCGCGCCCACAGATCAGTTCAAACACCGGCCGCAGCAACGCAACCGGGCAGAGATCTTCGGCATGGGAGTCTTCGTAAAGCAGTATTCGCATGGAAGGACAACTATTCAGTGACTGTTGGCGAAGATGTCTGTTCCACAAACTGTTCAAAATCGGACAACATCGCAGTCCGTTCGGGAGCCCACTGTGGAGGCCATTTCTTCGGTGCTTCAATTTTCAGAGTGATCGGAAAGAGCTGACCGTCACGTTCTACTTCGAGAGCAACACTTGATCCGTAACGGCTCAAAGTGTCCCGGAGCCCACGGAAAGTTAACTCTTCGGACCTTACGCCGTTCAACTTGCGTATGATGTCCTGAGCCTGAAGTCCCTAGCGAGCCTCCGGCAGAACATCACCAAAATCAGAAACCGTCATCCGCCCGTCTCGCAATAAACAAAAACGGGGGACGCATCCCCGTGGCTGGGAATGACTCTCTCGCGGATTCCCAATTACCTCCAGCCACATTGTTTCCTGCGGAAAGTCCGCAGTCATACGAAATTGTCTCAACAGTCCAAGACCAATCTTGTCCTCATCACCAAGCTGGACGTCTACGTTGTAAAAACGAACACCGCCGATGTCAGCCCAGCGAAGTACGTAGTTTTTGACGGGCCTTGACATAGTCACTCCGTCTTTCATTCCTAATTCGTTCGATTCCAAAAATTTGATCAGGTGTCCCATGCGTTCAAGGGCGCGGATGCGGTCTTCTGTCATCCGAAGGCTACCAGTGTCGAAGGTTTCCATTCGAAACGGCCTCGTTCCGACAACCGGAAAGGTCACCGGCAGGAATGCTTCATCATCCTGAACGGTCATTTCTACTTTCGTGCCACTGGCAGACTGGACTGGAGAACTAAGAATATCAAAGGCCCCGGATTCCCCATCCATGAATAAGGCATGAGCTGAGTAACAGGGCAGACCGGCCATTCCAATATGGGGGATGTCCAGGTGTTCTGAGATCTCCGGCCATTGAAACGTCATCAAATTGAGCTTTGACTCTGGCAGATCGCTCAACCGATAAGGGACGTTTCGATAAAGTAGGAAAGGTGTTTGGGGCAGTTTCTCATGAGAATACACGCGAGACAGTTTATCGTCTCCTTCGAACACCTGGACGCCAGCAATGTTCGAACCCGTCGCCAGGATCGCCATGTTCGGTTCGCCGCCAACTGTGACCGGAATTGCCCATACGCCGAACCTGCGATAATAGTGCGCTATATCAAAACCTTCACGTGGAACGGCATCATCCGCAACGCTTTGCGAACAAGTCACACAATAAGATGCCATCACGATCGCAAGAAGCCGTAGAAGCTTATGTGAAAGACCTTTGCCACGAAGCCGTTTCCGGAGGATCAGTGTTTGTGGGTACTTCATCAGATGTCTGTCCGCTCTTTTCACTGGTGTCGATCGCTTGTCGTTCAGGCCGTCACTTGCTGCAAGCGTCCTGCTGCTCCTGACGGAATCACGCACGAAACGGAGGTCTCGCAACTGGAACCCATCGGCGTTTGAACCAGGGAACAAATCATCGCGCGTGGATTTCAGTCGTAAGTATCACCGGGGGTCAGGATTGAGGCTAGAGCGGATGTCCATCACTGTTGCCGGAAGTGTTCGCGACAGCTGGCCTTTTGGTCAGATTCAGTTGCTCATTCGGCGAAAACTGCGAGTCTGCTATACTTCCAGGCCAGTGCCTGCATTTTGAGTTTTGTGTGATGATTGTCACGTGTTTCCGGAGAGAAATCTGAAATGACACGTTTTTCGCGTTCTCTGCTTCTTCCTGTTTTCGTCGCTTTCCTGCTCCTCTGCTGCGCACCGCAACTCACCGCCCAAACACGGTCGGCCGGGCTGATGAATTTCAGCAGCGACGGCAGTCTCGTCGCCTGCTCAAATCGTGACAGTGGAACAGTCACCATTGTGAGCTGGCCGGATTTGAAAGTTCAGCATGAGATTTCTGTCGGCCATCATCCGGAGGGCGTCGCATGGCTCGGCACAACGAAGCAGCTGGCCTGCTGTGTTTACGGTGACGACAAGATCGTCCTGCTGGATGCCGAAACTGGAAAGATCACGAAGACCATTGATGTCTTCGATGAGCCCTATGGAGTCGTCAGTAGCGCAGACGGAAAGACGTTGTATGTGACGCTCGAGTATCCTGGCCAGGTTGTGTCGATCAGTTCGAAATCGGGCGAGGTTCAGGCGACATGGGAAGCGGGCCGGATGCCGCGCGGAATGGCGATCAGTTCCGACAACAGCTTTCTGCTGGTGACGGAATATCTGACATCGAACCTGCTGAAAATTGCGACAACTGACGGCAAGATTCAGGAGGTCTGGGAAGCCGCATCCACCGACAATCTGGCTCGCCAAGTTGTGCTGGCCCCGGGTGATCAGAAGGCCTATTTCACTCACATTCGTTCGCGCGTCACGGCGGCGCACGGCAACGGTTCCATTTTTCCTTACGTGTCTGTCGCGCGTCTGACGGGCGAGAAAGAGGGAACTCGTTTGCGAGTCCCCATGGATTCTTTGCGCGGTGCTCGCGTTACTGCAAATCCTTGGGATTGCGATGTGTCTGCCAGTGGAAAACAGCTGGCGGTCGTCTTCGCCGGAACCAACGACATGTACCTGTGCCGCATTGTCGGCGATGACTTTGTGGAACTGGATTACGATAACGGAATGCGGCTCGGCAACAATCCACGGGCTGTCCGATTCACTCCGTCCGGCAAAACCGCGCTGGTCTATAACGCTCTGGATTTTGAAGTCGTCGAATACAATCTGGCTGATGGTTCCGTTGTCGGCACAGTGGCGGTCACAAAGAGCCCTCTATCGGATGAATTGCTGCGTGGCAAGACGCTGTTCTACACGGCTCTTCAGCCCATGACGGCGCGGGCCTGGATTTCCTGCTCCAGCTGCCATCCGGATGGCGACGCGGATGGCCGAACCTGGCAGAACCCGGAAGGACTTCGCAACACTCAGCCGCTGGCCGGTTTGTCCTGGACTCATCCGGTTCATTGGTCGGCCGATCGTGACGAGGTGCAGGATTTTGAACACACGGTGCGAGGCAAGCTGATGCAGGGTCAGGGCCTGATGAAAGGCGCATTGCCGCAGGCACTGGGCGACCCGATCAGCGGTCGCAGCAAAGAACTGGACGCGCTGGCGGCCTATACGAATTCGCATAAGTATTCCATGAGCCCTTATGCGAAGCACGGTTTAAGCGAAGCTGCAAAACGCGGACGTGATCTCTTCTTTTCCGAAGCGACCAAGTGTGCCTCATGCCACTCAGGCCCGATCTACAGCGATTCGAAACCCACAGCGATTGCGGAGTTCGCTTTGCACGATGTGGGCACAGGAACTCAGGATGCTTCCGAGTTGATGGGACCGAAATACGACACACCAACATTGCTCGGCGTTTATCGTTCGGCTCCGTACCTGCATCACGGAAAAGCGGCGACTCTGGAAGACGTACTGACCACAGCGAACCAGGGCGACAAACACGGCATGACATCTCAGCTGACGTCCGAGCAGGTGTCGGATCTGGTCCAGTTCCTGAAATCGCTTCCCTATGAAGATCCGGAAGCGGCCGCCAAAGCCGCCGGGTTAAAGCAGGTGTCTCGCTAAACGTCCGCTGCGTTGTTACCGATGCACCGTGACAGCTAAAAAACGAGGTCTAGTCTGTGCAGCGACATTTCCATCCCGTCTCGCGCGGGGGAGAGGGGACAGAACAAAAGAACATCATTCTTCACGTTTCTGTTGCCGCTGTTGCGCGGGTCTCGGTTTGGACGGGAGTTTTCTGCTGACGGCGTTTTTTTCGGCGGGGAAGGAGCAGGTTCCGGTGCGTCGCTCACGAAGTTTTCTCTGACCCTTGACCTGAAGGCTTTACCAGGTCACTCTCATAGAAAGAATGCGGCAGATCTGCGCCGCCCCGCCCTTGTTTCCCCGCCCTCAATGCAAAGGTTGCTCAATATGGACACATCCAGTCTGAACTCCGCCAGTTCCAGGCGAGAATTTCTCACAACATCTGCCGTCGGGGCCGCGGCTTTGGCAGCAGTTCCTTCCAGCCTCAGCGCCGGAGCCTATGCGGGCGGAAGTGATCTACTGAAAGTCGGCCTTGTCGGCACCGGCGGACGAGGCACAGGAGCGGCCGAGCAGGCTCTGAATGCCGATCCAGGAACAGAACTTGTTGCACTGGCCGACGTTTTCGAAGACGCCGTGCAGCGTGGTAAACGACAGCTCAGCCGGATGTTCAACAAGGACGGCCAGCCGGCGCGCGTCACCGCAACAGACGATCAGTGTTACGTCGGTTTTGATGCCTACAAAAAAGTCATCGACAGTTGCGACGTCGTCCTGCTCGCCTCCACGCCCCATTTTCGCCCTGAACATTTGCGGGCCTCCGTGGAAGCCGGCAAGCATATCTTCTGCGAAAAGCCGGTCGCCGTGGACGCGCCGGGTGTGCGATCGGTGATCGAATCGTCGCTGAAAGCTAAGGAAAAAGGACTCTCTTTGGTGTCAGGCCTCTGCTGGCGTTACCATCCGGGCAAGCGAGCCACTTTTGAGCAGCTTCAGAATGGCGCGATTGGTGACATTGTGGCCATGCAGTGCAGCTACATGACGGGCGGAGTTTGGGATCCGCGTCGTCAGCGTGACGAGTGCAAATCCGAAATGGAATACCAGCTTCGCAACTGGTACTACTACACATGGTTGTCCGGCGACTTCAACGTCGAACAGCACATTCACAGTCTCGACAAAATGATGTGGGCGATGAAGGACGAGGCCCCGGCGACAATCAGTGGTTCCGGCGGTCGTCAGGTTCGTACAGACGAGAAGTACGGCAACATCTACGACCACTTCGATATCGTTTATCAGTGGGCCAACGGAGTCAAAGCGTTCGCTCGCTGCCGTCACTGGTCAAACTGCGAGAACGAAGTGGAAGACTACATCTTTGGGACCAAAGGCACGATCGACGTAATGGGTCACAAGATCACGGACCATCAGGGCAACCTGATCTGGAAATACGAAGGGCCGGACGGTGACATGTATCAGCTGGAACACAACGAGCTGTTCGCCAGCATTCGAGCGAAAAACCCGATCAACAACGGCGACTACATGAGCAAGAGCACGATGCTCGCCATCGCCGGTCGGATGGCGGCTTACACCGGGCAGAAACTGACCTGGGACGCTGTGATGAATTCGAAAGAAGATCTTAGCCCGTCAGCCTATGAATGGGCCGAAAACCCGGTTCCGTCGGTCGCCATCCCCGGCAAGACTCCTTTTGTCTGACAGACTGATCAGACCTTTCGATTGCCTCCAAAAGGGCCCGGCCAGAATCCACCGCCGGGCCTTTTCGTTTGCTCCAGTTGAAGGGATCCAACAACTTAAAAGCCGCACGATCTCTTCGGGAGGATCGCCGCGGGAAAATGCTACAGGACTGGCGTTAGAGTCTGTGTACGGGTGCTGCTGTCACCGGCGAATGCGTCCGTGAGAACCCACTCCAATGAGCGTGTCGACGTCAATGGACTGGAAATGGTGCTTTTGTAAGCAATCCGTCGGCACAGTGCAGTGACCGCAGCGATTGTGGCTTTGCTGTTGAATGTGATTTTGAGAACTGTTGCGCCGGAGCCACCCGTCCAGGTTCCGACCACGACTCCACCATAAGAGACCGGGCTCCCGGAGACTCCGATCTGCCCGGCGTTAGTGCCCCGATGCCAGATGAAAACCCGATCCGTTGACTGACTGTTGAGTTTGATTCTGACGGAAAGAAATCCACCGGTCAGAACAGGCGAATCCGCGTCCGAAAGGGCAGCGGAGCCTGAGAGAATGATTCCGGCAGTTCCGGCGCGGTAACTGACCGAAGTCGGAAGCACGCTGAGGTCTGGCTTCGCCGCATTCCCGAAATCAAAGTTGCGAATTGTTTTCCCTCCCAACACGGCGGCCAGCCACCCCAGACCGCCCGCCAAGCCGGGAGATGTTTGTCTATATCCTGCTGGAATGACTTCCCGCACGATGTAGCTGCCTGGCAGGATATTATTAAAGCGATAAGTGCCGCTTTCGTCGATCGTTGTTGTGTCGGGGTCATCGGCGAGGGACAAGACGGATGGTTCATTGGTATCCAGAATGCCATCGTTGTCGAGATCAAGGTAGAGTCGAACACGCGGCGTTCCGCGTTCGCGGGCAAAACCAGAGGGATTATTCAGCTGCATCACCGAAAAGATGCTGATCGCTTCTTTCAGAGCGGCCTCGTAATTTGTAGCGCCGCCGAATCGAATTGCCTGAAGTGCTTCGATAGCATCGAGCGAACTATCTCTGTCGGTGTTGGAATTGACTTTAATGAACGCGACGGTCCCAGTCTGAGTCCCGTTCATATCGATGCGGTGTGCTGTACCATCGAACGTGACGATTCCGATCCGAGCAATGTTGCCATACCCCGCGGTGTTCAGTTGCTGGATCAGTGAGATCCCCGCCAGAATCTCGGCGTCCAAAATAGTCTCCGCCAAACCATCCCCGTTGGCATCACCGATCATGGTTCCGGCGTAAGGTTCACTGGTACTTCCGGAAATGTCGATCGCAAGCACAATATCCGGAGCATCGCCCTGAAACAGACCTGCGTCGCGAACCTTGTTCCGATTGGCATCGTTCCAGACGGTTCCTTCGATCTTGCCGCGAAGCGGTACCAGCCCGGCGGTCACATCGCCCGTCTGGCCCGGATTCAATGTCAGAATGTCGGTGTTTCCATAGCCATTGCAAAAGTAAATGATATCGCTGTCTGTTGTTGCATTGGTCGTCCGGTTAGCCTGGCTGAAGCCATGCCCCTTTGGCAGTAGCACACAGACATAGTAAGAACCGGGGTGCAGGTTGGTGAATGTCACAATTCCGGAGGGGTTCGTTTTCCCTTTCCGGACGAAGACTTCGTTACCGCTTCCGGGGATACCACCGCGCGGATCATAGACAAGGACTTCGATGTTTGGTGCATTGACACCGGGCACGATGACGTCGTCGTTGTTATCGTCGTACTTGACTGTTACCGTGAGGGACGCTGACGGTACGAGCCCGGCATCGATCGTGAGGTTATTTGCCAGATTCGTCACGTTGAAGAGTGCGGTACGACCGCTTGTCAGGCCGGCATCACTATCGGCAACATCACTGCCAATGACCTGCCCGGGATCCACGAAGCCCGCGTCGATGTTTGTCGTGGTCGAACCGGGCGTCAGGGTAAAGTTCACGGTATTTCCGGTGACCGGATCCGCATCGCTGTCTGTAGTATCGTCGCCGCCCTGATCCTTCAGCGTTCTGTCAAGTGTCGAATGAGAAAACCCGAGTTGAAAGAGGCCCGGCCTGACATTCCGGAATGTCACGAGACCATTACTATCTGATTTCAACCCCGTCGCACTGTAGAATACTCCTCCTCTCTGCGTGAGCGAGACATCAACATCTGCAAGGCCAGTGGCTTCAGGATCGCCGACATCCTGAAGCCCGTCGCCATCGGCATCTCGCCAGCTGAAAATTGTCAGATTGGCTCCCTGCACGACTCCGGCGTCCAGGTCCACCGTGGCTCCGTCTGCCACTCTGACAAAGTCAAGGTGAGCACGAGTTGCCTCGGCAACGCTGGTGACATCGAAATCATTATCGGTCGCATCATTACCGAGGTTTCTCGGACCCAATGTGAACCCAGTGGGCAGGTCAAAGTACAGATCAAAGGATGTATCTGCTGGTAGATTATTCAGGGTGTAAACCCCGTTCACAGTTGTCGCCTGTGCGAGGATGTTGGGGAATTTAATCGCAAAGACCGTCACTTCTCTGGTCAACGTTTCATTTGCGTCCTGCTGCCCATCGGAGTCTGAATCCACCCAGACCCGACCTGTCACGGTACCCGTTGGCAGACATCGTGTCTCGAGGACCTGAAAGGACTCCGGCAGCGTTCTGCGAAATCGCCGAGCCCCCCGATTTGAACGAAAACAGCTCGCAAATTTCGAAGAAATCCTGTTTATGGTGGTAGCCCAATAGTTTTTGAATAGACAAGAGTCTTGCGAACTATGTGGAATTTTCGTCCGTCGTCCACAAATTATACAATGTTGGGCGAATTTCGGCAGTGGACGCCGTTGGCACAGTCCGCATCAAAAGCCGCCACGATGTTGGGATGGCTGATCTTCGCTCACTTCTGCTCCGACTGGATTGAGCGCCCCAGCGCAAAGGACCCGTCCAGAAACATGTCCGTGATTTGGAGCCGCGCCCGTCAGGAAGTGGTGTGTCGACTCCGCTGCCTGACGGGCGCGGCTCCACGGATTTGTTTTTGGACAGGTTCTAAACATTGCCAGCACCACCGTTGTGTTATCCTTGCCCCCAGCGTTGTTTGCTTCGCAGATTAGCTGACGACACATTTCGAAGCGGAGAAATGCTGATCTCCTTCGTCCATCACCCCGGCATTGACCAGGGTCTGGTCGTGCGTCAGTCGAATGGCCATGAGGCTTGCGCGGTCACCGGATGAGCCCCCGCCAACTCCGTCGGCAACCATAAACACCTTGGCCTGAGACGCACCCATGAGAAGTGTTTCGTCGTCATAAGAGAGACTTGTCTGATGAATGACGACCGATTTTTTCAGATCGGCAATCAGGAACGGGTGATCTCCTGCAACGTTCCTCAAGAAACTCACTGCCGGTCTGTTGAATTCCTGTCAAACCGCTTGGAATCTGGATTGGCTATCGATTACTCTCCATCAGAGTCGCACATCACTGAACTGTACCCACGTCGCATGGGAGGTCCCGGTACCGACGTCATCTTTTCGCCCACCTGATCACATCTCCCCAAGGTGCAGACAGCGCGAATACCGGCGATGGATAAGGGCCGAATCCTTTCGGCAATCTATTTTAACATCAAAGGGCAGGTGACACTGTATGGCTTTAGCACTTGTCGTGGATGATGACCGCAGCCTGCGGTACATGGTTAAGGTCTCTCTCGAATCCGTTCAGATCGATGTCCTAACCGCGGCGACGGCAGAAGAGGGTCTTGAACTGCTGAAGCAGCATGCTCCGGACGTGGTTCTGTTGGACATTATGCTGCCTGATCGGTCAGGTCTTGAGATTCTTCGTGATATTCAGGAGATTGATCGTCGCCTGCCTGTCATCTTTGTGACGGCCGACAACGGCAGCAGCACGGCCATCGAAGCCATGCAGTTGGGAGCGTATGATTATGTCTGCAAGCCCCTCGACCTGCCACAACTGAATCGGCTCGTCCAGAACGCGATCAATTCACACCAAATGATGAATGTACCGGTCGCATTGACGGCCGATCTGGAGGAAAATTCCACGGCTCGATCGTTTGTCGGGCACAGTCAGGAAATGCTGGATGTTTTCAAAGCGATCGCCCGCGTGGCCGCTCAGGACGTCCCTGTTCTGATCCGTGGCGAAAGTGGCACTGGCAAGGAACTGGTCGCTCAGGCTTTGTATCAGCATAGTCATCGCCGCAATCAGCCATTCATGGCGATCAACTGTGCGGCGCTTCCGGATACGCTTCTGGAAAGCGAACTGTTCGGGCACGAGAAAGGTTCGTTCACCGGAGCCGATCGTCGTCGCATCGGTAAATTCGAACAATGTCATGGCGGCACAATTTTTCTGGACGAAATCGGCGATATGGCGCTTATCGTTCAGGGAAAAGTTCTGCGTTTGCTGCAGGATCAGAGATTTGAACGCGTTGGAGGGAACGAAACAATCAGCACGAACGTGCGAGTCATCGCGGCGACAAATCGGCCGCTGGAACAAATGGTGGAGGAAAAAATATTTCGAGCGGATCTGCTGTATCGGCTCAACGGCATGACCATTTTTCTTCCTCCCTTACGCGAGCGCCGGGATGACGTGCCGCTGCTGCTCAGGTACTTTCTGGCTCAGGCCCAGCGAGCCCTCAACAAGCCCCACATTGAGGGACTGTGTCCCGACACTCTGGAGATTTTGACTCAGTATCGCTGGCCCGGAAATGTTCGCGAAATGCAAAGTGTCGTTCAGCAGGCCGTTCTGAACGCCAGTGGCCCGATAATCGTTCCCGAGTTCCTTCCACGAGAACTAACCGAAGGTCGGGACACGAGAAGTGAGCCGCGACCGCTGCAGGTTGCCCCGACACCAATACCTGCCGAACCAGAGCCCGGGATGGATGGCGAGCGAGCAAGAATTGCGGACCTTGGGCAGTTTATCGAACAACGCCTGCAGGCGAATTCCACAAACCTGGCCGCGGAGGTGATCGAACGCGTCGAACGTTATCTTTTCGCGCGCGTGCTGGATGTTACTAACGGCAACCAAAGTCAGGCAGCCGACATACTTGGAGTCACTCGCGGCAAAATTCGCGATCGAATAGCGGCGTTTAGTATCTCGATGGAACGAAAAGTGCGTGTCGAGAAGGCTGCCGATGCTTAACATTCCAATTTGGGAATGTAAGCAGGTCAAATTGTCAGATGGATCTCTTTTTGGGACTGCCTGGACGTGGATGCCTTTGCTGAATTGATTTGTCACGACCATGAGACGAAAACCGACCGTAAATGCCCCCTCCATGAATGCCGACATTGCCCTTAAGAGGCTGAACGGCAATACGGCGCTGCTCGCCACTTTGGCGGGATTCTTTCTTGAGGACGCGCCGCAGCTTCTTGAAGATCTTCACGCAGGCCTTAGGAAGAATTCGCCTCGTCAGGTTACCGAGAACGCTCATCGTCTGCGAGGACTGGCGTCTTCGTTTGAGGCCAGCCGGGTGGTGGAGCTAACTTCGGAAATCGAAAATCTCAGCGGCTCGGAAGCCACCACGCGCATGCAACATCTGACTACGCAACTCGATGAAGAGTTCGCTCGCCTGATCGAAACTCTTCAAAAACTGAGCCACTGATTTTGCCTGGGCTGAATGCAGTTGACGCGACGCGGATTATGCGCCCGCGCTGTCTAACCGTCCGCGACGCGTAGTTCTTTTCCCATCCGGGTAAGACACAACAGCCCAATGTGCCGAGTCTCTCCGAGGGAAGAGATTGCTGCCGCGTTCATTCATGCGTGGCGAGCGAACAGCGTGGAAGAAAAGGATTCATCACTCTCCCCGGATCCGCTTTGACCCTTGTTGAATAAAGCAGTCCAGAATCCTGACCAGACTCGTGCCCCAAAAATTCCTGAATTAAATCCAGATGCCTCGCAAAGCGATGAGCCATGAAAAATTAGGACTCCGTCCGCGTTATTGACACCGCGAATTCATGAGTCTTGCGGTCTTAAAGCGGCTCTAAGCAATGCCTACGCTCCGCGGTGGGTTTGAATTGCACGGCTTTGCGGAGGTGTGGCTTCGGCGATCAGTGGATGTTCAAAAACAATTGGCGCGCAAAATGCCTGTCTGATCCCTGTCGCTCACATCAGCCACATGGCTGTACCGAGACGCGGTCACACAAATATTGTGGACCTGTGGGCGAGACGACATCGCTTCAAGAAGGAGTGTAACCATGAATTGGGATCAGCTGGCAGGAAATTGGAAGCAGTTAACCGGGTCAATGAAAGAAAAATGGGGCAAGCTTACCGATGACGACCTCACTGCCATCGCAGGTAAGCGAGACCAGATGGCAGGTCTGCTTCAGGAGAGGTATGGATACGCGAAAGAAGAGGCAGAGCAGGAAATCGACAACTTCACCACGAACCTGCGTACGAAATTGTGATGCAAAGTGACGTCGTTACAAATAGTGTTTAAACAATCCCAGTAATAGCATATTTGAAGAGAAGTTATAAAAAGGAAATTACAATGAAAAAGTTTTTGGCAAGTGTTATGGGTCTGACCCTGGTGGTGTCTTCCGGATGTAATCAGGGTGAACCTGGCGGCGCGGTGACTGACAACACGGTAAACGATGCCTCCCGCACGACTACCCCCGACATGACGGACTCCACACCAGGAAATCACACGGACGCGGTCCGCAACACGACCAGTGACACGGTCGACCATTCGGCCAGCAAACCGCTGATCGGAGAAAAGAAAGGGACCTTTACTTTGGATATGCCCAACCTTTCGACTGACATTACTCAGGGCGAAACTCAAAACGTCACGATCGGCATCAATCGCGGCGACAACTTTGATCAGAACGTCACCCTTCAACTGACCAACATTCCGAAAGGCGTGACGATCACTCCGGAACAACCGGTTTTGAAGGCTGGTGACGAGGAAATCGTGCTGGCTGTGGCAGCGGCAGCCGACGCGGCCCTCGGCGATTTTACGATTGCCGTGAGTGGTCAACCATCGGCCGGCGGGGCAAACGCGACGAACGAGTTTGCGATCACGATCGAAGAGAAATAAGTTGTAAACATCGACCAACCGGACGACCGGCTGTCGCATATCTCCTGCTATAGCCAACCAGCTATGGGAGTGCTTACGTAACCCGGATCCGCTGCGACTGAATCGGTCGCCGGTGTAACCCGGACAGAGGTCGAATTCGCGGCACCCATGGCCAGCAGCCACCACTGTTGTCTGTGGGGCGTCGCGGCCTCTTGAATCCATTGGAGTCGGCAGAGCGTCCAGGACGCTTGACCGATATTTTCGTTTATACCTCGTTCAGAATCATTAGTTTCAAAGGAGCTGCTCGATGCGAGCCCATCTTGTCATCTACATGGCGACCTTTCTTTTCGGTGCAGCATGGCTTCAGCCGGATGACGTTGAAGCTCGCCCGAAAAACGAAAAATTGCGATGGCCCTATTTGACAGTTTCCTTCCAGCCACCCGCTGCGAATGAAGCGGCTGACAAGCTCGAAAAATCAGGTACGGACGATCAGAAAAAGTCCGAGGCCGATCAGCCGCAGAAAGAAAAATCCGAAGCCTCCCCGGAAGAAAAAGAACTGGCGCGTGAAAAAGAAAAGTCAGCCAGCGAACCGGAATCTGAAGAAGACACTGAGGACATGGCGGAAGAGCCGGCCCCGCTGACCGAGAAACAGCTGGCTGATGTCGCAGCGATGCGGACGACGGCCGAACAGTTCGCCGTGGCTTATGCCAAAGGCGAAGCGGCGGCCGCGGCAGCTGTGTTCACCGAAACCGCTGAGTATGTCGATGAACAGGGGAATATTTATCGAGGACGGGAAGAGATTCAGCAACTACTGGCGGAATACTTTATTGAGCATCCCGCATGTTCTCTGGAGATTGATATCGAATCCATCCGCTTCATCAGTGAGGGCGTTGCTGTGGAGGATGGCACGACCATTGTCACGCATGGCGAACACGCCAATGCTGAACACACCCAAGTCGGCGATTCTGACGTCCCTCATTCTGAGCCTGCAGATCCTGAGGCTCCAAACCCTGTTGCCGCAAACCCTGACGCAGAGAAGAGCCCTGACGCCGGGAACAAGGACGATGAAGGCAAGCAGAAACCGGCCGGCGATGAGACACCCGCTCCTGATGAAGAAGAGGCAGAGTCGGCCATGATTTCCCCTTCAGAACTTGACGATCCTCAAAGCGGTCACTCGGGTAACAATCCCGATCGCATTGAGAGCCGATATTCGGCCGTTTACGTCAGCGTGAATGGAAAGTGGTTGATTGCGAGCGTGCGCGATTTTCCACATGAAGGACGTCGAGCCCACAAGTCTCAGTTGGCTGAATTGGACTGGCTGATGGGTGATTGGGTGGATGAGGGCGACGATGCATTGGTGCATTTTTCCTGTGAGTCCGCCGACAACGGGCATTACCTGTTGAGAACATTTGCCATTGTTATGGATGGGCAGGAGGCATTCAGCGGAACGCAACGCATCGGCTGGTGCCCGGTGACTCGCAAGCTGCGAACATGGATCTTTGATTCGGAAGGTGGCTACGCGGACGGCTTTTGGCACCGCGATGGCGATGACTGGGCTTTGAAGTGCAATGGCGTCACGGCTGATGGAGAAAGCGTCTCTTACACCACGCTGTATACAATTATTAATGAACACACGATGACATGGCAGTATGTGGATCTGGAGATCGACGGCGTCCTTCAGGGCGATAGTGAAATCTTCTCGATCGTCAAACGGGCACCTGCTCCGACACCCGCTGTCGCTTTGAATGAAAAGTAGTAATCGAAACATTCCATCCCACTAAGGGATCTTTAACGACCGCGTTTTCGAAACGCTGGTTTAATGGAGAATAACATGATCCGGATATCATGGAAAACAGCTCTCGCCTTTAGTCTGGCGTTGGGACTGTCACTTGCAGATCAAACGATAAACCGAACCGCCAATGCGGCGACGCCGTCGGTGGAGCCGCAAAAGGGCGGTGGTGGTGGTCAGAAAGGCGGCGGCCAGCGTGGCGGTGGTGGCGGTCAAAAAGGCGGCGGTGGCCAGGGCGGTGGTGGTGGCCAGAAAGGTGGCGGTGCCGCACCGCGTGGCGGTGGCGGGCCTACACAGGGAGGCCAGAGGCAGGCGCCTGGAACTTCGCGTGCACCAGGTCTGCAACGTGCACCAGGTCTGCAACGTGCACCAGGTCTGCAACGGGCCCCGGGGACTCAGAGGGCTCCTGGTCGCCAGTCGAATCCCGGTCGTGGCGCGATTCATGTGCCTCCATCCAATATAACGCGGCAGGCGCCGAGCCGATCGGGTCAGACGCCGGGGAGGATCCGAACTCCCGCACCAAGTCGACCTCGCATTCAGAACTCCGCTCCCCAAGAGGGGGTTGCCAAACGATCGCCAGTTCGCGGGCCAGGAAACACTTCTAACCCCAAAGCTCAAAAGGGGAATCCCGCGAACATCGGCAATCGGCCGCCGATCACTGCTAATCCGCGACAACCGGGCGTGGATCGTCCGAAATTGGGAGATAATCAGGGACGCGGAAACACCAATGTGGTCGATCGAAATAAAACTAACCAGCCACGAGTCGGCGATGCAACGCGAAATCTGTCCGACACAAACCGGCCCAACATTAGGGATGGGCGCCAAACCGTTAATCGACGTGGCGACAATAACATTTCGAGAAACGACCAGCGGACTCGAACGGATGTCAACACAAACACAAACACAAACACAAACATTAACAACAACGTCAATCTGAATCGGACAACGCGACAGTACAATAACAACAACTATTCTCGCATCAACAGTCGAGACTTCGACGGAAACCATGTCAACTATAACAACCGCCGCTGGAATGTAGGTTCGAACGACTACCGTCCTTCTTACTACCGCCACGACCGGTACCATGGGTATTGGAACAATAACCGTGGCTATGGGAATAACTGGAACTCCGGAGGCTTCGGAAACAATTGGGGCTACGGTGGTTACGGTTCCGGCTGGGGACTGGGTTTGGGAAACAACAATTTCGGATACGGAAACCGATCCTATGGCGGCTACGGTTATCGTCCCCTTCGATGGGGTCTCGGAGGCTGGGGACTGGGCTCGCTGCTTTACAACAGCGGTTACTTGAGATACTCCAACCCCTATTACGTGAGCAGCGGATCGTCAATCTATAACTATTCGCAGCCGATCCCGGTTGTTTATACCAGCACGGTCGCAACAGAATCATCCGATACTGTGACCACTGATTCGGTGTACTCAGCTGAAGAAGTTCTCGACGACGCAGTGGCCGAGTTTCAACAGAACAACTACGACGCCGCGCTGGATATTACAAATAAAGGTATTTCCCAGTATCCGGATGACGCCGTGCTGCACGAATTCCGATCGCTGGTATTGTTCGCTCGCCAGGACTATCAGCAGTCTGCGGCCACGATTCATTCGGTGCTTGCGGTCGGCCCGGGCTGGGATTGGACGACCATGTCAAGTATTTACTCCGACGTTTCGCTGTACACTCAGCAGTTGCGGGCGCTCGAATCATTCACTCGATCTAATCCTCAGGATGCGGCCTCACGCTTGCTGCTGAGCTACCACTACATGACGTGTGGTCATAAGGACGCGGCGACTGGACAACTGGAGCAGGTAGTTCGGCTAAATCCCGAAGATTCGGTCTCAGCCGATCTGCTGAGAATGCTGGCACCGCCGACTCCCGAGGAGCCGGCGAGTGGTACTGCGGACGCCGCGGCCATTGCAGAAACGCAGGTGGCTCGTGAAACTCCAACGGTCGATCCAGCGATGCTGACTGGCGTCTGGAAGGCGACGCGGGAGGATGGTTCAGTGTTTAATTTGACGCTGACAGATGACTCGAAGTTTGTCTGGAGCTTCGTCGGCGAAAATCAGACTTCAGAAGAGTTTGGCGGCACCTATTCGCTGGAAGGCAACGTTCTGGCGCTGGAACGTGAAAAGGGCGGAGCTCTGATCGCCGAAGTATCGCCCGACGGCGACGGTCGGTTCGGTTTCCGCATTGTTGGTGCGCCAGAAAGTGATCCGGGTCTTCAGTTTGTCCGGTAATGATACCGGCTGAAACCCGCGTCGCGAGAACAGAAATTAATCCGTACCAATGATATCGACCCTTGAAGCCCGGCTTGCAAAAGCCGGGCTTCGATTCAGTAAGGCGCTGGGTTTTTGGTCCGCCAAACACCTTTGAATGCAGCAGTAACGCGATTTTGCAGAAATCTGGAACATTCCATAAATCATTTCAGGGAGGACATCATGTCTGCGCCAAATCATTCAGTAAGCCCGGAATCGGAAGTGAGCATCTACGGAAAGTTGTTTGGAATTCTTGATGACCGTCATGAGCTTAAGGATCTTTCAGATGCTCTGGCGAAGCTCGAAATTACCGAAGTCGAATTTATTGAAGGTAAACCCGGGGCCCTGTTGCTCGAGAAGTGGGAACATACGGTTTCCGGGTTTCTCATGGGAGATATGGAACCGAAGATGATGGGTCGCTATCTGACCGCCGTACGTCAGGGGCTGACCATTTTCACCGTGGCCGTGAAGGGTGGAAGAGCCGAGGAAATCGCCGGCGTGGCGAAGCAGTTTAACGCGACTCATGTGGTGTATTTCGGTGAATCGGTGGTGACGAGTTTTTAAAAAAAAGAAAAAGAGATGTCCAGCGCAGCGGATTGGATGCCCAGCAGACACTAGCCATCGACAAAGCTTCCGATTTACGATCAGGATGGTCGACGACAACGCATAGCGTGATTGTCCGGACCTTTTGCGCTGGTCCAGGTCGCATAATGTGCAGGGATCCAACGAAGATTGAGCGTTATTCATTTTTGGCATGCGACGTGCAATCACAATTAATCGTACAGACCGTATCGGTTCGCAAAGAACACAGCTGAGAAGCCCGAAGGCTTTTCATGTTCTTAATGAACGACAGCGGCAAGATCATTTGAAAGGTAATACCATGTCTGAAGCATCACGGACCATGAAAAATAAAGGCCAGGAATCGGGCGGCCAGGGAAGTCACATGGGTCAGGGCGGAAATGCAGGACAGTCCGGCAACGCAAGCCAGGCTGCCGCAGCTGCAGTAGAAAGCGCCAAATCAACATATTCTCAGGTGGCTGACTCGGCCCGCGATGCGGCATCGCATGTCGCTCAGGAAGGTAAACACGCGGCTGCCTATCTTGGCGGCATGGCAGAAGATGCAACGGCTTCAGTGGCAGGCGGTCTGAAATCGGCAGCTCAGTCGCTCCGTCAGCATTCGCCGAATGAAGGCATGTTGGGGCAGGCCTCGTCAGCTGTCGCTCGCACACTCGAAGGGACCGGAAACTATCTTGAGCAGGATGGCCTTTCGGGAATGGGCGCCGACTTGACTCGAATGATTAAAAACAATCCGTTGCCATCAATATTCGTTGGAATTGGCATTGGCTATCTCATCGCCCAAGCCACGACACCAAGGAGATAGTCATGGCGACCGAGACGTCACCATCGTCAGAGGTGAGTGTAACACGACTGCTGACAGGAATTCTGAATGACGCTCAGGACCTTGCATTTCGGCATTTTCAATTGTTTCGCAGCGAGGTCATGGACTCTCTCCGCGAAACACGAAACGCGCTCGTCATGCTGGGCGTGGGGATCATGCTGGTTCAGCTTGGAATTTACTTTCTGTGCCAGATGGTCGTCGTGCTGCTAACTCGCTTCTTCCCAACCCTTACGTTGTGGGGAAGTTATGCGATTGTAGGAGGCGCTCTAGCGTTCTGCGGTGCGTGGCCGTTGATGACGGCTGTCCGGCGTTTAAGTTCGCTTGATCCTTCATCGAGTGAGCCCAAAGATGGCGAAAGGAAAATCAATCATGGGTGAGAACAGTTCTATTGCGGAACAGGAAACGCTCCGGCAGCAAATTTCAGAATCTCGGGGAGCATTGGCTGATAAGCTGGAATTGCTCGAAGAGAAAGTGGCTGAATCCGTGCAGTCGGCCAGAGTTTCAGTTGCGGAGGCTACGGCTTCCGTGGTCGAAACCGTTCAGAATGCTACAACGTCAGTTTCAGAGACTGTGGAAAGTGTGAATTCCGCAGTCCAGGGCACGGTGGAAAGTGTGAGGACGACGATGTCAGATACTGTCCATGCCCTAAAGGATTCGCTCGACGTGGCCGAACACGTGCGGCAACATCCATGGCCGACGCTTGCAGGAGCGGTTGCACTTGGATTTGTGGCCAGTCGGTTGCTGCATGGTCCAGACGAGCCAAGACGAAAATTCGCTTTTGACAACGAAGATCGCTTCCAGGAGTCGTGGGGCGAGTACAATCCGGCGACGTGCGAAGCGGCTTCGTGGGCTTCAAAACGCGAGGCCCAGGCGGGCTTGTACGACCGTGAAGCAGGATACGGTTTTCGAGCCCAAGGGCCGGGAAACACTGTCCCGTTGGGACCCTCGCAGGCCTCTTCTGCGTCCGGTTCCACGAGTGCTTCAAACTCGTGGATGAGCCAGTTGAAGAGCCTGTTTCAGGGCGAGATCGAAAAGATACAGGGGCTCGCCATTGGAACATCTCTCGGGTTGTTAAGAGACGTTGTGTCTCAATCAGCTCCGCCGACTTTGCGTAAGCACATCACAGAGATCATTGATGACATGACCGAGAAGCTGGGCGGACAACGAATTTCCGAACCGATTCTTTCGCAGAAACCACCTTCAGAAAACCAACGCTGACGTCCGTCCAATTCGCGTCTCTCTAATTCGCGTTTGGACATCCTGCCCGGATCCGGGCTGCCTGAAGAACTTGAACTGCCTGGTATGCGAGTAACGCGGAACGGGTGGCTGGGGTCGGGTGTAACGTGCCCACAGCGGCCTCGCTGCTGAAGGTGCCTGACATTCGGCCTCAGCTACCCGTTTTTTATTATTGCGCCCTCACCAGAGTTCGTGCTGCGAACTCTGTGTTGCATGAAAAGCCAAAATCAGCCACGCCGCTTGCAAATACTGAATAGTAATTTAATTAATTTCCGCAACTGCCTAACCTCATGGATAAAGATCCGCTGTGTCACGCGAGCCGAGATATTCGTTACCACAAAACGCCCTGATCACGTTGTCTCGCACCTTCACGGCCACGATCATCGTGGTCACCCTGTATTGGGGTCGGCCTGTTCTTCTCCCGATCTCCATGGCTGCACTGCTCACCTTCGTGCTGAATCCTGTCGTGTATGGATTCCAGCGGATCGGAGCCGGGCCAATCGCTTCCGTGGTGCTGGCAGTGTCGATCGTTTCCAGTGCGTTGACGGGAATCGGTATGATCGGCAGTCAGCAGGTCACCGCGCTGCTGTCAGAGTTGCCAGCGAATACCTCGAGAGTGACCGCGAAGCTTCGCACACTGCGTGTGTGGACAGCGAGCCCGGCGACGAAACGTTTTGAAAACATGGTCGAAGAGATCGGGCGCGAGCTGAATGTCACGCCCGAGGAAGCTGGCTCAGGCACCGCGCCGGTCGGTCTGCCACCTGAAACGACACCCGCAGAACCGCCACCTCCAGCGGCCGTGCCATTGGTTGTTAAATCGGATCCATTGCCATGGATGCTGCTGACGGGGTATCTGGGTTCAGCCGTTGAGGTCATGGCAACGATGGCGTTTACGTTCGTCCTGCTGGTCTGTTTTCTGCTGGAACGTGAAGGGTTGCGAGATCGACTGCTGTTGCTCGCCGGGAAGGCGAGTTTGACACTCACCAGCAAGGCACTCGAAGATGCGACGTGGCGTGTCAGCCGTTATATCATGATGGTTGCCGTGGTGAATGGCGGCTTCGGCCTGGCGTTGGGTGTCGGAGTTTTCCTCATTGGCGTCCCTTATGCCATTCTCTGGGGATGTTTGGCGGCGACACTTCGCTTCATCCCTTACATCGGTCCCTGGATGGGCGCTTTGTTCCCCATTGCAATGAGCGTTGCGACGGCCGAAGGATGGACGCAGCCGATCACCGTGATGATTTATATCTCGGCCCTTGAATTGATAACCAACAATCTGGTCGAGCCGATTGTGTTTGGTCGCACGATCGGGGTTTCTCCGACAGCGCTGTTGATCTCTGCTGCGTTCTGGCTGTTTTTGTGGGGACCGATCGGCCTGATCCTGTCCGCACCTTTTGCCGTCGTGCTGGTCGTTCTTGGAAAGAATATCCCAAGCCTGCGCTTTCTCAATCTGCTGCTCGGTGATCAGGCCGCTTTGAGTGCCGACGTGGGTTTGTATCAACGACTTCTTGTGCATGATGCCCAGCATGCGCGGCTGCTGATCAACAAACAACTGGCCACAATGACCATGGGGCAGGCCTTTGATGACCTTTTGATTCCCGCACTGAATTATGTCAAACGCGATTTTCTCCGCGGTCTGCTCACCCGGGAAGAACACGATGAACTGATTGACACGGTCGAAGCAGCCGCCGCCGCTGCACGACTGGGGGAGAAGCCTCTGCCGGACACGGCCTCATTGATTCAGCCGGGTAACTCTCGCATGGAACCGATGGGGCTGATTCTGTTCGGATGTCCGGCCGATGGGCAGACCGACCGAACCGCTCTGACGATGCTGAGGTATTTGCTTGATCCCGAAGAGTGGTCGCTTCCTCTGGCCTCAGAAGAAAGCTTAACCTCGGAAATCGCGGCCCGCGTTGCCGAATCGCCCCCGACAGCGATCTGTATCGCCGCCCTGCCCCCGAAGGGACTTGCCCGAGCCCGTTATCTCTGCAAGCGTTTGAAAGCGGTGGCTCCGGACGTGCCTATAGTCGTCGGACGCTGGGGTTCAAAATCCATCAGCCAGACAGACCGCGATCTGCTCAAGGTCGCCGGTGCCACCGCGGTCACCGTTTCTCTGGCGGAAACATTGCAGTGGCTTGAATCCCGCCAGCACCTCAACCCGGGCAGGTTGACAAGCGCAGTCAAAGCCGAGTCGCAGGGCTGAACTCTGCATATTTGCAGAGCACTCATTGCCCGTGAGCCAATTTGACAGGCACGGAAACTGCTTTACCGGAAACTGCCGCAAGAATACTGGCAAAGTGAGACAATCTGTCACACCTGCGCAGTAGAAACGACACAGCGGTCCCCGCCTTCCGCGTCCGCGGGGCTGTTTTACGGAGTTTCCTTCCATGGCGTTTGATCCACGTAAGTTGACTGTTAAAGCGACCGAAGCGATTCAGCGGGCTCAGGAGCTTGCGGAAAAGAATCAACACCGCTTTCTTCGCCCTCTGCATCTGGTGAAATCACTTCTTGAAGAAGAAGGTGGTTTGATGACGTCCATCCTCCAGAAAATGGGCATCAGAATTCCGCAGTTGCAGAAAATGGTGGAGAGCGAGCTGGCGCGGCTGCCCCAGTCTTCATCGACAACGGATGAGGGCGTGAACGCCGGCCCGGAAGCCATCAAGGTGCTCAACGCGGCCAAGAAGCAGGCCGACACGATGGGTGACGAATACACGTCGACCGAACATCTGCTCATCGCACTGACACAAATTGAAGATCAGGCCAAACGCCTGCTACAGCTGAACGGCGTCGAAGAAAAAGATCTGCTCGCTGCGGTAAAAGCTATTCGAGGAGGACAGACCGTGCAGGATCAGAATCCGGAAGACAAGTTTCAAGCCCTGGAAAAATACGGCAAGGATCTTGTCGAACTGGCTCGCGAGGGCAAGATCGATCCGGTGATCGGACGCGATACGGAAATTCGCCGAGTGATTCAGGTGCTGTCACGGCGTCGCAAGAATAATCCCGTGCTGATTGGCGAACCGGGAGTCGGCAAAACGGCGATCGTCGAAGGCCTGGCTCATCGAATCGTCCTCGGCGACGTGCCGCAGAACCTGAAGAACAAAAAAGTTTTCTCGCTCGACATGGGAGCACTCGTTGCCGGTGCCAAGTATCGCGGCGAATTTGAAGATCGCCTGAAAGCGGTGCTTAAGGAAGTGCAGTCGTCCAACGGTGAGATCATTATGTTCATCGACGAACTGCACACCGTCGTCGGGGCCGGTAACGCTGAAGGAGCAATGGATGCGTCCAACCTTCTCAAGCCTGCACTGGCTCGCGGGGAACTGCACTGCGTCGGTGCCACAACGCTGGACGAATATCGCAAGTACATCGAAAAAGATCCGGCACTCGAACGACGCTTTCAGCCTGTGATGGTGCAGGAACCCAACGTCGAAGACACGATTTCGATTCTGCGAGGCCTGAAGGATCGTTACGAAAGTCATCACGGCGTTCGCATCACGGACGATGCGATCATCGCAGCGGCCACGCTGTCAGATCGCTACATCAGCGATCGCTTTCTGCCGGACAAGGCGATTGATTTGGTCGACGAAGCGGGCAGCCGGCTGCGCATGGAAATCGACTCGATGCCCGTGGAGATTGATGAGGCGACTCGTCAGCTGACACGCATGCAAATTGAAGCAGCCGCGCTGGAAAAAGAAACCAGCGAAGAAAGCCGCGAACGTCTGCATGATCTGAGACGTCAGATAGCCGAACGAGAAGAATCGACCAATCAGCTGAAGGCTCGCTGGGAGTCTGAAAAAGCAGCGTTGTCAGGCATCAAGCCGCTGCGTGAAAACATCGAGCGACTCCGCACCGCGTTCCAGCAGGCCTTCTCCCGGGCTCAGCAGACGCTGCTGAATGAAGACTTCGTGGAGGCTCAGAAGACGGAACAGCAGCTGAAGGATGCGGAAAAGAAGCTGAAGGACATGGAGGCGCGATCTGCAGAGCTGAATACCGACAAGGAAAATCGTCTGCTGCGTGAAGAAGTCACCGAGGAAGATATTGCCCGCGTCGTCAGCCTGTGGACCAACATTCCGGTGACACGCATGATGCAGGGTGAGCGTGAAAAACTGCTGCGGATGGAAGATGAAATTCACAAGCGAATGATCAACCAGCACGAAGCCGTTGAAGCGGTCTCCAACGCTGTTCGACGTGCTCGTTCCGGAATGGGTGATCCCAATCGCCCGATCGGCTCTTTCATGTTTCTCGGCCCGACCGGTGTCGGCAAGACAGAACTGTGCAAGGCTCTGGCTCACTTCATGTTTGACGATGAACGCAACATGGTGCGGATCGACATGAGTGAGTTTATGGAACGTCACAGCGTGGCACGCCTGATTGGAGCACCTCCGGGTTATATCGGATACGAAGAAGGCGGACGGCTGACTGAAGCTGTCCGTCGAAATCCGTATTGCGTGATCCTGCTGGACGAAGTTGAGAAAGCTCATCGTGACGTGTTCAACATTCTACTGCAGCTTCTGGATGACGGTCGTCTGACCGACAGCCAGGGCCGCACTGTGGACTTCACCAACACGATCATCGTAATGACGTCGAACATCGGCAGCCAGGCGATTCAGGAGCTGTCCGGTCAGGCGGATGAGAAGGAAATTCACAACCGCGTGATGGATGCGCTGACAAAGCACTTCCTGCCCGAATTCCTCAACCGGATCGACGAAGTGATCGTGTTTCATCCGCTGGGCCGCGAAGAGATTCGCGAGATCGTGGACCTGCAGATGAAGAAGCTGAACGATCAGCTGGAGAAAAACGGTTACAAGCTGGAGGTGTCGGACGATGCCAAAACGTTATTGGCCGTGGAAGGCTACGATCCGACCTATGGGGCTCGCCCTTTAAAACGCGTGATCCAGCAACGACTGCAGAACGCACTGGCCAACGAACTGCTGGCCGGAAATTATACCGCGGGCGACATCATCACAATTGACGCCGCCCGGGACGGCTTCGTGTTCTCAAAGCGGTAATGCTACGCACAACCCGGTGGGCCAGCGCTGAGCTGGTCCCACGCGTTGGGCTGTGCGACAGAACGCCTCAGTTTTCAATCGCCTTCTTCAGCAGGTTGGCGGTAATCTTCTGAACGCGATCATCGGGGCCGTGAGGCCGGCTGTGATGTGACCATGGCAGCGTATGACCTGGGGGATCGCCGAGCGCCTGAGCCCACCAGATGGTCGCGGCGTTGAAGACGAAGTTGTTCTTTGGCCCCGGATAAATCGTCGCGGTCCACTGCTGAGGATTAACGCCGCCCTGCCAGGCAGTTCCGGCGGCGACAACTTCCAGCCCCGGGATTTCCGCAGGCTGGCCATGATATTCCCATCCGATCAGGCCAGGAATGAACTCTCCGTTTTTCACCTCGGCTCCTTCGAATATCCAGTGCTCGGCTTTCGTAATCACCCAATCGCCGCCGCCGTTGACTGGTTCAATGTTGCGAGCCCCCATGAGTAGGCCTTCATCGGGGCCTCGAAAAGGAAACGGGCCGTTATCTTTTTCGCGTCCCTTCGCATACTCATTGTCAGAGCCATACGGACCACCGCGGAAGAAGATGCGGTTTGGATTTCCGGTAGAGCTGTCTCGCAGCGGAGTCACCCAGCACACGCTGTTGCCGGACAGAAACAGCAGATCAACGCCTTCATCACGCATTTTGCTGACACTTTCGAACTGGCGAATGTCCCAGTATTCATCATGTCCGATGCTGATAAACGATTTGCACTTCAACCCGCGGTCAGGCGTAAGCATGTCGCTGTTCGAACAATAGGCCACGTCGTAGCCCTGCTGTTCCAGCCAGAAAGTCATCGGGAATTCGTAAGGAATAAATTCTCCAGAGCCCACGGAAAGCGGATCATTCACAACAGACGTGTATTGCGATTCGCGTCCATATGGACGATCAAAGCTGACATCCGCCCATGGCCCCTGGCCGCCTTTGGGATGAGTGTAAACGGAATAATGAGTTGGCCAGACATTGTACGCCTGCCAGGTGTTGTCTGAGCATTGGAAAAGGACGTCCGCAGGTCGCTCATCACGCACAATGAAAATAACGTAACTCTGCCAGTACGGCTCATTCCCTTCGGGGATCGTTGTCATTCGGCCCAGATAGACGCCGCTGATCCAGTCTTCCGGGATCGTCAGTGTCAACGAAGGAGTCCATTTGCATTCGTGAAGATCTTTCTCGCCGATCACGGGTTCTGGCTGAGTCACCCCTTTGACGTGTTCGATCGTCTTCATCAGGCGTGCCCCCTTGCCGTCGTAGTAGCCTGTGCGAAAGAACTCGAGCTTGAAATCACGCGCTGGCTTCGACGACACCATGATGTCGATTGACTCACCGGCCATCACGCTTTGCTTCGAACAGTACCCTTCGATGTTTGCCGAACGGCAACCGGCGCCTTCGACTTTCACGCGAGTCAGCTGCCAGTCGCGAGAGCCGGGCTGCTGATTTTCTTTCTGAATCGGATTTTCCGCGGACACATTTCCGGGCAGAACGCTGAGTAAAACGACGCAGGCAACGATCCGAAGGTGAGCAATCAGCTCACCTCGCATAATGAAGGTGCGATACTGAGCGGAATGATTCATGAGGCAGAATTCTTTTTGTGAGGCGAGCGGAATGGCAAATCGGCTGGATCGTGCTCAGAGCGGGAAAGTGTGGAGGGAAAGCGAAGTCAGGGGGACCCCATTGGAGCCAGGAATAGTGCGCCAGCAGGCATGGAGCCTCGCAGAAGCAGGGACGGAGCCCCCATGAATGCAGAGATTATCGTTTGGATTGAGGGTCTGGAAGCGGCAGCCGTCAAAGAGGCGGCTCCGCCGTCGAGCCCTCCGCGCTCACAACCTCAGCTAAAACGGCCACACCCTCTGAAATTCCCTCGACATCCCAAAATCAACAACAACTCCCGAAGATCCCGGCGAGAAACTCCAGTCGCTTCCGAATTCGTTAACGACGATGCTCGTAATTCTGCTTCGTCAGTTTACGCGGCGAAACCTGGCTTCCTGCCAGACAAGCTGGGCAGTGGAGCGGTGGTGTTGATGATGGCTCCTAATTTCAAATCTTGCGTTCCTGCTGGACAAGTCGGCAAGGGGCGGAAGTCCGGTCGAGCGGTGCCCGTCATCGAACTCTGCGATTTTGCAGCGCAGCACCAACCTCATCGCCAAAAGTAGCAGCTTTTGCGATTCTCCTTTTGCGATTCGATTCCTTCGATTCTCTTTGCGATCCCTTCAGAATCGATCGACTGTGTTTGGCGGTCCATCTATGGAGTCGTCAGAGTGCGCTGTACGAGCCATTTCCCTTGGGCATTCACGCCAGGAGTTGTTGTTTTCCATGTGCCGCTGCCGACGACTCCCAAAAATGCGCCTGTTGTTGGGTGCTTGATTGGCTTCAATATTCCCGTATAACTGACGGCAACGGTGTTGGTCAGCACTTTCAGGGTTCCTCTTGCCGTGTAGACGCCAGTGGCAGCGACAGTGCCAGACCCTTTTCCTGGCAGCGCCAAGCTCACAACTCCAGCGGATGAGATCGTACAACGAATATCGCCTCCGTATGGCCCAAGACCTGGAACGGTCCCCCAAAAGCCGCCTTGATACGTGCCATGAAATGGATTAACAGCGGCTGCGGCTGCAAGTGCTTGTGGCTCCTGAGCGACGGAAACTGAGCTTTCGCTTCCATGCCATGCCGCAACTAAAAGTGCCAGGGCTGATGCAAACACTGACACCATTCGACCAGAAACAAACGTTCGCATTGTATTCTCCTGTCTGCGGGATAGATCCAGAACACTAGAGTGAGTTCGGTGAACGCCAGGAACCTTAGGGCACACCAGCAACTGAATCGTAAGAAATTGCTCCAGTCGTTGTCAACGGACCGCGTACCGAAATGGAATCCTCGATAAAGCCACTCGACGGGCACCCATGCAACCGCGCGCCGGGCTTATGAATGAGGCAACGCGCGACGTCAATGCTTTCAACTGACACACCGGCCCCTTACTCATCAGCCGCCGCAGTAGGCCGATTCGGGAAGGACCTCGTACGCGAGACATTCAACTTAGAACACAAACAAAACTGGGACTGGTCCCGGTATCTTGAGGAAAATGCTCAGAAAAATGACGCAGGGAGGGTGCCTGTCTAATTTTTTTTAAATCCTCATATTTGAATTCTTTGGCCTTCCTCGTGGTCGAAGAGATGACGCAAGGCCGAGCTGTTTCGCCGTTGTTGTCTGCAATCGAATCTCTTCAAATACGGCGCCACTGCATGAGACGAACGAACGCAGCAAAATCATTCTCCTTGTGGCAGACATCGCTGCGACTCAACAGACCAGCGACTTCACGAGCGTAATGGAACGCATTGCAGAGGCGCGTTCAGGCTGCGAGCGTCTAAACCCAATACCGTTGAAAAAGTAGCAGGGATACTCCGTGTGCCGTCCGCCAAGCTTCGAAAACACTGTTCTTCTTGCGGCTGCGGCACATAGGATGTGCCTGCTACTATGAATAATTGAACGGTATTGCGTCTAAACCGAAGGGGCTACGAAACTTTCGTGCGGGCAAGTCCGATTTTCGGCTCGGAAGAAAATTCGGATGGGTGGCATTGAATACTCGATGCGGGATCCGCCTGATGGATTCATGGGCGCCGCTGGCGTGTTGGCATCACGCCTTTAGGATCGTAGGAAGCCTTTTGATTTCAGCAGCTTGATGACGGCATTTGCGCATTCATCAACTGACTGTTCACCAGACTTGAGCACCAGGTCAGGCGATTCCGGAACCTCATAAGGCGCTGTGACGCCGGAGAATTCCGCCAGCTTGCCTGCATCGGCCTCCGTGTATTTTCCTCGCGGATCACGTTCGCGACACAATTCAATCGGAGCGTCAACGTAAACGGTCAGGAATCTTTCCGTGCCGATGACTCCCGCCACTTTGTCGCGCACAGTGGCATTCGGGGCCACAAACGCTGCGATGCAAATGAGGCCGGCGTCGTTGAGAATGTTTGCAAGGTATGCCGATCGACGCAGGTTCTCTGATCGTTCTTCGAAACTATAACCAAGGTCTTTGCTGAGGCCTCGGCGAACTTGCAGTCCGTCCAAAACCGTTACCGCTCGACCGCTGTCGAACAGTTTGCGTTCAACGGCCTTTGCAATCGTCGTCTTGCCGCTGTTTGTGATGCCGGTTAGAAGTACTGTGACAGGCCTCTGACCATAGCGGGCTTCTCGTTCTTTGGCCGTGACTTCGTTGAAGTCGCCATCCTGCTTAGCGTCTTCCTCGGCGGGAATATCGACTTCCCACGCAGCCAGTTTCTTCCCACTGGTGCTGCGGTCGAGAATCATGCCGGCCGCGACGGTTGCGTTGGTGATCCGATCGATCAGGATCAGAGCGCCTGTGGAACGATTGCTTTTGTACGGATCGAAGCAGATGGGTTCATTCAGAGACAACCGGCAACGGCCAATTTCGTTCAGATTTAATTGCGGCGAGGGACTGCTGCGAAGCGTGTTGACGTCGATGCGGTAACGCAGCGATTCAATGGCCCCGGTGATCAACTGGGCTGAGTGTTTCACAAGGTAAGTCTTGCCGGGAACCATCGGTTCTTCGGACATCCAGACCAGCATCGCTTCGACGGCATCGGCTGTCGCGGGCACGTTGCCGGGCTTGACAATCATATCGCCGCGACTGGCATCCACTTCGTCTTCGAACGTCAGAGTAATGGCCAGAGGCGCGAAGGCTTCGTCTATGTTGCCATCGAAAGTGACAATTTCTTTGACATGCGTTGTCTTCTTGCTGGGCATGATCATCACTTCATCGCCCTTGCGGATGATGCCGGAAGCGATGGTGCCGCAGAAGCCGCGGAAGTCCAGATTCGGTCGGTTGACCCACTGGACGGGCATGCGGAAGTCCTGCAGATTTCTGTCGGACCCGATATAGACAGATTCCAGCCGGTTCATCAACGTGCCACCGGTGTACCACGACATGTTTTCACTGCGATCCACGACGTTGTCGCCATTCAGAGCTGACAGCGGAATGAAGTGCAGGTCGGGCAGATCAAGGCGTTGAGAAAACGTGCTGTAGTCGGCACAGATCTGGTCGTAAATTGCTTCATCAAAATTGACCAGGTCCATTTTGTTGATGGCAATGATCACGTGACGAATGCCCAGCAAAGACACGATAAAGCTGTGCCGTTTGGTTTGAGTCATCACGCCATGCCGGGCGTCAATCAGGATGATAGCAAGGTCCGCACAGCTGGCTCCAGTGGCCATGTTGCGAGTGTATTGTTCGTGGCCGGGCGTGTCCGCGATGATGAACTTGCGTTTGGCCGTGCTGAAGTAGCGATAGGCCACGTCGATGGTGATGCCCTGTTCGCGTTCTTCCTTCAGTCCGTCTGTCGCCAACGACGGGTCGAACTTTCCGCCGACGGCCCCTTGAGTCTTCGAATCCGATTCGATCTTGGCGATTTCATCTTCGTACAGCATCTTCGAATCGAACAGCAGGCGTCCGATCAGCGTGCTTTTGCCGTCATCGACGCTGCCACACGTGATGAATCGCAACAACTGCTTTTGTTCGTGTTGCTTTAGATACGCTTCGATGTCGGTTGAGATCAGCTCTGATTTGTGCGACATGGATCTTGTTGTTTACAAATGGTAAGCGGTCGGGCTGGCGTTCTGATGAGGCCAGTATGATTTAAACACAACTTGGATTTTCAGGAAGTTAATGCACTGGTGCTCTGTCAAGCATCGATTGAGTAATAGCCGGACTCGTGAGCGTTCGGAGCCTTCTGAAGTCTCACGACTTTAGCTACCCATCTTCTTAGCCTTGATAGTAAGCACCCATTGGTAAGTTTTGGGGCATAACAATCGATTGCGCAAACAGTATCCGGAGACTGACGTCTCGCGGCTCGCCGAGTTCCAGGCGAGCGGGGGACGTTAGTCCCCTGATTGTGATTCCTGCCATTTAACTTGTGCATGGGTGCTTAAACTAGAAGTATCCGCGTTCTTTTTTCTTCTGCATGCCTGAGCCGCCTTCGTCCTTGTCGATAACTCGGCCCTGGCGTTCGCTTGTTCGGGTGAGCAGCATTTCCTGAATGATTTCCGGAAGCGTGGTTGCTTCTGATTCCACAGCGCCGGTCAGCGGGTAGCAGCCGAGTGTTCGGAATCGCACCATCTTTTCCACGGGCACCTCGCCGGGAAAAAGTTTCAAACGATCGTCGTCCAGCATGATCAGCACGCCATCGCGCTCCACAACTCTGCGTTTGGCTGCTCTATATAAGGGGACGATCGGAATGTTTTCGAGATGGATGTACTGCCAGACGTCCAGTTCTGTCCAGTTGCTGAGCGGAAAGACGCGAATACTCTCACCCTTATTGACTCGGGTGTTGTAGATGTTCCACAATTCCGGGCGTTGGTTTTTTGGGTCCCAGCGATGCTTCTTGTCGCGGAATGAAAACACGCGTTCTTTGGCGCGGCTTTTTTCTTCGTCGCGACGCGCTCCACCGAACGCCGCATCAAAGCCGTACTTGTCTAAAGCGGCTTTCAGCGAATCGGTTTTCATTACTTCGGTGTGCTTTTCACTGTTGTCAAAAGGATCAATGTTAAGCTTCAGACCCTCTTCGTTGATGTTCACAAGAAGCTCAAGGCCCAATTCCTCGCGGATGAAATGATCACGAAAAGTGATCATTTCTTTGAACTTCCACGTCGTATCGACGTGCAGCATCGGGAACGGAGGCTTGGCAGGATAAAACGCTTTCAAAGCCAGCTGCAGCATGACAGCTGAATCTTTGCCGATGGAATACAGCATCACGGGATTTTTGAATTCCGCCACAACCTCGCGGATGATGTGAATGCTTTCTGCTTCGAGTTGTTTCAGGTGTGTTAGGTTGTAATCGCTCATTGTCTTTTTGAAGCCGACGTTCTGTTGGTAAAGTTTTGGCGAGTCTGAGTCCAACACTGACATTCACTTAGTTCCAAACCGACGCGTTGGCGATCGAATTGGCTGACGTAATTGTTTTTCTCGACGGGTTAAACACAACATATTTTCAGTGAGTTCTCGCGGGATTATGGCAGGAAGGCAAGTTGCCATCTACCTCTCTTTTCGGCGAGAAAAAGGCCCAAAAGGCCCATCGGGAATTCTTTTGGGCTGAGAAAGCGCCAGCCTTCCGGTCCTGAATTGCAGTGAAATCGTCTGACCGTCACGGATTATGTGTTTGCGGGATCGGTATCCGTGACATGAGGCGGAGACCATGAGGTTTTCTAGCCATGAACTTTGTGAGCAGCAGTGCTGGTCGGGTCGTTCGGCGAGGCGTCTAAAGCCGATGTGGATGTTGTGACGCCGGAATGCCATGGGTCATCACACTCCAGGGTTTGGATTGGGCCGGTGGCTTGACAAATCAATCGAACAGGTAGCTGACAGATTCGTTGCGATGCACGCGACGAATGGCCTCACCCAGCAGTTCAGCCACGGACACGGTAGTCAGATTCAGCAAGCGGTGCGGCTTTGGAACTGGGCATGTGTTTGTGACGACGATTCCATCCACATTGGCACGCTCCAGACGTTCTATCGCAGGGCCGCACAGAACGGCATGGGTTGCAGCGAGGAAAATCCGACGGGCTCCGTGCGAGCGGACAACTTCCACCGCGCCGCAGATGGAACCGGCGGTGGTGATCATGTCGTCAAAAATCAGAGCGGTCTTGCCTTCGATCGGGCCCCCGATCAAATTGGCCTGACGGGTTTCCAGAGCATTCGCCCGGCGTTTATCGACGATCGCGAGCGACCCGCCCAGATGATCCTGATGCTGCAGCGTGCGTTTAATACTGCCTTCATCGGGGCTGATGATGACCAGTTCCTCTTTGGGAATGGCCATGGAGGCGAAGTGCCGGTCCAGAATCGGGGCCGCGTAAAGGTGATCCACCGGAACATCAAAAAATCCCTGGATCTGCGCGGCGTGCAGGTCCATCGCCAAAACGCGATGAGCGCCCGCCTGAACAATCAGGTTGGCAATCAGCTTCGACGTAATGGGAACTCGACCGGAATCCTTACGGTCCTGCCTTGCGTATCCAAAATAAGGCATCACAGCGGTAATGCGAGCCGCGCTGGCGCGGCGGCAGGCATCAATCATGACCAGCAGTTCCACCAGATTTTCATTCACAGGTGGACAGGTCGGCTGGATCAGAAAAACGTCGCAGCCTCGAATGTTCTGATTCAACTTGATGCTGATTTCGCCGTCAGGAAAATTCCCGACATCGACATGGCCGAGCCCAATGCCAAGATATCCGGCGATTTCCTTCGCCAGATCCGGATTTGCACGGCCACTCAGGATCGTCAGATGCTCGTACATACGTGTTGGACGGCGAAAGAGGCCGAATAGCTGGCTTGAGCGAAGAATAGGGCGGAGACTTGCCCGGTAATCGACTAAAACCGATCCGAAATCTCCCAGTCTGCGACGCTGAAGTGCATGCTGACAACCTCCATGCTTACTGTCAATCAGCGCAAGATGCGTCGGGCAGAGAAACTGAGGAGTGAAGATACTCGAACGGCCCAGACGTTAAAGACGGCCCAACAGGAGTAGCAGTCAGGTGGTCAGTGAAGACGTGGTGGACATCGCACTCAGCGGAGCGGCCACGGTCGCGGTAAACGGCTGAATAGGCAAGTAACTCGCTGTTCTCGGAGCTCTCAACGACCTTGAAGGAGACCGCATGAGGTTCGGTCCCATGCGGCACGAAGCTGATTTTTCCTGGATAGTTCTCCCCATGTACGGCGGGAAAGTTGACGTTCCAGAAGTGGCCTGTCGGCAATCGATATTTCTCAGCCATCATGGTCTGGATAACTCCAGTGACGTGCCGGGAGAGAATATTCCAGTCGACCGGAAAGTCCGAATGAAGCAGCCTGGACAACGCAATCGCCGGGATTCCCAGAATGGCGGCTTCACGCGCAGCGGCGGCGGTTCCCGAATAAAAAAGGTCCACGCCGAGATTTGCGCCCGGGTTGATTCCGGCGATGACAAAGTCAGGCCGTGTTTGCATTACATGGCACAAACCCAAGCGAATGCAGTCGGCGGGTGACGCGTGCGCAATTCGAATTTCACCGAACGGGGCTACGTTTTTTCGTTCGAGCCGAATGGCGTTTTTCGTGTCGACGGAATGGCCTTTGGAACTGTGACAAGTGGAAGGAGCCACGACCGTGACTTCCCCAAGCGGCAAAAGAGCCTGATAAAGAGCTGCAAGGCCGGGAGCATCATAACCATCATCATTGGTGATCAGGAATCGCATTAGGTTCTCTGTTGTTGGAACTGGCCTGTGGAATTTGCCCCAGCCGATCAGAACGGTCGTGACAGGCGGGCAAAGTGATCAAAAAAATTCGAAGCTGGAAGAAAGTGGCACAAGTCAAGATTGACCGCGGTCGGCGGAGACGGCGTGGGGTTCGCGACAAACCGCAGTTTTTGGAAAATCGGGAATTTTTTTTGAGGTATTTTTTGTTCCAAAATTCGATGACGGGCACCGCTGGACCGGACCTCCGCCCCTTGCCAGCTTGCAGGATGTCGACGTGGTGAGCCGCAAATCGCTAGCTGCGGGTGAGTATAAAGACACACCCACGGCAAACACCCGCGGCTAGCCCCTTGCGGCTCACGATTGTGACTAAATCGACAGTCTGCTTGCCTGGCAGGAAGCCAGGTTTCGCAGCGTTGCTCATGTTTCATCGTGCTAAACTTTGCGTTCCGGTTGGGCGAGCCAACCGGGGCGGCCTTGCGTTCGTTCACGGTCGCTGATTCCAAATCTTGCGCTCCTGCCTGGCGAGCTGGCACGGGGCGAGATCAAAATGTTGCCAATAACACCTTTCGACAGATTGCTAATTGTCGCGCACCCCCGGAGACGGCCTGCAAGATCGATTCGGTGCTGGAAATCCGCCTGCCAGTTTGAACCCTTGACTTTTCGCTTGTAACACGGCTCATGGCCGTCATCAAGTTCAACCAGCGGCCGTGCGTGCGTTGCCGCAGCGGGCTGAGTCACCTAGAATCATAGGACGGTCTCAGGAAATGTTTTCTTTCTGCAGTCCATTTTCTCATTACAACTCGTGAGCGGCCCCCCATGCTCGATCGGCGTGAGCTTTTTCCTAACGTAATCGAACTGAATTTTCAGGCGCGACGCCGACTCGGTTGCTGTGTGTATCTGATCTTCTCCGGCACCGACTGGATGCTGCTGGATATCGGATACACAGACACCGTTGAAGAGTTGATTAACCTGATTCGGCAGATGGATTTTCCGCTCGCGAACTGCAAGTATCTGGTGGCGACTCATGCCGACGCCGATCACGTGCAGGGTTTTCACCGAGCCAAAGAACTGCTGCCAGGATCGAAACTGGTTGCCCATCCGGATGCAAAGACCATTCTGGAAGGCAACGACCGGATCGCTTCATTCGCCGAAATTCCAGCGCAGGGAATTTCCATCGAGATGCCTGACTTCGTGATTGATCAGGAAGTCGACGAAGGCACAACTCTGGAACTTGGCACGCTGAAGGTCCAGGTCTGGCATACGCCTGGGCACGCGGTCGGTCAGTTGTCGTTTCGACTTGGGAATTTGCTGTTTTCCGGCGACAACATCTTCCGCGACGGCTGCGTCGGAAGTATCGACGCGCATCACGGCTCCGATCTGCCGGCCTTCATTGATTCGCTGAAACGAATTCAGAAAAGCAGCGTCGAATGGTTGCTGCCCAGCCACGGACCAGCCTTTAGGAATGATTCAAAGCTGCTTCAATCGGCCATCGATCGGCTGGACAAGTATCAGCACATGGCGGACTTTGGAACGTGTGCTGTGGACTGGCCTCTACTGGATGAATGGGAAGCTGAGCTGGCCAAAGGCCACAACCCGGCGACTTCCTGATCGTTCTCGTTTCTGTTGATCGCAGTTGAGCGGCCGGGCGTTTACCTTCGGACCGACGCAGCGTAGTTTGCAGGTGGAAGCTTTTCCTCTCGCTTAAGTGAATGCTTCTTTTCTCTTTCTTTCAGGCGTGAACTCATGAAAGACGTGCTCGACTTTGTCCGCCAGCAGCAGCCCATCTCGCTGGAGCAGCTCTGTAACTTCCTCCGCATTCCCAGCGTCAGTGCGGACAGTGCGTTCGCACCGCAGATGAAGGCGTGTGCCGAATGGGTCCGGTCGTCCATGGAAGAAGCCGGACTGACAGCCACGATTTATCCGACGAAGGGCCATCCAATCGTCTATGGCGAACGGCTTCATGATCCGTCACTGCCGACGATTCTCGTCTATGGTCACTACGATGTTCAGCCACCCGATCCATTGAATCTGTGGACGACACCCGCGTTTGAGCCGCAGGTTCGCGATGGGAAATTGTTTGCTCGCGGCGCCACCGACGACAAGGGCCAGCTGTTTACCCACCTGAAATCCATCGAAGCGTGGGTCAAAGTTAACGGCGAACTGCCGGTGAACATGAAGGTGTTGATCGAAGGTGAAGAAGAAGTCGGCGGCGCCAATCTCGACCACTTCCTGGAAACACACAAAGATCTGCTCAAGGCCAACGTTGCTGTGGTGAGCGACACAAGTCAGTATGCTGACGGAATCCCGGCGATCACCTGCGGCCTGCGAGGCATCGTGGCAGCGGAGGTTCGCCTGAAAGGACCGTCGAAAGATCTGCACAGCGGAATTTACGGGGGCAGCATTGCGAACCCTGTGAACGCGCTCGCAAAAATGTGCGGGAAGCTGGTGGGCGATGATGGTCGCATTCAAATTCCGGGCTTCTACGACGACGTGCTTGAGCTGACGACGATTGAACAGGAACAGTATGCCGCACTGCCATTTTCAGAACCGGCGTTTCTGAAAGAAGTCGGCAGTTCAGCTCCGTTTGGTGAAGCTGGCCGATCGACTCTTGTGCGTCGGACAGCTCGCCCGACCTGCGACATCAACGGCATCTCGGGCGGATATCAGGGAGAAGGCCCCAAAACGATTATTCCTTCTCGAGCCGTCGCGAAGATCACCTGCCGGCTTGTTCCGAAGATGAGCCCGACAAAAATCCTGGACGCGCTGGAGAAGTTTCTGAAGAGCAACTGTCCTCCGGGAATTGAATTCGAATTCAAGCGGTTCCACGGATGTGAAGCATTCGTCTTTGATCCGACCAGCGAATGGCTGACGGCCGCTCGCCGGGCTGTCGAAACGGCTTTCGGGCAGCCGCCCGTTCTGATCCGCGAAGGCGGCTCAATTCCGGTGGTTCTAAGCTTCAAACAGATCCTGGGAATCGATACGCTCCTGCTCGGCTGGGGCCGCAATTCGGACAACCTTCATAGCCCGGATGAACACATTCACGTTGTGGACTTTCATCGCGGAACGCTGGCCAGTGCCTGCCTGTGGGGCGAACTGGCAAAGGTCAAGAAGTAAGCTTCGGCAGACGCAGCACAACTAAGAACGCCTCACAAAACCGGGACTGGCTCCCGGCCATGCCGTAAAACGCTGAAGAACCCGACACAGGAGGGTGCCTGTCCCGGTTTTGTGAGTGCCCGGCAGGTCAAAGTTATGTTGTCGAAGTCTCAGCCAGATCAGCGGTTCTCAATTTGACGGGCTCGCTGATCGTCCATTTGAAAAACGTTTTCAACCACGAGCATCATTGCTCGGTCCACGAAACACCGTCAGGAGTTCCTTCAATGCTGGATCTGCAGTTCATCTGCGATCATCGTGACGAAGTCGTCGATAACTGCAAAAAACGCGGCGTTGAAGTGAACGTGGATGCGGTGATTCGCCTTCGCGATGAGCGAAACGCGTTGATCGCGAAAGGCGATGAACTGCGACGCCAGCAGAAGGAAGTGTCTGCGCAAATTCCAAAAGCGTCGGCCGCCGAACGTCCGCCTCTTGTTGAACAGGGCAAGCTGCTTCGTGATCAGGTCGGCCAGACCGAAGAATTGCAGAAGAAGATCGAAGAACAACTTCGCGAAGAACAGATTCGCATCCCCAATATGACTCACCCGTCGGCTCCGATTGGTGGCGAAGGTGATGCGTTTGAATTGCGAGTCTGGGGTGAGAAACCGAAGTTCGACTTCAAACCGAAAGATCATGTCGAGATCGCCGCCCACCTGGATCTGATCGATTTTGAAGCGGGGGCTCGCGTTGCCGGGTCTGGATTTTACTTCCTGAAAAACGACGCCGTGATGCTGGAGATGGCGCTGGTGCAGTTCGCGCTGACGAAGCTGCGCGGCGAAGGGTTTACGTTGTTCACAACGCCGGACCTTGCACGCGACACGGTGCTTGAAGGGATCGGGTTTAATCCACGCGGCAACGAGACTCAGATTTATTCGGTTGCGAACAGCGATTTAAGCCTTGTGGCGACGGCGGAAATCACGCTGGGGGGAATTCAGAAGGATCAGATTCTGGATGTTGCCGCCCTGCCGCTGAAGTATGCCGGATTGTCGCACTGTTTTCGTACTGAAGCCGGGGCCGCGGGCCGCGCTGGTCGCGGGATTTACCGCGTGCATCAGTTCACGAAGGTGGAAATGTTTGGCTACACCGGTCCCGACCTGAAGGACTCCGATGCTCTGCATCTGGAAGTGCTGAGAATCGAAGAAGAAGTCTTCCAGGCGTTGGGCATTCCTTACCGAGTCATCGATACCGCCTCAGGCGATCTTGGAGGCCCAGCGTATCGGAAGTTTGATATCGAAGCGTGGATGCCGGGCCGTGGTGACGGTGGTGAGTACGGCGAAGTGACCAGTGCGTCCAACTGCACTGACTACCAGGCTCGGCGGCTGAACATTCGCTGCAAGAGCCCCGACAAAAAGGGGACTCAGTTCGTGCAGACTCTGAACGGTACGGCTATTTCCTGTGCGCGTGCTATCATCGCTGTTCTGGAAAATTATCAGCAGGCCGATGGCAGTGTGGTCGTGCCCACAGTGCTTCGCCCATGGATTGGCAAAGACGTGATCACAAAAGGTTGATGCCGAAAGTTGGTCGCCTGAATATGGACTCTGGTCAACGCCGTTTGCTGGCGATCGAATCTTCCTGTGACGAAACCGCAGCCGCAGTGGTACGGGAAGACGGCGCGGTTCTTTCCAGCATCATTGCATCGCAGTTTGAGTTGCATGAGGAATGGGGCGGCGTTGTCCCGGAGATTGCCTCGCGGGCGCACGTGCGAAGAATTCTGCCCGTCATTCAGGCTGCACTGCGAGAAGCCGGCTGTGTGCCGGGTGATCTGAGTGCCATTGCCGTAACGACAGAACCGGGGCTCGTTGGTTCTCTTCTGGTCGGATTGACCGCGGCCAAGACGATGGCCATGAGTCTGCGGATTCCACTGGTCACGGTCAATCACGTGGAGGCTCATATCTACGCGTGTGGAATGGGCCAGGACCAGTCGATCTATCCGTGCGCGGGATTCGTCGTCAGTGGCGGTCACACCAATCTTTATGACTGCCGCTCGGCAACAGAATGTAAGCTGATCGGCGGCACCACGGATGACGCGGCAGGCGAGGCCTTCGACAAGGTCGCCAGAATTCTCGATCTGCCCTATCCGGGCGGGCCATCAATCCAGCAGGCCGCGAAGCTCGGTAATCCAAGGAAGTTCAACATGCCGCGACCGCTCATTCATAGCGGTCGACTGGACTTCAGTTTCTCGGGGCTGAAGACCGCTGCGCTCTACGCGGCGCGCGGTGTTCCGGGGCCGAATCAGTTGAGTAAAACCCCGCCTGATCGGGTGAACGATCTGGCAGCAGCGTTTCAGGAAGCGGCTGTGGAAGTGCTGGTCGTTAAATGTCGCATGGCCGTTCGCCAGCTGGGATACTCCCGTCTGTGCGTCGGCGGCGGTGTCGCGGCCAATCAGTTGCTGCGTGATGAATTGCAGAGAATGGCCAAAAAGGAACGCATTGATCTGCTGATCGCTCCCATGGCACTGTGCACTGATAATGCGGCGATGGCCGCCATTGCCTGGGACCTGCTCCGGGCCGGAAGCATCGCATCACTTGACGCAGACGTTCTGCCCGGACTGGTTCGGCATGATTTCCATCAACGCAAAAAGTGAGATCCGGAATTAACCAGATTCCAGCAGTGCAGATTGACATCAAAGTTGGCCACCCTACGATGGCTATCATGATAACTCGCATCCTCACCGCTTTGCCGGTCTACAACGAAGTGTCGCATGTTGCCGCAGTTCTATCCGAGCTGCAGCATCATACGAAGGAAATTCTGGTCGTCGACGATGGATCGACCGACGGCACGGCCGATGTGCTGAAAAACTTTCTCGGGATTCATGTGGTCCATCATGCGCCCAACCGTGGCTATGGTGGGGCTTTAAAGACCGCCGTTGACTTTGCACTTGAAAATGCGTTTGATGTGCTGGTGACGATGGATTGCGACGGTCAGCATCAGCCCTCGCTGGTCAAAGAAATTGCCGCGATGGTGCATGGCGAAGATGGACCGGTGGACATGGTGTCAGGTTCGCGATACCTGCGCGCGTTCTCCGGCGACAGCATTCCGCCCATTGAACGTCGCCAGATCAACGCCAGCATTACGGCGTGCCTGAACGAGCAACTCGGGCTATCGATTACCGACGCCTTCTGCGGGTTTAAGGCGTATCGAGTCCCCGCGCTGGTGGACTTGGACATTACCGACACGGGTTATGCGATGCCGCTGCAACTTTGGGTGCAGGCCGTGGATCTGGGCTGGAAGATTCAGGAGTTTGCGGTGCCGCTGATTTATTTGGACGAAAAGCGATCATTCGGAGGTTCTCTGGACGACGCTAAAATTCGCCTGGCTCACTACCAAAGCGTGCTGAACGCCGAGCTTGAACGTCGCGGAATGTCGCAACGATTTACCGCCGATTGTGGCTCATCGGCTAAATAAAAAAAAGCCCGCCATCTTTTGCAGATGCCGGGCTTCCGATTTTGTCTGACCTGCGAATGATTAGCGAGCTTCAGGTGGAAGAGGAACTGGTCGTTCTTCGGCATCCAGAACCTGTGATTCAGTGACTTCTGCTGCTGTGGTCGACCCGGTTTCCGTGATGGTATCCGTCTGAGAGAAGCGAGTCATTCGGCGATCAAGAATGACTCGTGCGGCTTCGCGGACTTCTTCTTCGCCCAGGCGTCGCAGGTTGCCGATCTGTGTCAGCGGCTCAACCACATGAGCGACTCGACCCAGAGTGGATTCCATCATGGCCAGTTCAACCAGTGTGCGGCGGAGGGTTTCGAGCGACTTAACATGAACAGCCACTTCTGTGCGGAAGTCGTCCATGATTTCAAGATTCTGAATGGCGGCGGATACCTGCTCAGACTGCTGACTCAGGCTGCTCTGAAGAGTCAGCAGGGAGTCCAGATTTTCTCGGGCTGATGACAACTGCAGGTCTTTTCCATTCAGGCTGTCGTTGAGAGCGACCAGCGTGCGAGCGTTCTCCTGAGCAGTCTGCAGGTTGCCTGTTGTCGTCAGCACTTCCTGCTTCAGGGCTTCCAGACTGGCCACGCCGGTGCGGGCGGAATCCATGTCAACAGCAGCCGACTGAACGGAATTCTTCAAGCCGACGAATTCGTCGAATTTCTGAGCGGCAACCATGACGTCTTCAGACTGGGCCACCATTCGCTGAGTGAGGTCGGTGAGATTCGTCACACCCTCACTGGCTTTTTCATAGCCGTTGGATGCTGCAATCAGGCGGCTCTGAAGGGCAACCAGACCTTCGAGAGAATTGCCGGCCACTTCAGTGGATTCAGCACCCTCAAGAATGGCCTTCTGCAGATCCTGAATGGCAGCCAGCTGGGTGGAGGCCTTAACAGTCTGTTCCTGAGTGCTGATGATTCGGTCGTTCAGAGCCGACACTTTGTCGATCGCACCCATGGCCACTGTGGAGGCATCAGCTTCCTGTTCAATACTGGCTCGCAATGACTGAATTTCTGAAACGCTCTTCTTGAGTGAATCCAGACGGGCTGTCTGATCTTCCAGGCCCGTCAGCAGGTCGTTCGTTCTGAACACGGAATCTCGTGCCGCGACCAATTTGTTCATGCTGTGTTCGGACGAATCAATGCGAGCCTGAATTGAATCCAGTCGTCCCTTTAGCGGGCCAACCATCATCAGCTGCATCCCGAAAAACACAACACCCAGGGACATCAGCATGGACATCCATATGAAGCTGCGGAAGCCTCGTAATTCCTGAGTAGCAGACCGGCGGACTGTTGTCGTTGAAGCGTTCAAGTGATTTCCTTCACGTTTCGAACAGCGAAATTGAATTCGCAGGATAAAGCAAAACACATAACAAACGCGCACTGCGTTGACTCGCCGTGTTGCTGCGGGTTCGTCCCGCGGGATGGCCTTGCCCCAGGGCTTCAGCGGCGTCTCTGCCTTCTTGTATCGCCGTCAGACTCATGTGCAGTTTGCCTGATTGACTGCTTTCGGCGTCTTTTGCCGAAACGCAAAACGAGGGGGAATCGAATAATCCGAAAGTAGCGGCTGAACGATCGTTCGCAATATCAGAACACGACACGCCTGTTCAGTCTCCGCGGGAACCCACTGCCACGCACCCCGTGACGCTGCGAATGCAAATCAATGACGCGATCGAAATCGTCGCTCGCCACCGGCACCCCGCCGACATCGGCACTCTGAATCTGTGTATGGCTGTGCCATTTTGTGTCTTCATCGCTGCTGGGCGGCATTGCGGACTGGTTCGGCTTGAAGCTCGGCGTTTGTTTGATCAATGCGAGCCCGCGATCCCACTGTCAGCTGCTGGCTCCGCGGTAGTGATCCAGCGACCAAAGAAACACGCGGCGGGAGATCACAAAACAGATTCCGGCAGCGATCAGGGAAATCAAAGCAAATCGCCAGTCGGTCAGTGTTCCCGTGATAATCTGAGCAGGAACGGTGACGACCAGCAGGATGGGCACCAGCCACGAAAATGCGAATTGCAGGACTTCCCCGGTTTCCACGCGACTGGGATCATGCCCATCGTAAATGCTGCGAGGATACTGTGCGAAAATTGTGATGTAGAACCAGAAGTCATACAGGCCCTGATTCCGACCAAACCAAATGCTTGAGCAGGCCATGGTGATCATCATGGAATAGAAAAAAACAACCGCCACTCCCACATAGAAAAAATAGATCAGCACCTGCCCGATCAGCAGCGCATGACCGATGTGGTAAAGAGCCCAGACAAGCAAAGCGATGGCCAGCAGCATCTGGCTGACCATGGCCAGACTGATCCGTTCCAGAGAGACAAGAAACTGGGAATCGACGGGTTTAAGCAGGGAAAAATCCAGTTTTCCCGTCCGGATGTTTTCACAGAATGCCGCGCAGTTGGGCATAAAAAAAGCTTCCACGATGGAATTGATCAGCATTCCCGTGGCCATGAATGCGAAGTACTCGTGCTTTGTCCATTCCTGAATCTGATCCACTTCACCGTAGATCATGGCAAACAGAGCGACCCGCGCGACAAACCAGAACAGCCGCGTGACCACCTGAATCAGAAAGTTCGCAGGGAACATCATTTCGCGAATCAACGAATTGCGAAAAAAGGTGTAGCAAAGGCGAACGTAGAAGAGCATTTTACAAACTGTGAATGAAGCGGCATGAAGAACAACAGGGCTTGGTACCAGCGGCAGTTCGCAGTATCGCGAACCCAATCCCGTAACGCCAGCGGAGGAAATCTTTGAGACTCTGTTGCGCCGCCACAATTCTGCGACAATCTGCCCAGCGAAGGATTCGTGGCTGCCAGACAAGTATCGTGATGTCTGTTTTCCCATAAGCGGACCACCGAAGCCACCGTTCCTGAATTCGGACTCGCCCGAGACAGATCCACTTTGCAGGACATTCATCAATGGCACAGTCACCTCCGCTGGCCTCATTCTGGAAGCTCGAACCTGGTTGCACCTATTTGAATCATGGTTCGTTCGGGCCTTCACCGCTGCCTGTGCAACAGGCCCGTTCGCGATGGACCGAAAGGCTGGAACAGCAACCGATGCGTTTCTTCTGCCAGGACATGGAAGAAGAATTGGAACGCACTGCCGGCGTGCTGGGACAATTTCTGGGGACGCAGCCCGATCGTCTGGCTCTGGTCGACAATGCCACGTTCGCGATGAACATTGTTGCGGCGAGTACGACCTTGAAAAGCGGAGAGGAAATTCTCCTGACCGATCATGAATACGGGGCCGTGAAAAACATCTGGCAGGCAAAATGCCGGGAAACCGGAGCAAAAATTGTCACCGCCACACTTCCTTTTCCACCGACTTCGTCCGGCGTGGTGGAAGCCATTGAAGCCGCGATTACCTCAAGAACGCGAATGATCGTCGTGAGCCACATCACATCGGCCACGGCCTGCATCCTGCCGATCAAAGCGATCTGCCAAATGGCTGGCCGCCACAAGATTTCGGTGTGCGTCGATGGTCCGCATGCTGTCGCGATGCTGGATCTCAACCTGAACGATCTGGGCTGCGATTACTATTGCGCGAGCTGTCATAAGTGGCTTTGTGCCCCATTCGGCAGTGGCTTCCTTTGGGTTCATCCTCGGCATCAGTCATTGATCCGATGTTCCATGGTCAGCTGGGGCGGAAGTATTGCGGGCCGCCGCGCGTCATGGAAAGATCGTACCAACTGGCTGGGGACTCGCGATCCCTCGCCGCTGCTGGCGATCGCCGATGCCATCGAATTCTTCAATGACGAACGTCTGAAGGCTTTTCGAAGTCATTCGCATGCCCTGCTGACTCATGCAAGAAAAGAAGTGCTGAGTATCCCGGGAACCGGCCCGTTTTGCACACCGGCCGAAACAGACTTTGTCAGCATGGTGGCGATCGAACTGCCACAGTCCAATGGCTGGAAGCCCGGCTATCATGGGCATCCGGATGCCATGCAACTGGCTCTGCGTGATCGATATCAGATTGAGCTGCCTGTGGGTTCGTGGAACAATCGCCGATTCATGCGAGTCTCCGCTCATTTGTACACGACGCCGCAGGACATTGAAAAAATGCTCGCCGCCGTTCGGGAACTCGTTTGAAGGCTGGCCAGTTCTGCACCCGCCCCGCAGCTTGCCTGGCACGAGCGAACGTATTGTGATTCGACCACGGCAAGGGGATAGAAAAAGGGGACATTCTACTTATCAGGGCGTTTTGGCCTTCCTCGCGGACGAAGGGAAGATTCAAGTCCGAGCTGTGCTGCAGTTCTGGCCTGCCAGCGAGGATCACCGAACGGTGTACCCCGAGCAAGGCTGTGACGGAGAGACTTGAGTTCGGCTTCTGTTTCCACACCGTTGACATGGCGAGTCCACTGAGCGGGCTTCAGAATCGGTCCGTCACACCGCAATCCGTCGGCGCCGTTCCGAGCGGTTGGTTTCACACTGGACCACTCCCAGTCCTGACGTCGGTCGACCATGTTGGCCCGCAGCGGATTGCGTTCGACATAACGCAGGACCGTCAGATAGTGCTCGTCCGACTGAACCGGAAACGCCTTGAAGCGGCCCTGCCAGACATGGCCGCTGCCCTTGTAGTGCCGATGATAACGCCGAACGTGTGACGTCATGAGCCATTGCATCCAGCGAGTCAGGTCTCCATCCTCATGCAGCCATAACAGCAGGTGGAGATGGTTTGTCATCAGACAAAACCCAGCCAACCGCATCCGAGACTTTCTCGTGAGCCTCCCGCATCAGATTCACAAACGCAGCGGAATCGTCCTCGTTGTGAAAGACGTCGTTGCGGCCATTGCCCCTGTTGAGGACATGGTAAACCAAGCCACCGCGAGATGCTCTGGAGGTTCGTGGCATAAGCAGACCTTACCCGCACAAACAATCCATGTAAATCGGAACTGATCAGCCCTTGACGGCATTCTTTGTTCCAGTGGTCAGCAGTGAGACCCCAACCAGAGTCAGAAAGCCCAGCGGGATGGTGACGATTCCCGGCTGGCTGAACGGCATGATCGCATCCGCCGCGTCGAGTCCGTAGACCTTCGAATACGCTTCGCCGCTCAGCAGAATCCAGGTCATCGAAGAAACCATTCCGACAACGATGGCGGCAATGATTCCCTGACGAGTGACTCTGGGCCAGAACAGGATCATCACCAGAGCCGGCAGGTTGGCCGACGCCGCAACGCTGAATGCCCAGCCAACGAGGAACGTGGGGTTCATCTTCTGAAACAGAATTCCCAGAGCAATCGCAATGGCTCCGACGACAACTGACGACATTTTTGCGATGCGCACCTTTTCGCCGTCCGTCATTTTCCAGCCCAGCGTGCTGCTCATCAGGTCATGCGTCACCGCGCCGGCGGCCGCCAGAATCAGACCGCTGACGGTACCCAGAACGGTGGTAAACGCAATAGCCGAGATCGCTGCGAACAGCCATGTGTTCATTCCTTTGGCAAGCAGTGGCGCGGACATGTTTTCATCGCTGACATCCAGAGAACCGCTGGTCATGGCGCCGAGCCCGAGATACAGCGTGAGCACATAAAACAGACCAATGCTCGTGATTCCCACGATGGTACTTTTTCGCGCGCTGCTGGCATCTTTCACTGTGTAATAACGAATCAGAATATGCGGCAGCGACGCTGTCCCACAAAACAGCGCCAGCATGAGCGACAGAAAGTTGACTTTGTCGAACAGCTTTTCGCTGCGAATTCCCTTAAACGTCGGATGCTCACCCGGCCGCAACACCTCCGCCCCCGTCGTCAACTTGGGGAAGTAAACCACTGTTTCGCTCTTATCAATGTGAGCGATCTTTTCGTTTCTCCACAGGATCATTTCGCTGTTCTGCAGAGTCCGAAGGAACTCAATCGGCGACAGCGGACCGGTTTCGGTTTTTCCGTCTGGCAGCGAAACAATGTGTCCGACTGGATGTAGCTCAGGTTCGCCCTTTTTTGTGCCCTTTGGCTTACCGTTGACCAGCCGCTTTCCGTCCACGGTTTTAGTCTGCGTCTGAGCTTCCGAGAGCTCAATATTGTTGGCCGATTGAATGGGAAGTTCGCGAACATGCCAGACTGAGATGTCCTTTGTCTCACGGTTCTGCAGACGCACAAAGTTTTTGTCAAATTTTTCCCAGCCGTTGTCCGCCGGAAGAACGTCAACATTGACGACATCGCCAATCGTTCCATCGTTATTTGTCAGGTCATCAGGCGACACCTTCATGGTCAGGAACTCATGACCATCCGTGCCGCCTTTGGTCACCGTGAAGCCGCGGTCAAGGATCATCCAGGTCAGAATGGCGCTGAAGATCACCAACAGGCCACCTTTGAGAAACTGAACCCAAGTTGTGGACACCATTCCAGCAGTGACCACGATCAAAATGACCACAGTCCCGACCATCACAACACCGACCCACTGATCAAATCCCAGCAGCGGAGTCACCAGAGCTCCGGCGCCCACCATCTGCGGAATCAGATAGAAGACGCTCACGACCAGCGTACTGATTCCGGCAGCCAGCTTGATGCCGCGGGAGTTGAATTGAGAATCGAGGGCGTCGGCAAAAGTGAATCGACCCAGTCGCTTCATCGGTTCGGCAACAACAAACAGGGCCACAATCCAGCCGGCCAGATAGCCAATGGAGTACAAAAATCCGTCGTAGCCGTAGAAGGCGATCATGCCACAGATGCCAAGGAACGATGCGGCCGACAAGTAGTCACCGGCGAAGGCGATGCCGTTGACAAACCACGGAATCTGGCCGTGGGCGGCAAAATAACCTTCGGAGGATTTCGCCTTTCCGCCCAGCCAGAAGCTCAGTCCCAGGGTGAAGCCAACAAATGCAAAGAAAATCGCGACGGCCTGCCAGGAAGATTCGTAGATCACGCTTTTGGCTCCTCATCGTTCGAGCCAGTTCCGGATGCATCACCGCAGAGCAGTCCGTAGACGGCGGACAAAATGATCGCCCCAAAGATCAACCCGAAGCCATACAGAACAGCGAGATTCAAACCGGCGATCGGCGTTTGTTCCATGCTGGCCGGATAAAACGCGTTGATAAAAACAAAACCGCCGTAGAACAGCAGATAAACGGCAAACAGGATCAGGCCGGTTCTGGAGTTGCGTGAATTCATGGTCACCTCAGATTCTGTACAGGAGTTCGGCAGGATACAGTCCCGCCGGTCCCTGTAAAGCGTGGGGGCAACACCGCGATTAAATGGTCGTCAGCGATTGGATCGCCGTTGGTCTGCTGTGATGATTCAACGACCGAGCTTCAGTCGTTCAGGCCCCAGACGCCGTCCCAGCGAACGAAGCCTTCGATGGCTTCGTATTCTGCCAAACCCAATTTGTCATACCGACGGGCGGTGTCGGCATTGCGAGCTTCCGCGCGCTGCCAGAATTCTCGCATGTCGGCACCAGGGAACAGTGCCCGGTCCTTTTGAGATTCATGCTTAAAGATCGCATTGCGTTTTTGTTTAACTTCCTGCGGGCTGAGCGGCACAGCCATTTCGACCTGATGCACTGGCCATTCCTGCCAGGCCCCACGGTACAGCCAGACTTCGCAATCCTTGAACCAGTCATCGTTGCGGCAAACATCGCAGGCCTGGAAGATGGCCTTTAGACAGACGCGATGCGTACCGTGCGGGTCCGTTAAATCCCCGGCGGCGTAAATCTGATGCGGCTTCAGGTTCCTGAGCAGCTCGACCACGATCTGAATGTCGTCTTCACCCAGCGGCTTCTTTTTGACTCCGCCCGTTTCGTAAAACGGCATGTTCAGAAAATGCAGATTTTCGTTCACCACGCCACAGCAGCGAGCTCCCGCACGCGCTTCGCCCTGGCGAATCAAACCCTTGATCTGCTGAATTTCTTTGCTGTCCACCTGTCCCGGCTGCTTGTTCTTCAGAAATTCTTCGACATGCTGGTCCAGCTGCGAAATTTTTTCGGACATCAGCCCGAATGCCGCGCAGTAGTCAGACACGAATTCCGTGAAACGCAGCGTATCATCGTCGAACACAGCAATGTTGCCCGAAGTCTGATAGGCAATGTGGACCTGATGTTCCTGGTTCGCCAGGCGAATCAATGTTCCGCCCATCGAAATGACGTCGTCGTCCGGGTGCGGAGAAAAGCACAGCACGCGTTTCGGAAAGATATGATCAAACGGCTGAGGCCGGTCGCCCGGACGTTTGGCGTGCGCCGGTTTGCCGGCCGGCCAGCCCACAATGGTGCTCTGAAGATGCCGAAAGACGGTCAGATTAATTTCGTAGGCCGCCCCGTATTCAGCCAGCAGATCCTGCAGACCTTCTTCGTTGTAGTCAGAATCGGTCAGCTTCAGAATCGCCTTGTTCATCTTCTCTGACAACCAGATCACCGCGCGGCGAATGATCGAAGGTTCCCAGACAACGCTGTCGACCAGCCACGGCAGACGCATGCGAGTCAGCCCGGATGTGGCCGCCTGATCCAGCAACATTTCCACATTCGGATGCCGCTGCAGATAGGTCGCAGGAATCGAGGGTGTCATCTCCCCCTCAACGGTCTTCGCGACGATTCCCGATTTGTTTTCTCCGAAGGCCAGAATGTAAATTTTACGGGCTTCCAGAATCGTTCCCACACCCATCGTGATGGCGCGCCGTGGAACATTTTCTGCCCCGAAGAAGTCACTGGCCGCATCAATGCGAGTGACAGTGTCCAGCGTGATCATGCGTGTGCGAGTCGACTGGTCGGAACCCGGTTCATTGAAACCAATGTGGCCTGTGCGTCCAATGCCCAGAATCTGAATGTCGATTCCTCCGAACGACGCGATTCTCGCTTCATAGTCGCGACAAAAATCAGCAACCTTCTCAACCGGCAGAGTCCCGTCGGGGACGTTCGCGTTTTCGGGCTTGATGTCAATGTGATTGAACAGATGTTCCCGCATGAACCGGACATAACTCTGCAGATCTTCCGGCTGCATCGGATAATATTCGTCGAGATTGAACGTCACGACGTTCGCGAACGAGAGGCCTTCTTCTTTGTGCATCCGCACGAGTTCGGCATAAATCCCCGTGGGAGTTGACCCGGTGGCGAGACCCAGAACACAGTGCTTTCCTTCGGCCTGACGCAATTTGATCAGCAATGCGATTTCTGTGGCAACCTTGCGTGCGGCCTCCTTCGCGTTCCCAAAGATCGTGCATCGCAAACGTTCCAGTTGACGGGTGTCCTGCCTAAGGTTCATTTCAATCGTAATCCGTGAAGATGGCTGAAGGAATTTCGAGCGGAATCAAAGTCTAACGGCTCGGCGACACTTTTCATGCGTCTCACGGGACTATAATGCGGATTGTGGTTCGGACAAACCAGACTTTGGCCAGCGGTCGGAATGTGAGAACGCGAAGGCTTTTGGCAACGCGATCCGTAGATCGCTGACAGCAGTCTATCGCATCACAAGCGGAAGTCAGGGTCCGATAACGCACTCTTTTTGAGACTCCAACGATGGCTTGCCACAGGAATCGAACTTCGACACGAAGGCGCAGTGTGTCCCGATCGAACCGGGCAGCAATTGCTCATGCAAATAAATGGGCTGGCGAGATCTGAAAAGTGGGACACAACTGGAAATAGGCTGGGTGTTGATTTAGCGGCAACCCGAAGCGTCAGTTTTGAAGTTGCGCTATTCGACAACTCGCGCGATCAATCTGGCCGAAAAGAAAGGCTGTTTATCATAACCCGAAGCGTCAGCGAGGGATTTTAGGGAGCGCAGCCAAAACGCCAAAACTCAATCCCTCACTGACGTTTCGGGTTGGGATTGTGAGAAACGCCCAACTTCAAAACGGACGAGCCGGGCTTCCAGAATGACTCCATTACCAAGCCGAGAGGTTCTCGTTCTGGTTCAGCTTAATCGGCCAGACGCTTCAATCGGCCAGACATCCACAACGTGGCCATTTTCGTGAATCACCATTTCTCGGTAGAGATTACACGTTGTGCAGGCATGGCTGGGAATCAGATGCAGTGCCTGGCCAATTGACCACTCCGGCGCGTCATTGATGACCACATGTTCTTCCGCCAGAAAGAAGGGAACCACTACGTTTGGATAATCGCGAATTCCCGGCACACCGAATTCTGCACCGGCTCCTTTGACTCCGACGTCCAGCACCGCTTTGCCTGGAGCCGGCCGACTGATGACTCGCACTAGAATCGACATCGCGATTTCAAATTCCGGCGCGAGTCGGAAATATTGACGGTCCATTGTGGCGTACGTCCCCGCCTGAATTTCATCCACGCCGTCCATCGCGCCGGTGCTGTCGTATGTGGCGCTTGAGCAGCCACTGATGCAACGCACTGGAATTCCTGCGTCCTCCAGCAGGCGACGAGTTTCCACGGCCAGCTGCATGGCCGCCTGAGACTGCGTTCTCCGCTGGTCTCGATCAATCACATTGACCAGATGCCCTTCGTAGGCCTGAATCCCATCAAACTGCACGCCGGGCAGTGTCAGGATTTTCTTCGCCAGCTCAACGACGGATTCTCCCGGCGGCAGGCCACATCGTCCCATGCCGATGTCGACTTCAATCAGCAGATGAACAGTAGCATTCGCAGCAACGGCCGCATCACTGATGGCCTGAGCCTGATCGAGATGATCCACGGCAACAGCCACGTGGGCTCGCTTTGCCAGAGCCACAAGACGCTGGACCTTTGCGGCTCCGACAACCTGATTGGCGATCAGGACGTTTGTCACGCCGTGGTCAACCAGCACTTCCGCTTCGCCCAGCTTTGCACACGTCATTCCCACGGCACCGGCCGCGAGCTGCCGTTTGGCGAGCGTCACACATTTATTGTTCTTGAAGTGCGGACGAAGCTTTGAAGATCGGTTTGCAAAAAAGCCGGCCATGCGCGCCAGATTGCGATCACTGGCCGCCCGATCCAGAAGCAGCGTCGGCGTATCAAGGTCCTCAATGGCAAGACCAATCCGCGGGTCGGAGCCAGACACGGGTGATTCGGACGCGGCAGCCATTATTCCGGCCATCGTGATTTCTCCGTTCCCAGGGAATACAAAATTGCTTTGGAAGTACAGTACTCATGTGCGGCTTCGTCAAAACCCAGTTCCGCTCCAATGCCGCTTAGCTTGTAGCCAAAGACTGGCACATTAGGACGCAGAGCTCCGCCGCCGTTGATCGCGATGCGGCCCGCTTTCACCTGCCGAGCGACTCGCAAAGCGCGAGTCCCGTCAGATGTCCAGATGTTGGCCATCAGTCCGAACTCACAGTCGTTCGCAATTCGAATCGCTTCGGCCTCGTCCTTGTACGTCATTACGCTCAGCACAGGTCCGAAGACTTCTTCGCGAGCCACCGTCATGTCAGGCGTGACGTGGTCGAACACCGTCGGCGGATAAAAACAATCGGACAGGTTTTCAGGTCGCTTTCCGGTGAGCACACAGCGGGCTCCTTCCTGTTCGGCTTTCGCCACGGAACGCTTTACCGTTTCGCAGTGTGCAGGCGTGGCGAGGCAGCCCAGTTGCGTGTTCGCGTCCGTCGGGTCACCTTGGCGAAGATGACTCACCTTGGCCACGATGCGTTCCATCAGATCATCGTGCTGGCTGTGATGCACAAGCAGGCGAGATCCCGCGACACAGACCTGGCCCAGATTGTAGAAGATCCCGGTGATGACACCGTTGACCACATTGTCGATGGGTGCATCGGGAAACACGATGCTCGGTGTCTTGCCGCCAAGTTCCAGCATCACACCTTTCATTCCGATTTTTGCAGCTTCCAGCATCTGAGCACCCGTCTGATGCCGTCCGGTGAACGTGATTTTGTCCACGCCCGGATGACGAACAAGCGCGGCCCCGGCTTCGGCACCTGTCCCGTGAATCACGTTGATCACGCCCGCCGGAAATCCAACTTCATGCGCCAGTTGGGCAAGCATCAGCGCTGACAGCGGCGAAACTTCTGACGGTTTCAGCACCACCGTGTTTCCGCAGGCCAGAATGGGAGCGAGCTTGATGGCGGCATTGGTGAGCGGAAAATTCCAGGGGACGATTGCTGCAATCACGCCCATCGGTTCGCGAATCTGCAGGGTCAGGTTGTCCGGCAGAGTCCCAAAGCATTTTCCGGAAATCTTGTCGGGCAGGCCTGCGTAGCTTTCGAACAGATCGGCCGAGCAGGGAATGTCAAAACTGCGAGTGTCGCGGATCGGCTTTCCGACATTCAGCGTGTCGGTCATCGCGAGGTCTTCAAGGTTCTCGCGAATTTTCTCGGCCAGCCGATACAACAAACGGCCTCGATGAAGAGGATCCATCCGCGGCCATTCACCGCTGTCGAAAGCTCGCCGGGCCGCCTTCACTGCGCGATCCACATCATCCGGCTCGGCCAACGCGATCTCTGCCAGAGGCAACCCGGTGGCCGGATTGGTGACCGTCCATGTGCGTCCGGAAGAACCGTCGCACCATGTTCCGTCGATAAACAACTGCTGGGGCCAGACTGGCATGATGGGTCTCCCGTTCAGACTTTGCAGTGGCAGATTTCTATAATTCGCAGTTCGTGGTGGGGCCGTGTTGTAGAACGATCGGCGAGCTCTCGCCAGCCTTCCGCCGCGAGATTCGTGGGCTTCAGAAACTGCTGCCGCTGATGAGCCCCGATTGCGTGCGTTCTGAAGTTGTGCTTTTCGAGATCCAGGGTGATCAACTGGTTTAAGCACCCACGCACAAGATATTGGGCATAAATTCGTTTAACGGCGAGCCGTAGGCGTAGGCAAATTCACAGAAAACCGACGCCTTCGGCTTGCCGTTGAAACGAAGAAGCTGATGCACAGGTGCGAACGGGAAAGGGAATTCTCACAACCCGACGTGTCGGCGAGAGATTTTTGGGCATACAGCCGAACGGGTGAAACCAATCCCCGCCCACCCCCTTACGCTTCGCGTTTCGAAATCTGAAAACGCGCAACTTCAAAACGTTCAGCTTGAACGCCAGTTGCAGCAAGCGGGAGACCTATCAGTACTCCCCACACTGCAGGGCAATGTTTCAGTATTACGCAGTGAAAATAATTCCCTCGACCCAGTGGAAGATAATGGCAGGTAGCTCGCATTCAGCGGCGAATAATTCGAAATTCGAAAAAAGTTTCCACTTTAGGGCTGGCTTTATGGCCTCATAATTCCATATTTCGACAGACGCGATAACGTCTCTGAACGATGTTCAGATTTCGCCGACTTAAAATCCTAAGAGTTTTTTAAGATTCTGTGCGTTTTACCGAAATCGGAATAATGAAACACTGCGGCAGGCGCGTTTGAGAGACATTCGGTCGGCTGACCATTCTGCAAAAAGGTCACCGGAAGGAACAGTGCCGCTGATTTTTGAAAAGTCGAGGATGAACTCACCTTAAGGTGAATGTTAATCGGGCCACAATTTGTTCAACATTGCGATGTGAAACGCGTCATCAGTCTGTGATGGGGCGTTCTTATTTTTGTGTTGATTCATGATGGGTTTTCTTTTTTTTGAATGGAAGTGCTGGAATGGTCGAAAGAATTAGTCGCCGCAACGGTCGCGGCTTTACGTTGATTGAGCTTTTGGTGGTGATTGCGATCATCGCAATCCTGATTGCACTGCTCCTGCCGGCGGTGCAGCAGGCTCGTGAAGCAGCTCGCCGAACCCAGTGCAAGAACAATCTTAAGCAGATTGGTCTGGCAATGCACAACTATCATGACGTCTACAATACGTTTCCACCGGGCTACATCACACGGTTTGCTAACGTGATCGTCTCGGGAGAACAGGGTCTGTATAGCTGGGGTGCTTTCATTCTGCCTCAGGTGGAACAAGCGAATCTGTTTTCTACCTTGAATGTTGGAAACGTGCCGCTTCAGATCAATGCCGGAACTGCAGCCGGACTTATTGCTTTGCAGACACCACAGCCAAATTTTCGTTGCCCGTCTGACACGGGCCCCGCACTGAATAACTTCAAATCCACGCTGGCGGGCGCGCCAAACTGGTACAATCGTAATGTCACCAGCACCGGCTCGAACGAGATCGCGATTGCGTCATCAAACTACGTGATGGCAGCAGGGACCGGAAGCAGCACAACTCCCCCTGCAACTCCAGGCACATCCGCGACACCACCTCTCGGTGTTGGTTTTTCTAATTCCAGAATTAATTTTCGCGACATTACTGATGGTACCAGCAATACCATTCTCGTCGGAGAGCGTGCTTGGAAGTATGGGCAAGTGATGGCTGGTGCGGCCACAGTCGTGGGATTCAGTGCATCTGTAAATCCCCAGGACACGAACAACGGCGTGAAGACTGCAGGTCTTGGAGCAATCGGACTTGGCTACGACGGGATTAACTGGTCAGCGACAAATCCTGACCATCAGCCGCGTGGCTTCAGTAGTGTACACGTCGGTGGTGCTCAGTTTGTATTGTGCGATGGATCAGTTCGATTCATCAGCGAAAACATCGATTACAGGTCCACATCGCCAAATGCCGACGCATCACTTTGGGCAACCACGACCTTTGCTCGTCTGCTGTGTCGAAATGACGGTCAGGTCATCGGTGAGTTCTAATTGGCGACTTTGCTTGTGACTTTCTCAGCCCGGGGCTTTTCTCGCACCGGGCTTTGTTTTCGTGTCTCTGTGATTGGTGCACTGACCTCGAGGTTTGACAATCTCTATTGTGGCAGGCGGTGCCATTCAAATTTGGCTAAGGATCTTAAGAGTAATGATCGACTGTTGGAAGAATAGCCTGCTGGTTGTGGGGTGTATGGCGTTCACATTGCTGTCGGGATGTGGCGGCAGCAGTGACCAGCCTGAACTGGGTGAGGTTTCCGGGCTTGTCACTCTCGACGGGAAGCCAGTTGTCGGAGTGAATGTTGTCTTCAAGCCTGATGTAGGTCGTGCTGCGGGAGGCAACACGGATGCAGATGGCAAATACACGCTGCAATATCTTGATGGCGTGGAAGGATGCAAGCTGGGGCCGAACACTGTGGGTTTTGACTGGCCTCCAGGTGCTTCCAATGCTGTTGGTTTTCCTGCGAAATATAACAGTGATGCCGCTTTCAAGTTCGACGTAAAACCGGGTTCAAACACGTTTGATCTTAAGATGGAATCAGACGGATCGAAGCCCGTTGCTCCGCTGGAGCAATAGCCTGGCTCAACAAAGTGCCATAGCAAATTGAAGCTCGTGGTCTTCAGGACAACGAGCTTTTTCGTTTGCCGAGCGAAGCTGGCAAACTGCGTTGCAGGTTGTCAGCTTCCTCACGCACGACAATGAGTTCCCGTTTTTCGCAGGACAGCTTTCCGCCTGTCAATGTAGAAACAGGCGGAAAGCTTGTCGTACGGCTTTATGCTCGGTATTTTATTGTTGTGCAACGCGTAAGCATGATGGAGGCGTCCTGCTCATGCAGAACGCTTTTTGAATTGGTCCGGCTCCAGAGCCGGTTTGTTTTGATGTGTTTGTTTCTTCCCATGCTATGTCTTCAGTCGAGCCTCAGGCGTGACTGCCTGCCAACTCTGAACAGAAATGCCATGATGCGCTCTTCCGTTTTACTTGTGGCGTACTTGTCGTTCTGCACGCTTCAAGCCGCCGATTTTCGTGTGCTGCCCTATTTGCAGAATCCGACCGCGGACAGTATGACTGTGCGTTGGCTGAGTGAATCAGCAACGCCAGGCACGTTGACTGTCGAAACGCCGGAAGGCCCGCGTGAGTTCACATCGAAGCCAGTTCAGGCTGCCGCTCTGGCTTACAATCCTTTCAAGGAGGAGCCCGGCGGTCTGCATCCGGGACTGCCATGGATGCATTCGGTTCGAGTGGACCAATTGAAGCCCGCTTCCGAGTACAACTATTCCGTGGTCCAGGGGGCACAGTCACACACGGCCTCTTTTCAAACGTCCGTACGCGCCGACGAAGCTGTCCGATTGATTGTGTATTCGGATTCTGAAACGGAGCCTGAGTCCTCCACAATACCACCGGTCGCCTGGCCCGTTTCCAAAGGCAGTAATCGGCCGGACGGGGTTACCAACTATCTTGTCAATCAAACGACCGGCTATCGCGCCAACTGCGACCTGATCGTCGAGCGCAAGCCTGACCTGCTGTTGATCGTCGGTGACCTGGTCGAATGCGGTGGTGAACAGCGGGACTGGGACGAATTCTGGAAGCATAATGCGGGTGAATTTGGTGCGTTGGCGAGCCGCATTCCGATCATTCCGGCTCTGGGCAATCATGAAAACTACGGCGGCCCGGGTGGAGGATATTCGGCGGAGGGCGCAAACTTCGCCACGGACAAGTTTCTCACCTACTTTGAAACGCCCGATAACAACAGTACTAATTCGAAGCACAAGGGTCGCTACTACCGTCTCGACTATGGCCCCGTAACATTGATCTGTGTGGATTCGAGTGACGGTCTGCCGAATGAAACGGCGACTGACACTAATCACAATTTGCAGGGCAGCAACGCGCCGGATTTCAATCCTGGGTCCGAGCAATATCAATGGCTGGAGACTCAGCTGGCGGATGCTCAGCAGAAGAGCCGTTTTACGTTTGTTCAATTTCATCACACCATGTTCGGGTCAGGCCCTCACAGTATCCCGTTCGGCCAGGAAGGGTTCTCCGGCCAGTCGGGGATCGCGATGCGAATCCTGCTGCCTCTGTTTATGAAGTACGGTGTGGATCTGGTGTTCTCAGGCCATGATGAACTGCTGGAACGTTCGTTTGTGGAAGGCGAAGAGTTGGCCGCAGATGGAAGCAAAAAGCCGCACTCCATTCACTTTTATGACGTCGGTGTCGGTGGGGATGGGCTGCGAGGGCCTTCGACTGGATTTGATAATCCGCATCGCAAATTTCTGGCTCACGACGACGTGCCTGAAGTCTGGGAACAAGGACGACTGATCTCCGGTGGAAAACATTACGGACATCTGGAAGTCGACGTTCGCTGCGAAGCCCAGGAGGAATGGACGATCGAAGTGACTCCTGTGCATCTCTTCCCGGTGACCGGCGACGACGGTCAGGTGTCAAAATGGGAGCGGCGTGTTTACGACGACGTGGTGCGTATTCGTCAGAAATTGTGATCGCGGCAGTCGGTGTTTTTCGTCTGGGACAGACGACCCACAGTGTGCGGCGCGCGATAAATAACAGTCCGATATGAATGAAATGAGCGGCGAGGCGCTAGCCGCGGGTGTTTTCATTACTTTTTTAAGGCACTCACCCGCAGCTATCGCTTTGCGGCTCATCTATTGATCGAGCGACGTTAAGCACAATTGTTTCTTGCCGCGCGGGCTCAGACGAGAATGTCTTTGATCACATGACCGTGAACATCCGTCAGGCGGCGGGCGATGCCGTTTTGAGTGAACGTGAGCCGTGTGTGGTCGAGCCCCAGCAGGTGCAGAATCGTGGCATTCAGATCGTGGATGGACAGCACGTTTTCAACGGCCTTGAATCCGAGCTCGTCGGTGGTCCCGTAGCTGACGCCCGGTTTGATGCCGGCGCCGGTCAGCACCGCAGTAAAGCCGTTTGGATTATGGTCGCGGCCGAACGCGCCTTTCTGGAACATCGGCATGCGGCCGAACTCCGTACACCAGACCACCAGCGTGTCTTCCAGCAGCCCGCGCTGACGGAGGTCGCTGATGAGCGCCGCAGACGGCTGGTCCATGATGCGTCCGTGAATATCGTACTGTTCCTTCAACGCCTGATGTCCGTCCCAATTCAGGCGACCGGCACTGGCGTAGGCTCCGTTAAACAGCTGGACAAAGCGAACGCCTTTCTCGATCAGCCGACGCGCCAGAATGCAGTTGCGAGCGTAACCCACTTTCAGCTGGTCAGTCGGATCATCAGCTCCGTACATTTTCAGGACGCTGTCCGGTTCGGTTGACAGGTCGCTGATTTCGGGCACGGATAATTGCATGCGAGCCGCAAGTTCGTAACTTGCGATTCGGGCAGCCAGATCTGAATCGCCGGGATTCCGCTGCAGATGTTCTCCATTGATTCGCTTCAAGAGGTCTCTTGCGGCCACATCGGCATTCCGACTGATCGAAGCAGGCGGAGACAAATTTCGAATCGGCTGGCTGGAGTTGAAAGCGGTTCCCTGGAACACGGCTGGCAAAAATCCGGGCCCCCAATTGTTGATGCTGGCCTGAGGAATTCCGCGCGGATCGGGGATCGCTACAAACGACGGCAAGTCCTGATTTTCACTGCCGAGCGCATAGGTCACCCAGGCGCCGATGCTGGGGAAACCGTCCTGAACAAAGCCCGTGGAGAGAAAGTTTTCCGCTGGTCCGTGCGTGTTCGTCTTGCTGGTCAGAGTGTGTACGAAGGCGAAGTCGTCGACCTGCCGAGCCAGATGCGGGATCATGTCCGAGACCATTTTTCCGGTTTCGCCGTACGGACGAAACGCATATTGCGGTCGCGCCAGATTGCCGGCTGGCCCCTGAAATGTCACGGCCGGACCGCCAGGCATCGGCTTGCCATCGTGCTTGATCAGTTCGGGCTTGTAGTCCCACGTTTCCAGCTGACTGCAGGCTCCGGCACAAAAGATGACAAGCACATTTTTTGCCTTCGCCGGAAAATGCGCCTGGCGTGCCGCATGCGGATTGCTGGGATCAATCACAGGTCGGCTGCCAGAGTCCTCCGCAAGAAGCCCCTGCTGATTCAGCAGTTGAGTCAGCGCGATTGCGCTCAGTGACGAAGATGTCTGCGCGAAGAAATCGCGTCGCTGAAGCAGACTGCGGCCGGCGTGAGTGAGCGAAGTGTGGAACGGTTTCATAAATGAATCCGGAGCAGCAGTACGGTAATGAAGAATACAGAAGTCATCGGCACGACGAACCAACAATGGTCAATCCACCTTCCACAAGGATCAGGCGCTGAGCCATTCTGATCCCTGGGATGCACATGCCTGCGGAAGCGAACTGTTTGGCGATCACGGGATAAACAAAAACTCGTTACTGTTAAAGAGGACTCGGCATAACGTCGACAAGCCATGCTCCTGCACCACCGCAGATGATGCCGACAATTCCGTTTCGGAAGGCGCGCGACCCAGAGCCACTTCGAAGACACGCTGAATTTGTGCGTCTGAATTCTCCGGAGCTTCCGCGATCACACGCTGAGCAAACTTATCAGCTCGTTCGGTCATAAAAGAACTGTTGAACAGATTCAGGGCCTGAATCGCGGTCGTCGAACGGCCTCGGCGAGCCATTGATTGTCCGGCGTCGGGACAGTCAAAGGCCCCAAATACAGGAACCTGCTCCATCCGCACTTTGTGAGAATAAATCATTCGCCGCATTTCTTCCGGAGTGAACTCTTCCAGAGGCGGGAACCCGTCGAGCCCACCGCGGGCGCCGAAGAAACTAAACCCGGGACCACCCATTTTCAGATTCAATTCACCACTGACTGCCAGCAGACAATCGCGAATGGCCTCCCCTTCCAGCCGACGGGACGAGAATCGCCACAGCAACGCATTGTCGCCATCAATGTCCGCCGATGTCGGATCAATGCGGCTCGACTGACGGTATGTGGCTGATTGCAGAATCAGGCGATGAATGTGTTTGACTGACCATCCGCTACGAATGAACTCGGCCGCCAGCCAGTCGAGCAGTTCCGGATGCGACGGAGGAGTCCCATTGATCCCGAAGTCATTTGGCGTATCGACAAGCGGCCGTCCGAAATGATTCTGCCAGATTCGATTGATCATGACTCGTGCCGTCAGCGGATTGTCGGGTGAGGCGATCCAGTCAGCAAGAGCCAGCCGTCGCAGCTGTTCGGCGGTCGGTTCTGCCGCGGGCTTTGATTCTGCCAAAGCAGTGGTGCTTGTCAAAGGCTGTCGATGTGCGGACGTTTGCAAAGCGGTGAACGAAGCGAGGACCGCGGGAACTTCGGGAAGTGTTTCTTCCATTTTCTGTTCCGGATCACCACGGCGTAACACAAACGTTTTGTGCGGCTCACGAAACGTGCCGCCGAACACCATCAGCGGCGTTTCCAGCCTTGTCTTTTCCGCCTGCAGATTCGTAAGCTCGGCAACGATGACAGCCAAATCCGGAACGTCCGGGCTGTTAATGTCCGTCGTCGGCGAATCCGCTTTCTTCAACTGATTGGCAAGCAGCGTCTGAATTGGATCAAAGGGAGTTCCCGTGGAAACTCGGTCGTCGCTGCGAGCTGCAATGGTCCATTCCGTACCATCTACGGACGTGGCGACTTCGTAGCGAACAGGCAGCCGGTCGAGAAATTTCCCATTGCGATCGCGGCCCCACACAACGCGATCGATCGTGGTCACTTCAGGCAATTCCAGCTGCACCCAGCCGCCGCCCAATTGGTTGGAAATCCAGCTGTGGTTGTTTCCATACAGCCCATCGTTGATATGCGGCAGCTGATGAATTCCGGTTTCCGACGAGTTGCCCGAAGACGTCGCCTCCACGCCGTTGGTAGTGAGGGCCAGATTGCGATCGTCGAAGTCGGGAGAGTAAATCTCAAGTTCATCCAGACACGGTTCGTGCTGATTCTTGTTGCTCGTTTCCAACGTGATGAAGCGAACAAATTTTGCCGCAACCGGACGGAATCGTTCGGTGTTCTGCTCAGACCGCACGGAGGCACGCAACAGAGGCAGCACTGTTTGGCCCTCCGTCGCCGTTGGAGAAAGTTCCTGAAGTACAATCACATCCGCAGTGATTCCGCTGCCCGTTTCACCGCCGCGAAGAAGAATGCGGGACGAGGCCTTGAGTTCGACTTCGCCGACCGACCGCAGGCCACTCCAGAGCGGCACTTTTTCGGTTTCCCCTTTATTCACGTTGGCCAGGTAATACTGATCAATTTGGGCCAGCTCTTTTTGATCGTCTCTGGTCATCAGGTCGCCATCGGCATCGAGAATATAGCGGGCATCGCGGGTATGAACGCCGCTTCCGTGGGCTCCCCAGGACAGCCAAAGCTGAAAACGGCCGGCCACTTTCGGATTCCACGTCATCACGTCTTCCCCGGCGACGTTGTTCCACCACGTGTACTGCCCGCCGCTGATGTTTCCGATTCGACTGACCGAACCGGTCTCGTCTTTGTAGCCCGGCTTCGTGCCGGCCGGATTCTGCCCGGGTCCGTTTTCCTTCTTCAGATAGGTCGCCACAGACATGTCTGCTTCATCCAGCAGCAATGTTCGTCCGGGCGTGGCAAGCGGTTCCAGGGATTGCAAAGTCTTTTGTAACGCAGCGATTTGTTCTCCGAGTTCCACGGCCTGTTTTTGCCTCTGCAGGAAGTGAGCGTCGCGAATCGGCCGGTCACCGTATTCCACACCGGCAAAGAAGGCCTGCATCGAGTAATAATCTTTGGCCGTGATCGGATCAAACTTGTGGTCATGGCACCGCGCGCATCCAATGGTCAGGCCGAGCATCGCACTGCTGGTGCCCACGATGATTTCATCCAGAGCATCCTGGCGAGCCAGTCGTTTCGATTCTTCATCGGCACCGATCTGACCGGGCAGAAGAACGGCAGAAGCGACAAGGAACCCGGTAGCATCGTCCGCGAAGAACAGATCGCCCGCCAGCTGTTCGCGGACAAACTGATCGTACGGCTTATCTTCATTGAACGCTCGGATCACATAATCTCGGTACGGCCATGCGTTGTCGCGAGGCGTGTTGACCTCAAAGCCGTGAGTGTCCGCGTACCGAATCACATCCAGCCAGTGCTGTCCCCAGCGTTCGCCATATCGGGGACTTGCAAGCACTTCGTCGATCAGATCATTCCACACGGTCGGACTTTCATCAGCGACAAAAGCGGCAATGCGTTCCGGGGACGCGGGAAGCCCGGTGAGATCAAAAGTCAGTCGCCGAATAAGAGACCGTCGATCGGACTCAGCGTTAGGACTCAGCCCGGCCGAAAGTTGCTTCTCACGAACAAAATGATCGATCGCATTCAACGGTGTGTTGGCTGCGGTCCTGGTTGGCAGCGATGCATCTTGAAGCTCGGGCACTGGCACAAAATTCAGCGGCTGAAAGGCCCAGTGCTGCAGGCGGCGATCGATCGCGGCATCGCGGTCGTATTCGGTTTCAGGCCACTCGGCTCCGGCATCAAGCCACTGCTGGATCAGATCAACGTCCGTGGCGGGAATTGAGGCCCCGTCCGGCGGCATTCGTTCTTCGGCCACGTCGGTCGTGATACGGCGGAGCAGTTCACTGTCCTGACTTTTCCCCGCCACGATCACCGGGCCGCTGTCGCCACCCTTGAACGCTGTATGGCGAGCGTCAAGACGAAGGCCGCTTTTCTGAATTTTCGGTCCGTGACATTCGCCGCAGTGTTTCAGAAAAAGCGGACGGATCGAAGTTTCAAATTGGATTGCCTGTTGCCCATTTGCAACATCAGCGAACACTGCGGCGATGAGAATCGTCAGAATTCGGAGCATCGAACCGGCATTCCTGATCAGACTGGCTGATCAAAAGGGAAAGTTGAGAGACCGGATTGAATCCAGTCGGCGGGACAGTCACAGTGTAGCGATGACTGCGAATGGTGAACAACACATTGGAACTGAAATGATTATTAAGCTCGGCCCCTGTCGTATGGAACTTGTGCAGGGGGACATTACGCAGCAGCATGTCGACGCGATTGTGAACGCGGCCAACAGCAATCTGGCGGGCGGAGGAGGTGTTGACGGGGCGATTCATGACGCCGGTGGCCCGGAGATCATGAAGGAGACCAGCGAGAAATATCCCGAAGGCTGCGCCACGGGCAATGCGGTCATGACGGGCGCAGGAAATCTTCCGGCGAAGTATATTTTTCATGCCGTGGGTCCGATCTGGCATGGCGGGCGTCAGGGTGAAGCCGAGCAGTTGGCGTCTGCTTGTCGAGCGTGTCTGAAGCTGGCTGTGGAACACAATTGCGACACCATCGCGTTTCCGGCGATAAGTGCCGGTGCGTACGGTTATCCGTTGGACCTTGCGGCTGCGAATCTCGTCAAGACGACGATGGATTTTGTGCGATGGCATCAGAAGCCGGCGATGGTTCGCTTTGTCCTTTTCGATCAGGGCGCGTTTGGGGCGTTTGCTCGCGCTGTTGAAGAAATCGTGCCTCGATGATTGAGCCATCGGTGATTCAACCAGCTCTGCGTGAGTTCTGCGTTTCCGACGGGTACCGCATTCGTTATCGCCATTGGGCGCCGAGTGCTCAGGCTTCGGAATGTCGGGGCATTGTGATCGCAATGCATGGGATTCAGAGTCACTCCGGCTGGTACGAGTATTCCTCGCGACGAATGGCCGAAGCGGGATTCAGTGTTTACTTCGCCGACCGTCGGGGATCGGGATTAAATGGGGCTCAACGCGGACATGCAGCCCATGCTTTGCGACTGATTAACGACGTTCGGACTCTAGGCCAGTTGGCGCGTGCGGAATGCACTGAAGCCAGCGGGCGACAACTGCCCGTGATTCTGTTGGGCATCAGTTGGGGTGGAAAAACGGCGGCGGCAGCGGCGGCGATGTATCCCGAAGAATTCGACCGACTGGCTCTGCTTTATCCCGGGCTGGAACCCAGAATTCGACCGACATTGTGGCAGCGATTGCAGCTGAATTTTGCTCGCGATTTTGAAATCCTCAAACGGCATATCCCAATTCCTTTGGAGGCCCCAAGCCTCTTTACGGCGGACCCGGCGTGGCAGCAATTTATCGCGAACGATCCGTTGGCATTGCACACGGTGACGAGTAGTTTTCTGAACGCTGGCCGGGAGCTTGATCGAATTGCAGCGACTCACGCCGCCAAAATTCATCAACCAACACTGCTGATGCTGGCGGGCGACGATGCCGTGATTGATAACGCGCAAGTTCGTCAGCGAGTGAACTCATTCGGTTCGTCGCACGTGACAACGTTGACCTATCCCGGCGCTCGTCACACTCTGGAATTTGAACCCGGTCGCGAAGAGATTTTCGATGATCTGACGGAATGGCTCCAATACGTAGCGGAACGCGCCTGGCGTTTCGGCCCTGAGGGGCGGTTGTTTTAATGAGCAGCAACGCGCTAGCTGCGGGTAAGTCTCGAAAACACAACGAAAACACCCGCGGCTAGTGCCCAATGGCACTCACTTTGCGAATTTCGTTGCGACAGTGTCGCCTTTTGCTCCGCAAAAGTTGCGTTTCTTTCGCGGAGCGAAAGACGACACTGTGCAAATCGACTGCCATTGGGCTAGCGCCTCGCGGCTCAGGTTGTGACTATATTAATACTAACCCTGCAACGCTGTCGGCCGTGATCGCCGCGTAGCGGATCAGGCGTGAATCGCCGAAAGCCCTGGCGGCTTCCGCTACTGCTTGGGCGCGAGTGCGACGGTCCACTCCGCTACGCCGCACTCTGGGCTGCGCAAAAGTCGTGGTTCTGCCTACGCTGATTGCGTCGAGATTTGTTCCGTCAAGGCACTGCAAAAAAATCCCCACCGGCTTTATGCCCAAATGGCGTGGACCTAGGCTGATCGAAAGAACTCAAACCGAAGGGGCTGTCACACTACCAGGCATATTTTCCAACGTTCCTGGAGTTCTACCGGACCGTAGAGCCGCATCGTTTCCAGGACGCAGCCCGCAACGCTGCCACTGGCAAAGTGGAGCGCGAACATTTCGAGTTTCCGGACTTCAGTGTCTGGCTACTGGACCAACATTCCACCCCCGCCTGACATGATGATGACTATCGGTGATCGCCGGACCTTTTTTCCCGTCAACTATCGGCGTTTGCCGGACCAACTATCGGTGATGGCCGGATCTTTTTGGGGAATGGAAGATCCAGTTCATGGCTTCCATACGCCATCTCTCACGCTCCTGCACCGGCCCTACAAAGCGTCTTTCAAAGGACTCTCTGTTAAGGCAAAGACGAACGGGCTATCGCCCGTCTGCTTTGAGAAGAATACCTGACGATTCAGGCAGGACCGGCGGAGCCGTCCGTCGAAACATTCAACTAAAAAAAAAGCGCAGGATCGATCGAAGTCGACGCGAGGCGGAGGAAAGAAAGGTTCCGCCGCGCGACCGCCGACCGATCGCCGGCACAGGCGACCGAAAGGGGAGCGGGAGGCGATCAGAGATCGAGCGTCAACACGGCTTGGGACAGCCGTAAAGCCTGCCACACTTCATGGGCAGAGCGTCGCCGGCTATCGCCGCGACAGGCGGGGCTTCCAGCGCTATGCCCGGACATGCTCTACAACTACCAGCACAACCCCGGATTTCAGGAGACTTACAGAGAAGCCTATTCACTGCTTGAATCTGCGAAATATTTGCATGCGAAGCAGCACCAGGGTGACCACGACGCAATTCGACATCACGTCACTCAAATGGACGGACTGCTGCATCATGTGCAGGGGGAATTGCGACCGGGGTCCGGCAATCACAGACGTCAGGTTGGCTCCGGTGAAATCATCGAAAAATCAAGTGATGTTGAAGCAATTCTGCACCACCTGTGCTATGACGTCGGTATCGAACCACACGGTGACGACGAACCGGCTCCAGCGCCAGGTTTCGGCGATGAACAGGCACCCGCTCCAGGTGCAGTTCTCAATTCATCCCCACCAGGATTCTAATGCGACATCATCGCTGGTTTCGGGACAAAGAATTCCGTCCAAACATAATGACGAAACTGTAATCGTTGCGTCATCTTGCTGACTTGCGAACAAGCTACCCTAGCCACAGGACGGAGAGTTTTTCGATCTGCTTGAATTCCAGCCATCGCGAGGCCAGCTATCAAATCCCGCATTGTCAAAATCGGCACGCTTGTCATTGCGACTGTGGCATTGGTCGCCGGGTGGTATGTGTGGAGCCATTCCGCATCTAAGTCGCCAGCGGAAGGCGAAACTGCGGCGGAAGATAAGGCAGCTCACGAAGTCACAGCTTCGGGCGTGGTCAAGTTTGCCGAAACAAAGTGGAAAGTCGCCGGGATTCAGCTCGCAACGGTCGCCCGAACAACGCTGCCGCAGTCGCAGCGGGTGACGGGGACGCTGGTCGATGCGTTGCTGATTCGATCCGATGCGATACTGGTTGAAGCGAATCAACCGTTTGTATTCGTACATCTTGGCGAAGACCAATTCGAGCGACGCAATGTGCAGACGGGCCGCACGGGCGAAGGCTCAACCGAAATCACTGCGGGTCTTCGCGAAGGGGAATCGGTTGTTGTCGAGGGAGCGTTCTTTCTGAAGTCGGAGATGCTCGCCGATCAATTCGCGGATGAGGATTAACGGCATTGTGATGTCGAGTGGCTAAATGGCCGCAAAAGGACGCAAAGATCGCAAAAAGGCTCGGACGAATCGAAAACACACATTTTCAAACTGTTGACTTCTTTTGCGTATTCTGCGTTCTCTCGCGGCAATACCCCGAATCAATGATTCGAAAGTACATATTTTTTGATCTCGTATTTTGGTGCACCGAAGTTGATGAGTAATCCATGCTCAAGTCTTGTAGCTCGGAGGTAACCGAGTATTTGTGCGATATGTTCATCCGCGATGGATTTACAGGCTTTCAATTCGATGATGAGAAATCCTTCGATGAGTAAATCCGCAAAGTATTCACCAAGAACAGTCCCGTCTTCGTCCAAAACCGAGATCGCTACTTGCTGCTCGACCCGAAAACCTTGCTTGCGGAGTCGGTGTGCCAAACCATTTTCGTAGACCTTCTCCAAGTGCCCGTGGCCCAAGTATGCCCGTAAGTCAAAACCTGTCTGACGAACGGTGTCGCATAAACGCATGATGTCATCATTTGAAATGTTATCCATTTGTTTTTCCTTTTACGAAGCAAAATTAATAGCCGCGAAAGAGCACAGAGGACACAGAGTGTTGGTTTCGTTAAGCGATTGCCACGAGATCTTACCTGATTTTTTCCCCTCTTATTTACTGTCCTCAGTTTTCTTTGGCTTACTTTGCGTTCTCTCGCGGCGAAACCTTTCGCCTACCCAGATTCGTTTTGCTTATGATTGATCGACTCATTGAATACTCTTTGGGCAATCGGTTCGTTGTCATATTGGCAACGCTGCTGCTGATCGCAGTCGGCATTCTGTCGCTGACTAAATTACCGATTGACGCGGTGCCAGATTTCACGAACGTACAAGTACAGGTGTTGACGCAATCGCCGGGACTCGGGCCGGTTGAAGTGGAACAGTTCATCACATTCCCGGTGGAGACATCACTCAGCGGAATGCCGCGTATTGAGGAAATTCGTTCGCTGTCGTTGCCCGGAATTGCCGCCATCACTGTCGTATTTGAAGAAGGGACCGATATCTATTGGGCGCGGAACCTCATCAACGAACGGCTACAGGAAGCTCGCAATCTAATCCCGAACCACATTAGCGATCCGCAAATGGGACCGATCGCGACGGGGTTGGGCGAAATCTATCATTTTGAGTTCCGCAACGCTCCCGGATTTCATCACGACCTGATGGCATTGCGGACTGTGCTGGAATGGCAAATCGCCTATCAGTTGCGTAGCGTTCCCGGCGTGATCGAAGTCAACACACACGGCGGAGAACTGAAGACTTACGAGGTCCAAATCGATCCCGGCAAGTTGCTCAACTACAACGTCTCGTTGACTCAGTTGTTCGTTGCAATCCTGCAGAACAACGGGAACGAACGTGGTGGTTACATTGTTCACGAAGACGAACAGCAGCTCGTCCGTGGCGAAGCACTCATCACGAGTTTGGACGAGATCGCCTCAATCGTCGTGGACAGTCGCAGTGACGGGACTCCGATTACAGTCGGCGATGGGGCTGATGTCCGCTTCGCACCGCAAATTCGTTATGGCGCGGCGACTTGTGACGGTCGCGGCGAAGTTGTCACCGGGACGGCCATGTTACTCATTGGTGAAAACTCCCGAGTCGTGGCGCAGCGTGTTCGCGAGCGGTTGTCGGAGATCGAAAAATCATTGCCCGAAGGTGTCGTCATCGACATCTTTTACGACCGGACGGCATTGGTGGATCGCACGATCGCCACGGTACGCGAAAACATCACGGGTGGCGCTGTACTGGTGATCGTTATGTTGTTCTTGCTGTTCGGCGATCTCCGAGTTGGCTTGATCGTGGCCGCGTCGATACCGCTGTCAGCACTGTTCATGTTTACCGCGATGTACGTGGCAGGTGTTCCGGCAAACCTGATGAGCCTCGGTGCGCTGGACTTTGGCATTATTGTCGACGGCTCCGTCGTGATGGTCGAGCAGATTGTGCGTCGGCTGGCTCTTGCGAATGTGAGCGGCAAGGCGCTAGCCGCCGGTACCGTGGGTCGCCATCACTTACCGGCGGCTATTCATCGAATGTCACCCTATCGACAGAGAAACCGTGCTGGAACCACTGGTGGCAAGTTATCCGCAGGGAATGCTGAAGCTTGCGGAAGACGAGCAGCGGGTTGGATCACAAATCGAGGCTCGCCACGTTTCAAGTATCGAAGCCAACACGAAAGCGAAGTCGTCGTTCGCCGATGTTTCTGCTGTCACATGAAGAACTCGCCACACTCTGGCATTCACCCACGGAATCGACGCAAGCTGAGCGAATGCAGACCAGCGAGTTTCGGGAGCTGGAAGCTCCGTCGGCTCTCTGCTCAGAAGGAGAGGATGTGGTGATCCTCGGTCGGACACTGTTTCGCGATGATCGTCGTCCGGTCGGACTGGCAAATGAAGATCGACGCAGGCACCTGTATCTTGTTGGGAAGACGGGCATGGGGAAGACCACGCTGCTCCAGAACATGCTCGTTTCGGATATGCAATCGGGCAGGGAACTCTGTCTGATCGATCCGCATGGCGATCTAGCGGATTCCATCACGGCTCTTGTGCCAAGCCATCGGACAAACGATGTGATTCTTTTCGACGCTGGCAATCGCGACCAGATCGTGGGGTTCAATCCGCTGGCCTGCCATGACGCTTCTCGGATTGATCAGGTCACGTCGGCTGCGGTAAGCGCCATGAAAAAGTTATACGACAGTTGGGGGCCGCGACTTGAGGACACGCTCAGAAATGCTGTCTATGCGATCGTCGAACGGGGCGGCAATCTGCTGTCCGTGATGCAATTGCTCGGCGAGAAGCCATACCGCGAACAACTCGTGCCGCTCATTCGAGACCCCATTGTTCGATCCTTCTGGATGTATGAATTTGCCAGCTGGTCAGACAATTATAGAACAGAGGCCGTCGCTGCCATCCAGAACAAATTGCGACCATTCGTCGTGAACAGCACGATCCGGGCGATTGTCACTCATCCGAATCCAGCCATCGACTTTCGCCGAATCATGGACGACGGAAAAGTGCTGATCGTGAACCTATCCAAGGGACGACTCGGCGAAGACAATTCAACGCTGCTCGGAGCCCTGCTGGTCACCAGCATCCAGCAGGCCGCCATGACACGAGCTGATATTCCGGAATCGGAACGCAGAGATTTTTATCTGTACGTCGATGAATTTCAGAACTTTACGACCGGGAGTTTTGCGTCCATCCTGAGTGAAGCCCGCAAGTTTCGGTTGTCGCTGATCGTCGCTCATCAGTACTTGTCGCAGTTGGATGAAGAGACGTCCGACGCTGTCTTCGGCAACGTCGGTTCGATTGTCGGCTTCCAGGTCGGAAGCGACGACGCACAGCGGCTCGCGGAGCAGATCGGCAAGTACCCAGGTCAGATCACCCCCGAAAACCTCACCGGCCTTCCCAAATACACGGCTTGCGTCCGCCTCCTCATAGACGGCATGCGGAGTAAGCCGTTTTCCTTGCAAACACTGCCGCCATTGATGGAGATTGATACGCAGCGGGTGACCATTGTACGTGGGGTCATGGCGAGACGGTCTGGGCAAGGGTCAACGAGTGATCAAACATCCGGTATTTTGCGCTTCGGCCCACAGATCGGACGCCCGATCCCAAATCGAATCCGTGATTGGCAGGATTCCGGACTTCTGGCAGAAGACGTGAAATCGTGCGAGCTGTATGCCGGCCCCTTGCTTCTTGTAGCCGCGAAGCACTTCGTATCTCGTAAACGCCGAGAAACGGAGCGGACCAACCATGCGTGAGTAGCTCAGGGCTCGCTGCACCACCGTCGCATTGCGAAGTTTGACGATTTCGGACAGAGTGTCGGTGTCTAGCAAAGAGGGGACCATGTCTCTACTCGAAATGACGGGTCAAGTTTGCCCGCTGGCGGATTTCGCCATCAAGTTTGTCGATCTCTTCGTCGGAAAGCCCGTCGTAAATCTTCCAGTAGTCCGGTACATCGGGCATCGGACTACTTGATACGGGATTTGGAACATTCCGGTCGATGTTCACGAGATTAAGGACGATCATCTGTGTTTCGCGCAGCTGATGGCCAAAGACGCGTTCCATGACGGACCGATCGCTTTCATCCAAGTCCCGGACGTTGCGAGTGACAGCTTCCATGTTCGCATCCTACCACCAAAACGGCGAGATGACGAGATGGAAATCAGGTTCACGACCATTTTGCAGACTGTATCGCCCGCAACGCAACAACACTTGTTCTGATGCCGTTTGCTCTGCCGCGTCGGGTCGTGGCAATCTCCCTGGGCACTGTCGATTTCCGGCAGTGCTTCGCCTGAGCGAACCGCTCATTGAAACAACAGGCACAAAGGAGACTTGCTGATGGATCCACAACAGACCTGGACCGACATGCTGGATGCTCTGAAACAGAACGACCACGACGAAGCAAAAGAGCTTGCCGGAGCGTTACTCGAATGGCTCGGCAAAGGAGGTTTTCCACCCATTGTCGTGGGAGATGAATCAATCGGTGCCGACTGGCACCGAACGATCGCTGCCGTCATCTGCCGCAGCGTGGTCAGTCGAACGAATGAAACCAGAGAAGATTCGCATCGGCGAACTCCCGCAACGAATCTGAATGGAGATCACTGATGGACGCACAATTCTGCTGGACATGCCACACGACCCCGTACGGAGACGGAGACCTTGTCGAAGCCGCAGACCAAGCAGCAAGTCTACTGGCATGGCTCGACGCAGGAAACTCACCTCCGGGAACAGTTCTCACCACACCATTTGGCATGGGCGATCCGTGGGACAAAGCCGTCACACGAGCCGTCTACAAACTGATCCTGTCAGTACCGCCGGAACCAGGAAGGAAGTCTTCCTCACAATAACCGGCCACCTCACCACTGTGCCTGACCTCGCTCAGGCCACCCCGTATTTGCAAGAATACGGGGCTTTTCTGAAGCTCGCTGTTGTCCGACGTAGGCCGGAACAAACAACGTGCAGTTCCGGCATCACCATATGCAGCTGTCCAGCAGCGGGAATCCTTCATGCAAAACGTGGCACGTCATTCCTTTCCGGCATTCAATCCATTGCAGCAACGGGCAACAACGGAGCCAATCCCGCAGCCAGCCTGGCATCCTGACATTGTTCGTCACCGGCCTGCATCGCGACACAGGCATTCGGGCGAGTCGGATAGATCGAACAACGATTGTCCGTTCCGAGGAACGAACACGGCGAGCCGCAGGCAAGGAGAACGATTTTCCCCTGCTGTTGGATCTCGGACACCATCTGCTCGACAGACTTGCCGCAGCACTCTGGATTGCCGTTAATCCGCCGTGGCTCCCGGAGCACATCCAGATCATCCGCCTCAACGATCAGCATTCCCTTGCAACACGCGCCGCACTTGTCGCATTCGAATCGAAGCATGCGATACCGACAATATCATACCCAGCTATGCGTCGGCAGGCGGAAATACGCCTTCATCAATGAGCAGCTGACGGAAAGCCACGCGGTGCGGAAGGTTGATGCCGAGCACATAAAGCGTGACACGCCCGATTGGAGATTTGGCTTTGAGTTCCGGACCGGCCCAAGCGAAGTGTTCGTTCCAGTCGTCATTGCGGGGGTGGAACAATCGGACGATTTCGTCGGCTTTCCCTTGGGGGTCAATACCAGCGATATCACTTTGCTTTTGATTATTGCATCCAAAGCACGACCAAGCGAGATTCAACAAAACGGTGAGGCCGCGGTGCTTCTGCGCGATGATGTGGTCCCAATGAAACACGAGCGTGTCGAAATCTTCAGGCACTCGGCAGTATTCACAGCGTTGCCTGGCTCGCTGCCGAACCTGATCTCGGAGTGAAGCATTCATATGCTAGGTGTGTTTGAGCGTACGGCGGGCGACGGATTTGAGCATGGAAAAGACGTGGCCAAGGCGTTCAAAATCAGTGGCTTCTCGTTCCTCGTCGGGAGTTCTCGTGCCCTGATTTGCCTTTTCCAGAAGCTCCCTCATTCGTTCCCGGTCTTGCGACGAGAACTCTATCTTAAGGAGATCACGAGCACCTTCCGGAGTCAGCGATACCTCCAAACGGGATAGGACATCGGCTTCTTTATTGAGAGTCGTACTCATGCCAACATCATACCAAGCCGGACATGGAAGGGCGAGGCGATTTCTAGAAAATTTGATGTCGGAGCGAACGATTCACCGTTCGATCGCAGCGGCCACGCCTTCCTGATAGCGGTCGTTGCCGAATTGCGTGTGACGCTTCGTGATGACGACCTCTGATGAGAACGCAAAGTTGTCGCACACAAACAAGGACGGATCGCCCTTGACCCGGTTTCGAGCTGACGCTCGGAAGGTTGTGGCCCGCTCCCGTTGGTCGCTGCTGGCAAAGGTAACTCGGCGGCGAGCCCGACGTTCGGTCTCTCTCTTTGAGTCGAATCCGTGCCGGGCCGTTCCTTCGGCCATTTGCCCGCGTCGCATTTGAAACAGCGACGTCCCGCCCTGTCCCTTGATCGCCAGTCGCGACCGTTTCTCCGTATGCGGATCAAGTTGCTCCATCTCCGTCATCCGTGGCACTCTCCCTTTGCATTGCCGGATGTTCGGCAGTGCTTCGCCTGAGCGAATGCTCATTGTCACACAGGGAGACTGTTCGATGCTCCCGGAACTGGAGGAATAATCATGGATCCGGATGCCACATTGCGAGACCTGCTCGAAGCCCTCGTCGAGCGTGACTGGGATCGAGTCGATGAATTGCAGGACGCGCTGCTCACATGGATGCAACGACGAGGCTTCCCGCCGACCACCATCGGCCCGAAAGAACTGGGTGCCGAATGGCATCGAGCGGTGGCGACGTTCGTCTGCCACGCAACTGCATCAAAAGTGCGGGATGCACGAAAACGCCGAAGACGAAAAATGAAACGCTCAGAAGATAAGTAGCGGCAAAGCATCGGATGGCGTCTGTCTCCCTTGCTGCATAAGCCCGTTCAGGCCTGCCCCGTGATCGAAAGGTTACGGGGCTCTTCAAGTGAGCGTTCTTACTTGCGCCGCCAGCACGATCTGCGGCAAGCTGTGGGAGGTCTTTCCTTCCGGAAAGCCCATGTCTGAGAGCACTTTCCCAACTTTTCCTTCACAGCACAGGAGCCGTAATCCATGGCCAAGAACCAACCTGAACAAACGCAGCCTTCACAGCCGCGTACACCGCCTACGTTCGGCTCCTGATCGACGGCACGCCCAGCAAACCATTCTCGATGCAAACAATACCGCCAGCAGATCCGCCATCTCTGGAGCGTGCCGAGATTATCCGTCGTGTGTCACAACGACGATTTGCGAGACAGGTCACCGCTGAGCCGATCGCCGTTTGATTGAATCGCCAGTTTTGTAGCATCGTATTGACCAATGGCAAAGCGTGCATCCACATCAAGGCCGCCGGCGGCGACGGAAGACACCGGCTCCTTGTCCGAGTCCGTCGATCGACTCATCGGAGAAGTGCGATGTCTGCGCGAAGTGCTCGACGAGATCCGGGAAGACTTGTCGTGGGTCATCAGAAACGGCCTGCCGGTGCAGCCAGTGGAACATGTGCATGTCAAACGCATCGATCGTAATGTCACCGAAGTGGATTGAACGAGCGACTGGTCACCAGCGCCAACGGATGCCCGAGCGACTTCTGCAACTCGTGACTGAACAAGGCTGATTCACGCCTCGCACTCCCGCAGCGTCGCTTGGGCTTCGGCGAGGTCGGGCGAGCCGAGTTTGGTGTAGATTTCCACGGCACGGCGCGCCAAGGGCAGGGCCTCGGCGGCCTGGCCTTGGCGCACAAGGGCCTTGGCGAGGTAGCGGCAGTTGTTGGCGATTAATTGCTGGCGACCCAACTCCTCGGACAGGAGAAGAGCCTCGCGAGCCAAGGTTTCGGCGCCCGGCCAGTCTCCCTGAGACAAGGCCAGATCAGCCAAATTCCCCGTGTAGTTCGCCACGCCACTGACGGCACCAACTTCGCGGGCCATTCGCAACGCCTCCCAAAAGTGCCGCTCTGCAGCCACTAAATCACCCGAGCGCTTCTCCACAATGGCGAGTGAGTTTAGGGTACTAGCAATGTCTGGGCTCTCAGCGGACAGAGTGCGATGCAGGATGAGCGCCTCGTGGTACGCGGTGATTGCGGCAGGGTAATTCTCTTTCAACTTGTACCCCAAGCCGCGCAAACGGATGGCGGTAGCGCACTCGCGGCTGCTGGCGTTCGATGCTTGCCAGTGCTGCGCCGCGCGGTCGGCACAGGCAAGAACCGCGTCCGCCTGCCGACGTACAGAATGCGTATAGCCCGCACGATAGGCTCGCCAGCCAGCATTGTAGTGATCTTCCTCCGCGACGGCTCTGGCTTCGGCATGCTGATCGAGCGAGAGCTTTTCATCCCAGCGGCCCGTGAAGTTGAGGAAGATCTGGAGCGCATTGCACGCAGTTTGCAGCCTGGAATTCGTCCCGGCGAGGAAGAGCGGCAAGGCGGGAGCCACGGAGGGCCAAGCGGCATCGAGTACTGGGAAGCGGTTGTGTTTGTCGTAGCCGTTCTCGACAATGAGTGTGTAGGCGCGCTGCTCCAGCCGGTCGCCGGTCTCCGCGACGACCTCGGGTTTTTTCTTCCGCAGGAAGTCGGCGACCATTGGCACGACGGTGAAGGTCTGCAGCTCGTCGCTGGGGACTGCGAGGGAGCGGACGGTGAGACTTCGCAGGGCGCGGTCGGTCTCCGGCTCCGGGACGCTGGCGACGATGGCGACGTGCCCCACTTTCGCCGGGAGCGTGAACCAGGTGAGAGCGCAGATGACGCGGCTCTCGGCCTCACTGAATTCCTCTACGAGATCGCCGAAGATGAATTCCAGCGGGTCATTCCTCTCAGGGCAAGAACGCAGGAATTGAATCGCATTGGTGAAGGTGAGGCAGTGTCCGCGGCCAAGCTGCCCGGCGGTCCATCGCAGCAGCAGCGGCTTGCCTCCGGTCTCACGGTAGAGGACGAGGCGCTCGGCTTCGCTGGTCACGGCGAGGAGCGGGTTGTGCGTGGCGAGTTCGGCGAGGGTGGCGAGCGCGGCTTCCTCGCTGAGCTTTTCGAGGATGAGTTCCTCCGCGCCAGAGCCGAAGCGTCCGCGGCTGGTGAGGATGGCCTTGCAGCCGGTCGGCAGTTTCTTGACGAAGGTGAAGACGGTGTCGCGGTCCTTCTTGACGAGGCTCTCGAGGTTATCGAGGATGAGCAGTGCCTGCGTGCCGCGCAGGGCATCGAGCAGCAGGCGCGGGCGCTGTTCCTCCGCGGCCTTGGCGATGTCGGGCTGGCCGAGTTCGCGAGCGAGTTCGTTGAGGAGTTCGACAAGGCCGCGGAGGATGAAGTCGCTCAGGTCGCGCACACCGTTGTCGTCTAGCCCAACTTCCCCAGAAGTGTAACAAAGTTCGACCGGCCGAAAAAAGTTTGCCGTGTTTTGGGATCTGAAATTCGAAAACAGCCGTGTTTTGAAATCTGAAACGCGATGTAGTGAGAAGAAGATATCT
>Ga0209390_10000516_pt1 | contig 76878 bp, 64 predicted proteins | sample BON01_FD_187212 | JGI IMG/M metagenome (GOLD analysis project Ga0209390, IMG submission 187212) | Freshwater microbial communities from Lake Bonney liftoff mats and glacier meltwater in Antarctica - BON-01 (SPAdes) (version 2) | ecosystem: Environmental > Aquatic > Freshwater > Ice > Glacier...
CTGGGCTCATTTAAAAAAGGAACTGATTTTCATTTATGACCACAGAACGAAAAAAATCAATTCCTTTTTAAACGAAAAAAAACCTAATTTTGTAATAATAAGCAGTCCTAATTAGGGGAAGCTTACAAATACGTTTCTTCGATAGAGGCGAACTCTATAACCACTTTATTGTTATCGAAGATTTTTCCTTGTAACTCCAGTATCAAGTGAGCCTCCGCGATTGCTCTGTTTATAATTACTTCTAGTCTTTGCTTTGCAAAAGACCTGTACACTTTTTGATTCACGCATTCCAACGCAGCGGCTGACAATGCTAATGAACCATACTTTTCCAATTCATTTGAAGAAAGTATTGTATCGTTTTTATTTTTAAGACAATCTTGAATTAAATCTCGATTCTCATTTATTAGGTTTACGTAATCCGTGTCGAAAAAGTTTCCTTTTTCTTTATTATTTGTATTTAAAGAAGTATAATTTTCCTCACTTGCACTTATACCAACTTCTTCCGCTGTCGTAAAATCCATAATTGTAAGTTTTGTCGTTTACCTCTATCTACGGCTAGATAATATTAAAGTTTCATTTTACTTAAAAAAACCAAAAAAAACCGCCTCATTAAGTGAGGCGGTTTTATCAACTATTCAAGTAATAAAACTTAATCTTCTTTTGGCATTAAGACTTTTCTTGACAATACGAATTTTTGCTTCTTATCATCAAACTTCACAATCTTAACTTTGATTTCATCCCCTTCTTTTAAGCCTGCATCTTCAATTTTATCAATTCTAGCATGCGATAGCTCAGAAATATGAATTAGCGCTTGCTTGCCTGGCATAAATTCAACGAATACACCAAATTCCTTAATACTTTTAACAACCCCGTTGTAAATTTCACCAACTTCCGGCTTCGTTACTATTCCCTTCACTCTTGCAAGAGCTAAATCAATCGATTCTTGATCTGGACCGTAAATTTGAACAATTCCTTCACCCCCATCTTCAGTAATACTTAAGGTAGCACCTGACATGGCTTGAATTTCTTGAATAATTTTACCACCTGGTCCTATAACCGCTCCAATAGTATCCCCTGGGATTCTAATGTTAATGATTTGAGGTGTATGAGGTTTGAATGTAGGGTTTGGTGCGGCTAAAGTTTTAGCCATTTCACCCAAGATATGCAATCTACCTGCTCTAGCTTGATTCAAAGCTTCTTCTAAAATTTCATAAGCTAAACCATCAATTTTCATGTCCATTTGAACAGCAGTAATACCTTTTTCAGTACCTGTAACTTTAAAGTCCATGTCCCCTAAATGATCTTCGTCTCCTAGAATATCGGATAGAACAGCAAATTTTTCGCCGTCAGTGATCAATCCCATTGCAATTCCAGAAACAGGACGCTTAATTTGAACACCTGCATCCATTAAAGCTAAACTTGAAGCACAAACTGTAGCCATTGAAGAAGAACCATTCGATTCTAAAATGTCCGACACTATTCTTATAGTATAAGCATTATCTAATGGCAACATTCTTTTAACCGCTCTGTGCGCTAAATTTCCGTGACCAACTTCTCTTCTACTTGTTCCTCTTGGGATACGAGCTTCTCCAGTTGAAAAACTTGGGAAGTTGTAATGCAACATAAATCCTTCTGTTCCACTAAAGAAAGCACCATCAATTAATTGCTCGTCTTTTTTAGAACCTAAAGTAACTGTTGTTAAGGATTGTGTTTCCCCTCTTGTAAAAACTGCAGATCCGTGTGCTTTAGGTAAGTAATCAACTTCCGACCAGATAGGACGAATTTGATCCATTTTTCTTCCATCTAAACGAATTCTTTCTGTCAACATCGTTTCTCTAACACCTGCTTTTTGAGCGGCCTTAAAATACTGACTGATTATAAATTTGTTAGCTGAAATTTCTTCTTCGCTCATTGTAGCCAAGAAATCTTCTTTCACTTTACCGAACAGTTCACTTCTCTCCGATTTGTTAGCCAAACCTTTAGCTGCAATTGCTTTACATTTTTCAAAAGCAAAATCGAAAATTCTTTTCTTTAAAGCTTCGTCTTTCTTTTCGTGGTTATATTCTCTAGGAACTCTATTCATTGCTACAGCCAATTCTTCTTGAACCGCACACAATTTTTTAATTTCCTCGTGACCTACTTGAATAGCTTTCAACATTTCTGCTTCGCTTACTTCTTGCATTTCCCCTTCTACCATGATAATGTCTTTTGCTGTTCCAGCAATCATCATTTCCATATCGGCAGTTGCCATTTCTTCATTTGTTGGATTCACCACAAATTTACCGTCAATCATTGCTACTCTCACTTCAGCTACGGCTGCAATGAAAGGAATATCAGATACCATGATTGCGGCAGATGCAGCTAGACAAGCTAAGGCATCCGGCATCGTATTCCCATCACTTGACAATAATCTAATGGTAACTACGCAACTTGCGTGAAAATCGTCTGGAAACAAAGGTCTTAAAGCTCTATCGACTAAACGACAAATTAAAACTTCGTGATCAGAAGGACGCGCTTCTCTTCTTAAGAAACCTCCTGGGATAGACCCTGTCGCTGAAAAGTTTTCTTTATAATCAACCATTAATGGCATAAAGTCAACATCTTCATTAGCCGTTTTATCAGCAACAACTGCTGCCAACATCATCGTATCGCCTACTTTTATAACAACAGAACCGTCAGCTTGTTTCGCTAACTTACCTGTTTCTATACTTATAGTTTTGCCGTCACTTAGAGTAACGGTCTTAGTAATTCCTAATTGCATATATGTATTTTATTAAAATTAAAGATGCCACCTAAGTAATTTGGGTGGCATCTTAAAAATTGATTTTAACTATCTTCTGATTCCGAGTTGTTTGATTAACTCTCTGTACTTCAAAATATCTTTTTTAGAAAGATAAGATAGTAATTTTCTTCTCTTCCCTACCATACCGGTAAGTTTCTTAGTGTTTGAAAAATCTTTTCTGTTTTTCTTAACATGCTCAGTTAGGTGTAAAATTCTTTCTGAGTACAAGGCAATTTGACCTTCTACTGAACCTGTGTTGTTTGATGCTCCACCAAACTTTTCAAAGATTTCTTTTTTTCTTTCTGCTGTTACTTTTTCCATAAGTATTTTTTTTCGTCTTTTTATCGGGTGCAAAGGTAATAATTAATTTCTTAAACTACACTACATATATAAGGGAGAAATTTTGAAATAATCCAAGGCGGCTTTACTCTAAGGAAATGTTGAAGAGTTGAACTGTTTGACTTATTGAAACTGGCAGAATAGATATCAGCTCTCAGATTTGAGACATCAGACTATCTGTATTGAGAATTGAGAAATTAAATAGTTGAAGGATGAAAGCAGTTTAGAATGGAAATTCTAAATTGCTAACCGAATGTATTCGCATTGTCAATTATACATTTTTAAATAGTAGAAGGCGAATAAGGTGTATTTCAAAATTTTCTAATTAAATCTTCATCATCCTTAATGAATCGACAATCTTCTTCTTCAAATCCTTTCTTTCAACGATAAAGTCTAAGAAGCCGTGTTCTTTTAGATATTCTGACCTTTGAAATCCTTCAGGAAGCTCTTTGAGTTGCATGGTTTCCATAATCACTCTTGGACCAGCAAAACCGATTAAGGCTTGAGGTTCTGCAATATTTAAATCGCCCAACATGGAATAGGAAGCTGTAACCCCGCCTGTTGTAGGATCCGTCATCAAAGAAATATAAGGCAATTGTGCACCGGCTAGTTGTGTCAACTTAGCAGAAGTCTTTATCATTTGCATTAAGGATATACCAGACTCCATCATTCTAGCACCGCCAGATTTACTAATAATGATTAAGGGGCATTTATTTTCTATGCAATAATCAATAGACCTTGCTATTTTTTCTCCTACTACCGCGCCCATTGACCCACCAATATAGGCAAAATTCATAGCGGCTACGACCACTTTTTGTCCACCCATTTTACCCGTTGCTACTTCCATTGCTTCCGTAGCGCCAGATTTTGCTTCCGCTTCTTCAATTCGTTGCGTATAGCTTTTCATGTCTACAAACTCCAAACTATCTACAGGAAACAAGTTATCAAATAAATGCTTTGGTCTTGTCGCCTCGTCAAAAAACAAATCAAAATATACCTTCGGGCTAATTCTTTCATGGTAATTACAAGAGGAACATACTTGCAAGTTTTCCTTGTGCTCCACTTGAGCTATAGTAGCCTTACATTTCGGACATAGAAACCAAAGCCCTTCAGGCATTTCTTTCTTTTCCTTAGCACTTGTTCTAATACCTGTTGAAATTCTCTTGAACCAATTCGACATAAACGCTATTTAGTAATCACTTTATCAGTTTAGCAAATGTGCTAAACTGTGACAGATTGCCTTGAATTAGACAATCGCAATTTTCTCATTAAGATAAACATCCTGAACTGAATTTAGCATTTTTACACCAGTTTTAAAATCTTTTTGGAATGCTTTTCTTCCTAAGATCAAACCAGTGCCGCCTGCTCTCTTGTTGATGATGGCTGTTTCAACCGCATCTCCTAAGTCCGTATCTCCTCCGGAAGCACCTCCTGAATTGATTAATCCAACTCTTCCCATATAACAGTTTGCCAATTGATAACGACATAAATCAATAGGGTGATCCGTGCATAATTCTGTATACATTTTCGGATGTGATTTCGCAAACTTTACAGCTGTGAATCCGCCATTATTTTCTGGCAATTTTTGCTTGATGATATCTGCTTGAATGGTAACACCAATATGGTTGGCTTGAGAAGTAATATCTGTTGCAACATGGTAATCTATACCCTCTTTTTTGAAGGCATCATTTCTTGTATAACACCATAGAATCGTAGCCATTCCCAATTCGTGTGCATATTCAAATGCCTCCGCTATTTCTACAATTTGTCTTCTTGAATCTTCACTTCCAAAATAAATGGTTGCCCCAACAGCAACAGCACCCATATTCCAAGCATCTTTAATCGTACCGAACATGATTTGTTGGTATGAATTAGGGTAAGTCAATAATTCATTATGATTTACTTTTACTATAAAAGGAATTTTGTGCGCGTATTTTCTGCTTACCGACGCTAAAACGCCAAAAGTAGAAGCCACAGCATTACACCCGCCTTCAAGAGCTAACTTTACAATATTTTCTGGGTCAAAATAGTCGGGATTTGGTGCAAATGAAGCGCCTGCAGTATGTTCAATTCCTTGATCTACAGGTAAAATAGAAACATATCCTGTTCCTCCTAATCTTCCGTGATTGTGTAAACTGGCTAAACTATTTAATACTTGATTACTTCTATTGCTATCTTTCCAAATGTCATCAATAAACGTAGCGCTTGGTAAATGCAAGCGGTCTTTACTAATGGCAGGCTTGTTAAAGTCTAGTACGTTCTTCGCTCTTTCTTCGCCTAATAGCTTTACAATATCTTGGGTATTCATTACTCAATTTTATTTGAATGGCAAAAATAAGAAATTTTAGAGCAATTATTCATAGATATGCTCTTACAAGAATAAAACATTTAAATTCACGTTTTAATGATCATCTACTCAAGTACTTAAATGAAATTCATTTTTACCTTCCTTTTAACTGCTTTTGGGCTGCCTGCCATTCTAGGGCAAGGTATGGCAATTGATAGATTGAGCGCCCTAAATCTAGAGGAAGATAAGGGCCATCTTACCACCATGAACGATGAGCTTATGCTGATATGGGGGGTGGTAGATATGACGAACGACACGTTGGTATTTTGGCAATATTCAGAAATTTATGAAGTAAATGATTCTATAAACGAGGTGTTTTTTAAATCTTACATGACGCCTAAGCTTGACTCTAACTCCTACATGTTTTTTGCGTTGATTGAAATTGATGATGCTCAAACTTCGGTGGCAATCAGTGATGGTTTTCAGTTAGAATTTATGCACTATTACGCCCATCCCTACAACCTTTTAAAAGAACAATTACGACTAAAACTAAAAGATAATGATTTGCTAGGTTTTGTGTATGTGAACGCAATTGGTTTAGCTAAAATTGATAATCCTATTCGGTTTAAGGGCATGCATTTGTTTAATCGATTTGAGTATGAATTATATTTGTCTTTTTATTGACACCGTTGAAAAAAAGCTTTCAGGTGTTCAATATCCATTAATCAACTCATCAGAAAAAAGAGAAAACATAAGAATGTTTTCAGTTGAAGGCCCTATTTCAATAAAAACGAGTATAATCATGACAACATTTTCCATGATGTACGATTTTTAATCTAATACTCTTAAAAAATTGAGATTAAAAAATTCTGAATACAACCATTGCTCTAGAGATTAAAAAATTTGATAATCAACAAAACAATTAGAAATTCAAATTAAGAATATTGTGCTATTTGGAATTCCTTTTCGCACAATTTCAGCTCCTTATCCTTATCTTTGTGTTTATTCAAACCAATATTTAGATGATTAAAAATAGTTTATTAATTGTATTAAGCTTGTTTGCAGGATTCACAATGGCACAAACAGAGCCTACTTCTCAGCCAAGCAACTTGAATTTTTCAAGCATTAAAACCTATAGAGTTAGCGTTTCCTTCAGCAGTGCCGGAGCCGATGGGCACTTGATGGTAGTAAGTAAAGATCCAATTACTTTTACCCCAGTTGACAACACCACTTATTTGAAAGGACAAAACATAAACGGAGCAAAAGTGGTTTCCGTGGGTTCAGGCACCTTTACTTTTTTTAAAAATTTATTGCAAAACAACAGCTATAATGTAGCCGTTTTCGCTTATAACGAGCAGGGCGCAAATATCAACTATAAGAGTGACAACCCTTTAACGAGCGCTGTAACCACTGCAAGTGCTGGTTTTGGAAATTATTATAGTGGAATCGACTTTAATTCTAGCAATTTAGTTGGCGCCTTAACAAATTTGATACAACCACATACCTCCATTGATTACGGTCAATTCGATGAGAATATTGTAGCTGGTTTTTATGAAACAGATACCGTTTTAGGCGGCCTTACCCAAAAGTACATTATTTGTCAATACAGCGGGGAACATAAAGTTTATACAGGCCCTTTTTCTTACCAAGGCAGCACTCCTTTTTACAGTAGAGAGCACCGAGTAGCTAAATCTTGGTATGATTTTACAGGTTTGGGAGGCTCCATTACGGGAGTTCCTGAGGGCAACGATATTCATTCTTTAGATTTAGTTCAAAATGACGTGAATACCGCTAGAAGTAATAATCCATTTGGAGAAGTCACAGGTAATCCATGGTCTAATTCTTACTTAGAATTTATTATAGGAAAAGATGATCGAGACATCTTGGTAGTTGAACCTATGGAAAATAGAAAAGGAGACGTGGCAAGAGCGCATTTTTATATGCTGTTGACTTACAATGGTAAATACGGACAAAACTGGGGATTGGACAACCTGTTGACCCTTGCACAAAGTCAGGATTACCAAGTTCTATTGGATTGGCATTACAATGATTTACCGGATGATTTTGAAAAAACACGTCATGAATACGTTTATGAAATTCAGGGCAATAGAAACCCTTTAATTGACTTTCCCCAACTCCTAGATTGTATAGATTTTAGAGATATGACAAAGCAAGCAAACTGCGATGTACGCGTCGGTATTGCAGAAAATTTAGCGAATAAATACGGTACTTTTATTTATCCTAATCCAAGCACTGGGATTTTGTATATGCAAGATGTAAAAGCAAAGGATGTTCAAGGGATTCATATCTTTAATATGCTGGGGGTGGAACAAAACAACTTTAGTTTAGACCATGATAGTATTCATGTCGAACAATTGAATAAAGGACTTTACATTATCTCTATCGAGACTAAAAAGAAAAACTACATCAGCAAATTTCAGTTGAATTAAAGGAATACACATCAAGTTAATAATTTGTTTACATATAAGCCGAAATAAGGTCTTATATTCGCAGTAAACAAATCATTATTTATGAAAAAATTATACTCAGTATTCCTCTTAACTGCAATGGTGTTCTGCGCATACGCCGCTACGGTAACCGTTAGCAATGCGGGCAACAGTTTTACACCATCAGCAATAACCATAAACGTTGGCGATTCTGTTCAATTTAATATCGCTGGTTCTCATGACGTTGTTGAAGTTAGCTTAGCTACTTACAACGCAAATGGCAACACTAGCAATGGTGGATTTGCTTTGCCATTTGGCGGAGGAACTCTTTCAGGCCTAGCCACAGGCACTTATTATTATGTCTGTACTCCTCACGCTGCTGGTGGCATGAAAGGAACCGTTACAGTTAATGCAGCGCCGCCGAGTGGCACGCCAATTTTAACTATGATTGGTGATGGTGATTGCGCTGGTGGAAACCCAAAATTTATTGAAATCTATGCAAGTGGAACTGTAAATTTTGCAGACTATTCTATAGAAAATCAGTCAAATGCAAGTTTAGTATGGGGCAATACATTTAGCTTAAGTACTCTAGGGACTGTAACCAACAACTTTGTATACGTTTATTATGAATCGGCTACGGGAATAGGAACTTTTGCAACAGAATTTCCAAGTGCAACGAATTCAGTTGCAAGTCCTACTGTTAATAATAACGGAGATGATAGAGTGAGAATCCTTGACGCATCAAGTGCAGTTATTGATCAATATGGCGTTTCCGATGTCGATGGTACAGGAACACCATGGGAATATGCAGATGGTTATTCAAAAAGGAATAATGCCACGGGTCCAGATGCAGGTTTCGTCCTAGGCAATTGGACATACAACCTGGCGAGTTTTGATCTCTTAGGTCTTTGCCAAAGTGGTCCGGCTTCTTTTGAAAGCATCAGTGGAACAGGAACTTACCAATTAGTAGCTACTCCAAAGATTAGTGTTCAAACGCCATCTTTCACCATAAACGAAGGTGCACTAACTACAATTGTTACTAATTTAATAATTAACCCTTCATTAGGAACTGCGTCAAGCGTCGAGATTCACTTGGTTGGTGGAAATGGCAGTGCTGCGGATTTGGATTTAACTGCCTTCGGAGGAGGTCCATTCCCATTGACTATTCCTATTGCTGCCAATAGTACCACCTTAACGGTTCCAATCACTCCGTTTGACGATGCTATTTATGAAGGAACTGAAACCTTCAATTTTGTATTAAGAAATCCTACAGGTGGATTAAGTTTAGGTAATGACACCACCTTTTTATTGACCATGACAGATAATGAATTACCCCCTGATACGACAATAAATGCAAACCCAACAAAAGTCACTACAAATGAAGGTGCGGGTACCGTAGCTTTAAGTTTTGAAGTGGGTCAATTAAGTGCTGGCACAACTACTTTCACAGTAGATTTGCAATTGAATAGTGGGGATGCAGCTGATATTAATGGCTATACAACGCAAACCATTTCTTTCCTTTCAACAGGGTCAGCGACACAAACGGTAACCATCACCTTAACTGATGATGTTTTAATTGAAGGAAATGATACGTTGATATTTCAATTGGTGAATCCTTCAGCTGGATTGACCTTAGGTGCTAATGTTTTAGATACTTTAATTATCGTGGATAATGATTTAGCAACCGCAACGCTAGCTTCTGTTACGACTGTAAATGCAACAGGAACACCAACTGAATTAGGAAATAGCTTTGTATTATATGGCGTAGTGAATAGCCCAGATAGAGGTTTTAACAGTACCGAGTTTTCTATACAAGATGCAACGGGGGGAATTACGGTATATGAAGGTGGAACTGCCTTAACTTACAATGCCGCTGTTGGTGATTCAATTCAAGTAACGGGTAAGATTGGTGAGCGTTTTTCAGTAACGACGATTACGAATATAACAGATATTACAGTATTGAGCAGTGGTAGCGCAGTTACAGAAGTTGTGGAGACCAACCCATCTGAAGCAAATGAATCTACTTTAATTAGAGTGAATGGTTTACAGATGGTTGCTGCAAGTCAATGGACGCCAAACACTGGTGCAGCTGGATTTGACGTACAAGTCTTTACTATTGCAAATGATACGTTCAATTTAAGAATTGATAGAGATTATTTAGACTTATACACTACTACCAATATTCCTTGTGGCGTTTTTGACGTGATTGGTGTTGGAGGACAATACGATATTGCAAGCCCTTTTACAAACGGGTACCAGCTACTTCCAAGATTTTTAACGGATGTTATTGATACATGTAGTAATGTAAGCCCTTCAATGACTATTGCTGCCTTAACTGCCGTAGATCCTGTAACAGGAGATCCATTAATGTTAGGAGCGCAAGTAAGCGTAAAAGGAATCATTACGAGTCCTGATTTTAGAGAATTACAACCAAACGGTACTGAATTTACTTTTTCTGACGGAACAGGTGGCATTTGGGCTTACTCTACAGATTCAACAATTACTTTTAATCCTGTAGTTGGTGATTCAGTTCAAGTAACAGGAAATATTGGAGCCGCAAGTGGTGTTACAAGATTATACATCGACGCTGTAACTTCTCTAGGTGCTGCGACTCCTTTCACTCCAACGGTTGTTTCTGCAGCTTTAGGTGAAGCGCAAGAAGCTGAGTTGATTAAAATTAACGGTTTGAAATTGAATGGTGTTTGGAATAGCTCTGGCGGGTCTTACAACGTAAGCGCCTCTGCTGGTGGTATTACTTATGATATCCGAGTAGATGCAGACAGAGTTGAATTGTTTAATGTTCCTTTAACTCCGGCGCTTACATTCAACTTGACTGGTGTTGGTTCTCAGTATGATCCAACTGCTCCAAGAACAGAAGGATATTCAATTTATCCTAGATTCGATTCTGATATAGAAATTGTGAATGGTATCAATGATCTAGAATTAGCGAACTTCAGTGTAAGCCCAATTCCAGCTAGTGAGATCTTAAACTTCTCTTTCGATTACCCTTCTAATGAAACAATTACCGTTGCAGTAATTGATGTATTAGGTAGAGAAGTTGCTGCGAAGCAAGTTGCTTTAGTAAAAGGAATGAACGTGAATACTATCTCAGTTGCTGATTTGAATACTGGATTCTATGTATTCCAAATCAAAACAGCTCATGGAACTAAGAACACGAATATTTTAGTTAAGTAACTAACTAAATGGTTCGCAGGAATACGAACCATTGCACAACAAAAAAAAGGGCAAACTTTAGAGTTTGCCCTTTTTTTTGTTGTGGGATTAGTTTAGAATAATTGGTCCTTGGCAAAAATATTCTTCGTTTCTAAGTTTAGTCTGACAACACAGCAAGCTCAAATCTGACATCTTAAGGTCTTTAAAATTTTAGTATTGAAACATCATAAATTGCAAGGCCAAAGCCTCTCTAAGTCCGCAAAAAGCTCGTCATTTTCCAAGGAATCCTTTATATGATTACGCGATTGCAAGAAAAAAGGAAGGAAAATTGCTAAAACCAGGCTTAATAAGCTTATCTTTTTCATAATTTTTTAATCTTTGCATAAATCTAGGAAATTCATTTGGACTTATTAAAAAATCAAATACAGCATTCTTTACAATTAAGACCCGAATTAGTTGAGCAAGCAGCGAATGAAGCTGAGTTACTTGAATTAATACGTCAATTAGTTCAAGAATTAATAGATCAAGATTTCGAGAAATTACTCTTAGTCCTTTATCGATTAGATATCAACGAGGCGAAAGTTAAGGCAGCTATCGATATGGCTGGACCATCAAATGCGCCTTTAAACATAGCCCAATTGATTATCGAGCGAGAGAAACAAAAAATAGACACAAGAGCGAAATACCATACCGGCAAGAGCGATTGGGAATTCTAAACAAAGCAAATGAAAAAATTTGAGCTCATCTTCATCCTTACTGTACTCGGTGCCATTATTGCAGTATTGGTTAACTATCCAATGGCAAGCCAAATATTAGTTGTGAGTTTAAGTTTGCTCAGTATTTTCTATATGTATATTGGTTTCGCCGTTTTTCTGGACATCCCTTTTCGAGAATTGTTTGGGAAAAATCGCTTTGGGCAAATTAACAAACAAAGAATTGTCGGTGCATTTGCTTTAGGTATTGCATTATCTGCCAGTTTGATTGGCGTTCTTTTCAAAATCTTAATCTGGCCGAATGCCACGATACAACTACTTATTGGATTGTCGGGTTTGACACTTGTTGGGGCACTAAGTATTTGGAGATACACTTTTAATAAATCCGAATTTTACCATAGAATATTTATTCGTTTGGCACTGTATATTCCACTTATAGTATTCTCCATTTTCATCCCTAAGTACGCAATTCTTGAATATCAGTATCGAGAATTCCCTGAATATGTAGAAGCATTTAAAGCACAAAATGAGAACCCAAGTGATCCTGAATTACAGCGAAAATTAGATCACTTTTGGAATGAGATGTATAAAAAAGAAAACTAAGCTATCGTATCCAAATGTGGTAATGCTATACTGCTCTTTGGTTTGAAACTAGGGCAGTCGCATTTACTGCCTTTACAAGACACCAAGAAGAAGGGTATACCTAAAACAATAACAATTATTTTCCAATTTTTCATGCGAAGCATTTTTACTTTGCTAATTTAACGTTAAAAGCTACAAAATCATTGCAAAAGACAATTCTTTATGCCGTTTTAAATTGGGGACTAGGTCATGCCACGAGATCTGTTCCTATAATAAAAGGATTAATTTCCAGAGGTTACCAGCTTGTGATCGTAAGTGATGGGGAAGCTTTGACTTTACTACAAAACGAATTTCCTGAAGAGCAATTTGAAGCCACTAAGGCTTATGATGTAGTTTATGCTCCCAAAGCGGGCAATTTTAATGCTGAACTTGCTAGGCAAATCCCCAAATTCATGTTCGCGATTAAGTCAGAGCATTTAGATTGTAAATCTCTCTGTATCAAATATAATGTAGACTACATCATTAGCGACAATCGCTATGGCTTTTTTCATAAAGACATTCCCAGTGCTTTTATTTGTCATCAATTGCATTTACGCTACCCTAACAATAGATTGATTGAAAAAATAGTCAATAAAAGCTATCAATCTTATCTTAAAAAATTCACCCAATTGTGGGTGCCTGATTTGGCTCCTCCAAACAATCTTAGCGGTGAAATGTCCATTTTAGATTGGGTTAATGTCCATTACATCGGTATAGATTCTCGACTTAATAAATTAACACCGCAGACGAGCTATCAATATATAGCCATCCTATCTGGACCAGAGCCGCAACGAAGTATCTTAGAAGCTGAGTTATTGATTAAACTAAACCATACTCGAGGTAAGCACGTCCTTATAAGGGGCACGAATGTTACTTATGAATACACAATAAAAGACCATGTAAAGGTATATAACCTGACAAATACGGAGACCTTGAATAAACTTATTTGTTCTAGTGAAAAGGTGATTTGCCGACCTGGCTACACCTCACTATTAGATTTGTTAAAGTTGGGTAAAGATGCCATTTTGATCCCTACCCCAGGCCAGGCAGAGCAAGGCTACTTAGCTGAAAAATTACAAAGATTAAATTATTTTGACGTTCAAAAACAAGGCGAAATTGAGCTTTCAAAAGACTTTCAACAAAAGAGACCAAAGTTAAGCTTCGGTTACAATTTTGAACTTATTCAATCGTTTCTGTCTTGTTGAGCTTCTTTAAGATTTGATCTTTAAGTATCTGTGCGTTTTCTGTTTTCTTTTGCTCTCCAGCCAAAATTAAAGCATAGTTCACTGCATCCTCAGCTTCGCTAAAATCTTCTAATTTATAGAGTAGATAGGCCTGTGTTAAATTGTTTTCGTAATTATTATTTATTTTAATGCTATTCTGCATCCACTTTTCAGCCTTTTTCAATTTAGATTCGTCATTAATTTTCATGTAATAATTCCAAGCAACCTCTCTGTAGGCTTTGTCATCCCCTTTCTTGTATTTCGACAAGTACTTTGTTACTTCCTTATCATAATTATTCCAGTCATTTTGATTAGCATAGAAGTCTAATTTCATTTCACTTCCAACTTGATTTGCGCTCTCAATTTTATAGTTTTTCATGAATGCTATTGCTTCATTTAATAAAGCAACATTATTTTCTTTGATGGCAATTTGCACAGAATGCTTTGCCAAGCCCATCAGCTTGCTTTGATAAACCTCTTTCCCTTTTAAATCTATTAGGTACTGATCATAATCTTTAAAAAATGATAGTCCTGGAGAATAGATATCGTTAGTTTGGTCAAAAATAAAGCTTGTGTTTTCCTTTTCCAACTTTTGCTCTTCACTAAGATTACTCAAATATTCCGTAAACAAACTTTTAGCGTCTTCATTGTATGCTGCTTTCACTTTAATTAGGCTCATCATCAAACTTGGACTTCTATCCCCCTCATTGTATTTTGCTTGCATTTTATCTCTAAGTTCCGTGTTAGGCATCTCTGCCGTTTTAGCCCATGAGATTAGACTCTCTGCACTTTTTGCTCCTTTAATTTGTTGCACTACTTCTCCTTGAGCATCAATCAGCAATAAGGTTGGATAGGCAGAAACTCCATATTGTCTTCTCAAGTCAACACCCTCTCCTTTTTCCATATCTACTTTCAGATTAATAAAATTTGCATTAAAAAAATCACCCACTTCTTGCTGCGGGAAAACGGTATTAGTCATCATTTTGCAAGGACCACACCAAACGGCATACGCGTCCATAAAAATAAGTTTACCTTGAGCTTTTGCTTCAATCTTTGCTTCTTCAAAGCTTCCATGAAAAAATTCTATCCCTTGAGCGGAACTCAAACTAATTAGGCTTAGGATAATGAATGTTAAGATGCTTTTTTTCATAATTCTTATTTTTCGCAAAATCACTAGAAGTTTACTTCCAAATATTTAAGTGTTCTAAGTTAATACTTTCCTTGAAAAAACGTTGAGCGGATTTATCAAAATGCGGATTCATATCTGAAATATAAAAGTGATTTGGGCCTTTTCTTTCACTAGCCTCGAGCTGCTCATTTTGTAAAATAGCCTTCAATTTGTTCGCTACAATGGTTGTCGAATCAACCAGTTTCACTTTCCCTTTATAATATTCATTAATTTCCTCCTTGATAATAGGGTAATGAGTGCAGCCCAAAATCAGGGCATCAATTCCGTCTAAGGCTGGATTACTCAGATAATTGCTTATCAAGGTGTGACTTATCTTATCATGAGCAAATCCCTCTTCTATCATTGGAACTAGCATAGGAGTTGCTAAAGCTTGAACTTTAGCGTTTGGCTTTCTTCGAGACAACTTTTCCTGATAGACCTTAGATTCAATGGTTGTGTTGGTCGCGATTAATCCAATATTTCGAATGGTTTCATTTGCCACTAATTCTTCTACGATGGGGTCGATTACATTAATAATAGGAAAAACGCCTTTGTGCGTATCTCGCAAGTATTCGTAAGCGGCAGCTGAGGCGGTATTACAAGCGATAACAATCGCTTTGCAATGCTTCACCTGTAATAAAAATTGACTAATTCCTAAGGAGTATTCTTTGATAAGCTCTTTTGACTTTTCACCATAAGGAAGATGAGCTGTATCTCCAAAATAAATGAGTGTTTCATTCGGCATAGCCTTAGAAATAGCATTGGCGACTGTTAAGCCGCCAATTCCACTATCAAATATTCCTATTGGATTGTTATTCATTCAACAAATTGATTAATAAATATTCAATTTAGCTTTAACCAAGTTTGTCAAATCATCTCCTTCTGGTAGCACCAAAAACACACCTAAGGAAGAATCAATTACGTAAGCATAGCCATTTGCTTTTGCTACTTCTTGAATTGCGGTGTATGCTTTTTGCTCAACAGGTTGAAACAATTTAGTTTCTAAATTTACAAGATCAGCTTGCGCTTTTTCTTCCAAAGCAACAATTCTTTCTTCCAAACCGTAAGCATCTTTATATTTTTGCTCTAATACAGCTTGCATGTAGGTTTGGCCATTTTCCTCAATATCTGCTATAATATTTTCATATTGAGTATAAAGTGTTTTTAATTGATTTTCGTATTCCTTACTCTTTGTCTGTAATTGTGTTTGAATGGCTTTCACTTCAGGCATTGCATAAAATAAAGACTCTGTGTCAACATGCCCAAACTTTTGTTGAGCGTTGGCAGTTACAGCAACAAAGGTTAAGACTGCAACACTTAAAATTTTGATTAATCTATTCATTTGATTTTTTTTATAGTTTTTACAAAAGTATACTTTTTTGTTAAGAGTAAATCTTAATTTTTACTAATTAATAGCCTAAAGACCTTAAGATATCTTCGCTTTTATCTAATCTATCTCCGAAATAGAGTATGCTTATACCGGCAGATGACTTGTCAAAAATAGCTTCATAGCTTTTTTCCTTTGCATATAAATCTATTTTTTCATAGATATTATCTTGAATTGGTTTGATTAACTCTTGACGTTTTTTGAAGAGTTCACCATCTGGACCAAATTTAGCTTTTTGCATTTCTTTAGCCTTTCGTTCTAAGGCCTCAATTTCTTCAATCTTCGTTTTCTTCATTTGCTCTGTCATGAGCACTTGCTCTGCTTGGAATTTACTATATGCTTTTTCCACGGCTTGAAACTGAGCATCAATATCTACTTTCCATTGATTCGCTATTGTATTGATATTCTCTTGAGCTTGATTGTATTCTGGAATTTTTTCCAAAATATAATCCATGTCTACGATACAAAATCTTTGCGCTTGAGTACTGAAAATAATCCCTAAAAACAGTACTAATGTTAATATTACCTTTTTCATTTTTTAAAATTTAAATTATTCTGGTTCAAAACCTAATATGATTCTAAACTGCCCATATTTCGAAAACATGTTTTTACCTGTAAGGGCGTTTGCATCTGTATCATCAAAGCCTATGCCATAATCAAATCCAAGTAAACCAAACATTGGCAAAAACACTCTTAGCCCTGCACCAAATGAACGTTTCAGCTCATATGGCTTATAATCTTTTAAGCTATTCCAATAGTTACCTGCCTCAAAAAATCCAACGGCGTATACCGTAGCACTCGGGTTCAAACTAATAGGATATCTCAATTCCATGCTATATTTATTCATGATTGGTGAACCTCCATCTGGTGTGATCACATCATATCCTCTCATTCCCACAATGTCAGTACCCAAAATAGTGAATTGATTAAATCCTTGTCCACCCAATTGATAGCGCTCAAAAGGCGTAACTCCAATATCCTTATTAAACGTACCTAAGAAACCAAGTTTTGCAGAGGTGTGAAAGATTAAATTTCCTACTATTGGCGTATACCAATCTGCATTAATTCTCCATTTATGGTATTCAATCAACTTGTACTTCTCGGCCGCAGAAGTTTCGCTACTCGTGTAGTCAATATCCTTCCGTTTTTTAAACAATTTGCTATAAGGCAAGGTGATGTCTAGAGAGAAAGATAAAGTTGATCCTCTGCGCGGAAACAAGGGGTTGTCAATAGAGTTTCTCGCTATCGTAGTTGACAAGTTTAAATCCGTTGCACTACCTGTTGTAAACGGAAAATTGGCATAAAGACTAAATTGATCCAATTTATAATGACTTACGTTGATGGCACTTCGAACTGTGAAGAAATCATCTGGCCATTTCAATCTAGTTCCAATTCCAACACTACCTCCAGTAGTAATTGATTTACCAATTACATCCCCAGTAAAGTTATTTGTTCCATCTAACAAGTTGTATCGCTGACGAAAGAAGCTTACTGTGAATGAATTCGGTTTCTTACCCCCAAGCCATGGCTCCGTAAAAGACATATTATAGGATTGGAATTGCTTACCATTTAACTGGGCACGTACAGTCAAGTTCTGACCATCTCCTGATGGCAATGGAGACCAAGCTTTTTTATCAGCAATATTCCGCAAGGAGAAATTGGTAAATTGGACACCTAAAGTTCCCACTAAACCAGCGCCTCTGCCGCCCCAGCCTAAGGAAAGTTCTAACTGATCCGAAGGTTTTTCTACGACCCTTAACTCAATATCTACGGTTCCATTTTCAGGATTAGGAATAGGAATTATTTCCATTTGTTCTGGATCAAAATAACCAAGGTTAGCAATTTGTCTTTGCGAACGAATCAAATTAGATCTAGAAAATTTATCCCCTGGATAGACATAAAGTTCTCTTCGTATGACCTTCTCATTCGTCTTGGTATTTCCAAAGATTCTTACTTCGTTGATAATCGCTTGAGGGCCTTCATAGATTTTCAATTCTAAATCAACGGAATCATTTTCAATTCTTTTTTCAATAGGCGTAATATTGAAGAATAGATAACCATCATCCATATAAAGTGAACTAATATCTCCTCCGTCTTGGCTCATATACAATTTCTCATCTAGAATAGACTGACTATAAACCGTTCCTTTTTCAATAGCTAAAATTTTCACCAATAGCGAATCCGAATATCTCGTATTTCCTGAAAAAGTTACCTCTCCGAAATAATACAAATTCCCTTCTTTAAGTAGAAGCTGAATATTCGCCTCTCCATCTTCATCAAAGCTTACTTCATCAAAAACAATTTGTGCATCTCGATATCCCTTCTCTCTGTAAAATGCAACCAGTTTCTTTTTATCTGCTTCGTAGTCTTCTTCAATAAATTTAGAAGTCTTAAAAATATTCAAGTTTACAAAACCGTCACCATACTTGATTGCTTTGCCAACAGACAAGTTCGCCAAGGTTTTAAAGAAATTCAGGTTTTCTTCTTGCTTTTTATTCTTCTTTACTTTTAGCAATTCAACCAGTTCGAATTTTACTTTCTCTTTAGTATTTTTTAATTGTTTCTCCAACTTTTTTTCAGAGAAGGCTTCATTTCCAAAGATGTCAATTTGACTAATCTTCACTTTCTCCCCTTTGTCAATTACGATGTCGACCGTAACACTATTCTCAATTACATTATCTACAGATTCTGTGATGACTGCGTTGGCATTATAAAATCCTTTTTCAATATAATAAGCCTTTATTCTATGGATTACATTTAGTCGATCACTTTCTGTAAAAATGCTCCCAGACCTAAGATTAACCTTCTTGCGCAGTTCTTCCACTTCACCATTCTTAACTCCTGTTATAGAGTATTTTGCCAGTCTTGGCAGCTCCTGCAGGTTAATGATTAAAAATACAGTTTCTCCAAGAGTACGTTCTATTTCGATACTTACATCCGTGAACAGGTGTTGTTCCCATAGGTTTTTAACTGCAGATGAAATTTCTTGACCTGGAATAGTGATAACATCGCCTACTCTCATGCCCGAGAGAGAAACCAACACTTTTTTGTCAAGATGTTCTGTTCCTTCAACACGAATTCCTCCGATTTCATATTGTTTTGGACTGTTATAGTCTAACTCTTGTGCAAAGGAAATTGCTACAAAACAAAGCAGCGATAGACTTAAAAAAAACTGTTTTAGTTTACTCATTATTATTTTTTTACAGCGACTTTAACTGTTCACTGGTTTTACCAAATCTTCTCTCTCTATTTTGAAAAGACAAAATTGCCTTATAGAGTGACTCTTTATTAAAATCTGGCCAGTACTCTTCCGTAAAATACAATTCTGTATACGCTGCTTGCCAAAGCAAAAAATTACTCAAGCGATATTCACCACTTGTTCTAATCATTAATTCAGGATCTGGAATACTTGAGTCATAAAGATGCTGATTTAATACGGATTCTGAAATATCGTCTGGACTTATTTCACTATTTTTAACTTGCTTAGCAATTTTTTTGCATGCGTCAACAATTTCTGCTCGCCCTCCGTAACTTAAAGCTAAAGTCAAGGTAAGTCTTGTATTCATTTTTGTTGCTTCTATTACCTTATCCAATTGATCTTTTGCTCTTTGAGGCAAAGCATCAATGGAGCCAATAGTTTTTAAGCGAATGTTATTTTTCATTAAGGTTTTGGTCTCATTCCCAATAGTTCTGACCAAAAGCTCCATTAAGGCGGCAACCTCCAATTTAGGTCGATTCCAATTTTCTGAAGAAAAGGCATATAGCGTTAAGTAAGCGACGCCTAGCTCAGCACATGCTTCACTAACTTCTCTTACCGAACCTACTCCATTCTTATGTCCAAATATCCTATTCTTGCCTTTTTCCTTAGCCCATCTACCATTACCATCCATGATGATAGCGATATGCTTCGGTAGTTTTTCTAGATTTAGGGATTCTTTAAGACTCATGATTTAAAATAATTGTACAAATGTAACAAATTCACCTCATTGCTCCGGGTGTTGGGCATTTAAGTCTAAAAATAGTATAAGAAACTGAAACTCCTGCAAAAAGATAAAAATCATTCTTTTTTGAAGTACCTCTTTGCTTACCTGTATCGCCTATGGGTTCTCCCACTTCACCAGATCTGTCTGCCAAGGCATAGGCAACACCATGAGAGCCTAGAGGCAAAGATAAAGGGCTGGCATAAACTCCACTAACATCATCTAAATAGTCTGTAAAGGTAACACGCAAGTCACCGAAGACACCTATATTCCAATTTCGCCCAAGGCTAAATTTGAATCCTCCTCCTATTGGAATAGCGAAATTTACTATTCTATACTTTTTAATGCCAGAGTAACTAGGGTCAGTTTGTCCTTCCGTTCCTAATGGTTGTAGGTAGTACCACTTATCTTGATATTGTGCTTGAGGATTAAAGTAAAATGCTGCAAAACCTACAGTAAAATATGGGCTAAACCATTGCTGTTTTTTTTGTTTGTTGAATTCTAAAAAATTCAATTCAAGCATTGCGGCAACTTCACCTACATTTGATTTGAAGTGTAAATTTCGCTGTCTATTGAATCCGTTGGCTGATTTCTTATCGTCGAAGGCTACTTGTCCAAAGGAGATTGAGCTTTTCAATACCCATCGGGTATTAAAATTATTCCGAAGAAAAATACCCCCAGCTGGTCGCACCATAGCAAAACTTGAATTGGAATTCAAGTCACCAAAGTAATTGGCTCCTCCGATCCATGAGCCTACTTCAAAATTTTGAGCATCTGCTTTAAAAGAAGCTATGATACAAAAAGCAAGAACTAAATAGGCTTTCAAGAAATGCATGATAAAGTTTGGTTGCTTAGTCATATGGTATAGTAACGTACTATTTGCTTTGCTTAATATAATTTAGCTTAACTATTATAAGGTTCTTTGTACCGAGATTTCAGTGTAAGCTTCAATGATATCACCTTCTTCAATATTATTAAAGTTTTTGATATTCAATCCACAATCTTGTCCTGAAACTACTTCTTTCACATCATCTTTGAAACGTTTCAATGAAGCTAAAACACCGGAATATTGCACAATTCCATCTCTAATAATTCTAACTTTAGAATCCCGCTTAATTTTACCATCCGTTACGATACAACCTGCAACCGTTCCAACTTTCGTAATTTTGAAGACCTCTCTGATTTCCAAATTACCTGTAATCTTCTCTTCGATAGTTGGCTCAAGCATGCCTTCCATTGCCGCTGTAATTTCCTCAATGGCCTTATAGATAACGGAGTACAATCTGATTTCAACGCCTTCATGATCTGCAACTTTTCTAGCTTGCGGGGAAGGTCGAACTTGGAATCCAATGATGATAGCATCTGAAGCAGAAGCTAACATGATATCTGTTTCCGTAATAGCGCCAACACCTTTATGTAAGATGTTCACTTGAATCTCTTCAGTTGATAATTTTTCTAATGAATCAGAAAGGGCTTCAATAGAACCATCCACATCCCCTTTAACGATTATATTCAATTCCTTGAATGTACCTAAAGCTAATCTTCTTCCGATTTCGTCAAGCGTGATATGTTTTTGAGTTCTTAAACTATGCTCTCTTTCCAATTGACTTCTTTTAGAAGCCATAACTTTACCTTCTTGTTCTGTAGGAAACACTTTAAATCGTTCACCTGCAGCTGGAGCACCGTTCAGCCCAATAATTTGAACTGGTTGTGCTGGACCTACTTTGTCCACTTTTTCCCCTTTGTGATTAAACAATGCTTTTACCTTACCCGAACTGGATCCTGCTACTAAAAAGTCTCCTACTTGTAAAGAACCTGAATCAACTAAAAGCGTTGCAACGTAGCCACGACCTTTATCTAAAGAAGCTTCTATTACAGCACCTGATGCAGCTTTGTATGGGTTTGCTTTTAAATCTAAAAGCTCTGCTTGCAATGATATTTTTTCCAATAACAACTCTACGTTTGTTCCTAATTTCGCTGACAACTCTTGAGATTGATATTTACCACCCCATTCCTCAATGAGTAAATTCATTTGAGATAATCGGTTCTTAACATTGTCTGGATTCGCACCAGCCTTATCTATTTTGTTTATCGCAAAAATCATTGGAACTCCCGCTGATTGTGCGTGACTAATAGCCTCTTTTGTTTGCGGCATAATGTCATCATCAGCAGCGATTACAATAACTGCAACATCCGTTAATTTCGCTCCACGAGCACGCATAGCGGTAAAAGCTTCGTGACCTGGCGTATCTAAGAAGGTAATTTTCCCTCTTGAAGTTTCTACTTCATAGGCGCCAATATGTTGGGTAATCCCTCCTGCTTCTTTCGCAGCCACATTAGCATGACGAATATAATCTAGTAAAGATGTTTTACCGTGATCAACGTGACCCATAATAGTTACTACTGGAGCTCTAGGCAGCAAATCTTCGGCTGCATCTAATTCTTCTATAAAATCTTGTGTATCGGAAGCTGAGATAAACTCAATTTCATAGCCATACTCATCAGCGATTAACTCAATAATCTCTGCATCAAGACGTTGATTAATAGAAACCATCACACCTAAAGAAAAACACTTGGTAATTATTTCTGTTGGCTTTACGTCCAACATGTGAGCGATATCACTTACTGTAATAAACTCGGTTACCTTTATTTTCTTATCGTCTGCGCTTCTTTCTTCTGCACGCATATCAGCTTCTTCCTGTATGCCTTGTCTTTTTGCTCTTCTTAACTTAGAACGATTACTTTTCCCGGAGGTTGCAGCTTGAAGTTTAGCCATTGTTGCTTTCAACTTCTCTTCAATTTCCTTTTCACTTACAACTCTATCTTCAGGACGTGTTATTTTTAATTTATCTTGAGGTGCTTTTTTAGGATCAACTTTAGCACTTTTCTTAAATCTCTTTCTAGGGCGTTTTGAATCATCCCCTTCACTCTTAATTTCTTTAGCTTTTGGCTTTCTCTCCTGAAGTTCAATTTTACCTAACACCTTCGTTCCTTGAAGGGATACCTTCTTCGTTTCTATAAAATTTACTTCTACTTCATTCGTTTTTGATACCGGTTTAGTTGGAGCTTCTTCCTTCTTTGTTTCTTGCTTTACTTCTTCTTTCTTATCGTTAATGTTTCCAACGATTTTCGGGCCTGCTAGTTTCGCTTTCTCCGTTTTGAATTCTTCAGGTTCTGCTTTTACTTTCTTGGGCTTCTCTTCAACTTTCGCCACCTCAACTTTAGCCACCTCGACTTCTTTTTTCTCTGGAGCTTTTGGTTCGGGCACTTTTGGTTCTGGAGGAGCTGCTTTTACAAGCTTCTTAGGACTTAAGTCAACTGTTCCTATAATTTTAGGTCCAGTCAATTCGACCCGTGCTCTTTCTATTGGTTCATCTTTTACTTCTACGGTTTTTGTTTTACCATCTTCAGTAAGTTCCAATTTGATGTTCTTATTTTTATTGCCCAACTGAATGTTGTCGGCTGCTTCCTTTTGTGTTTTAGCATCGCCAAATTCTTTTAACAACACCATATACAAAGGCTCTTCAAGCTTGGTTGTTGGTTTGTCTTCAACTTCAAATCCTTTTCCTCTTAAAAAGTCAATGATAGTTCCTGTACCAACATTCAAAGTCTTGGCAGCTGCAATAAGTCTAACTGGTTTAAATTCTGACATAAATTATTTATGTTTTTTATTTTTTTTGCCTAAAGGCATTTTTGATTTGATGTATTGAACAATAGAGGTGGGTTTTACTTTTCGTCCTCTTCGAATTCAGCCTTTAATATATCAAAAATTTCTTTTACTGTTTCTTCTTCTAAGTCTGTTCTTCTAACTACTTCACTTTCGCTGAGTTCAAGAACACTTTTTGCTGTATCACATCCAATTTTTTTCAACTCATCAATGATCCAAGCTTCAATTTCGTCAGAAAACTCTTCGATATCGATATCTACTTCATCATCATCGGTATCTCTAAACACTTCTATTTCGTAACCAACCATTTTACCAGCCAATTTGATATTCATTCCTCGTTTTCCAATTGCCAAAGAAACTTGATCTGGCTTTAAGAAAACTGCAATTGATTTCTTCTCTTCATCTATTTCAACAGATTCAACTTTTGCTGGAGCAAGAGATCTTTGGGTCATCAATTTCAAATTATCTGTATAATTTAAGATATCGATATTCTCATTTTTCAATTCACGTACAATTCCATGGATTCTACTTCCTTTCATACCAACGCAAGCACCCACTGGATCGATTCGATCATCATAAGATTCAACCGCCACTTTCGCTTTTTCTCCTGGCTCTCTTACAATTTTCTTAATCGTGATTAACCCGTCCATAATCTCAGGCACTTCCATTTCTAACAATTTCGCTAAAAAGGCATTATCTGTTCTTGACAATATTACGAAAGGATTGTTATTCTTTAGCTCTACTTTTTTCACAACCGCTTTTACGGTTTCCCCTTTCTTGAAGTAATCCATTCTGATTTGTTCAGATTTTGGCAAAATTAATTCGTTTCCTTCGTCATCAACTAACAAGATTTCTTTCTTCCATACCTGATAAACCTCGGCTGTGATGATATCTCCCACTCTATCTTTATACTTTTTGTAGACTTCGTCTTTCTCTAACTCTAGTATTCTAGAAATTAAAGTTTGTCTAGCCGCCAAAACAGCTCGTCTTCCAAAATCTTCTATAATTACTTTTTCGTAGCAATCTTCTCCCACTTCATAATCTTCTTCAATTGCTTTAGCCTCTGTAATCGTAACTTGAGTCAATTCATCCTCTACACTTCCGTCTTCTACAATTTCTCGTGTACGCCAGATTTCTAGATCCCCTTTATCTGTATTTACAATAACGTCAAAGTTATCCGCATTGCCGTACTTCTTTCTCAAAAGTGTCTTGAAGACATCCTCCAAAACTTTCATCATGGTTGGACGATCAATATTCTTAAAATCTTTAAACTCGGCGAACGAGTCAATTAGTTCTATGCTATTCATTTTTTAAACGGTTAAAAGTTAAAATGTAGTAATGCTTGTTTTATATCAATAAAATCCACCGAAACGGCTTCTAAATCTTCTTCTTTTATTTCTTTTGTTGGTCTCTTGCTTTTAGCTTCGATTTTTGTAAGTAAACCAGTTAAAGTTTTTTCATCCATTTCTTTTAAAATCATGTCAATTTGTTGTCCATCATTTAAAGTCAACTTTAGCGTACTTCCAATTCTCTTTCGGAATTGCTGTGGCACTCTTAATGGATTCATCATGCCTGGAGAAGAAACTTCTAAAGTGTACTTTTCAGGCACACTTGGATCTTCATCCAAATACGGCTCAATAAACCGACTCAATTTCGTGCATTGTTTAATTGTAACTGACGGTATACCGTCAATAAAAATTTGAATCTTGTAACTCGCACTAATCACAACTTCAACTAAAAACAAATCCATCTCTTCCAATCGTGGAAGCATGAGTTCTTCAATTTTGTTTCTTAATTTATCCATGTTTTATAGAATAAAAAGAGGGGACTAGCGCCCCCTCTTTCCCTTTAATACTTTGCAAAGGTAAGCGTTTTATCTGAAATTGTGCAATTTTTTTGAAATGCTTATTCGTTCCCCACTTTGTGTTCCATCAATCTTGCAATATTTTCTGCTCTAGAAATAGCTTCTTCAGCCTTAACTCCTTCAAAATGAGCGTTAATATTGTCTTTCCACAAGGTCAACCATTCTTTGAAGTGTTCTGTTCGCATAGCTGACTTCTCATTCAAAACAAAATGTTTGATCATGGGATTTCCTTTATAAAGACATGTACCCAATAAAAGATCGCTCCAAAAATCATACATAGTTGGCATGTGTTTATCCCAATCTAACACCACAACCTCATTAAAAAAGTGACCAATTAGGGTGTTTTTTTTGGCAGTAGTGTAAAATTCATCTACCATGAATTTAATATCTTCTCGTGTTTTTATTGGTCGCTTCATATATACAAGAAGGGTTTGGAACCCTTTAACGGGTTTCGAAGCCTTCCAAAACCTCCTCAGCTGCCTTGAAAGAGGATATCTTTCCTTCAAGGATGGCTATTTTTAATTTTTCAATTTGCTCTTTTTTCGCTTTATCTCCAAAAAAGTTATTCAATAGTCTCTGCTGGACGGTTTCATGAAACCAATACAAATCTTGATTTTTCCTCCTTAAATTAAAGAAGCCTTTGAGCTTTTGATGTTGGAAATAAGCGGCTAAATCTTGAATCAAACTTGTTAAATTTTCTCCACTCAAGGCATCTATAGCGGTAACTTTCGTCAACCAAGAATGCTCTTTTTGTGGAAAGTAATGCAAAGCGTTTTTAAGCTCTTGCATGGCTTTTTTTGATGAAAGCAGTAGTTTCGACTCATCATAAGCTTTATTCATGCAAATGATGTCTGCCATTTCCATTATTCCTCTTTTAATGCCTTGCAATTCATCTCCAGCTCCGGGAAGCATCAATAACAAAAAGCAATCTACCATGGAATGCACTGCAATTTCACTTTGACCAACTCCTACTGTTTCTACAATGATCTTATTATACCCAGCGGCTTCACACAGCATGATGGTTTCTCTGGTTTTTCTTCCTACTCCACCCAAAGCATCTCCGGCAGGGCTTGGTCGGATGTATACTTTGGGATGAGCGCTCAACTTTTCCATGCGCGTTTTATCGCCAAGGATGCTTCCCTTCGTGAGTTGACTACTAGGGTCAATAGCTAAAACAGCAAGCTTCCCACCATCTTGAATTAATTGTTCCCCTACCGCTTCTATAAAAGTGCTCTTCCCAACACCTGGCACACCAGTGACTCCAAGTCGAATTGATTTACCCGTATGTGGCAATAAATCTTCCAGTACTTCTCTAGCCAGCTGATTGTGCTCTAACTTCGTACTTTCTAATAAAGTAATAGCTCTACTTAGGACAATTGTATTGCCTTCCAAGATGCCTTTTACATAATCTTCCTGTGTTAATAAATTCATAGGTCCTTACAAAATTACTAAAGTATATACGCATTTCACTATCTAAGACGTTTATTAGTTAAAGAACTAATGAAAAAATTAAAACTAATATTGATAACAGGTTTCTTCCTTTTAATCTTAGGACTAAATGCTTGTACCACTCAAAAAGATTGCAGAGGCGCAAAGAAACACAAGTTGAGTAATGGCATTTGGATATAGCTTCAGCGCTTTAAGTCTTAAGTTTACTTACTTGATTCTAGTGAATTTGAAGTAACCCATATTGATTACGGTGTCCTGACCTTCGGTTAATGGACCAATATCTAGATATGAAATGAGTGCAACAGGCGCTGTTGCTAGATTCGCCGAAGTAAAAGTGTTTCCACTATCCGTTCCTACATCATAGCTTACCGCATTGGCAATAACTTCATCATACCATAAACCATCTACAGGATCTAAGAGCGAGGTAGTCGCTGCCACAAACCAATCTGGACTTGGGGCTATCATACTCACTACGGTTACATTTTGATATCCTTCTCTCATGCCTAATTGAAATTTACCGCTATTGCCTGGGCTGTCGAAGCTACTTCCTTTTACCTTATCAATGGCCTGACCTAAATTAATCATGACTTGCAGTTCTTCTTCCAATTTATCTGTATTGCCCGTTTCCGCAACAGCCTTCAAGCCATCGCTAGCATCTAAACCTTCAATAAACAGGTTTGCGGACGACAAATGAGATGTTGCCACAAATGGCGAGAAATGCGCATTACTAGGGAAATCTGTCGGATGTGTGTTTGCGCTCCAAGTACTAATAAATTCCACTTCGTAAACGACACTAAACTGATCTAGCTTGTCTTTTTTGCAAGAGAGTAATAAAATCAATAGAAAAACACCGTAAGCTAAATTTCTCATAATTGTAAGTTTTATAAATCAACGCAATTAATCCAATTTTAGTTTAATTCTTCATTTTGATCTTCTAGTTCCCGTGCTTTCTGGGCCAAAACTTCCGGATGAAAAGGAGAGCCTTCCTGATGCGCTTTAATAGCTTTGAAGGAAAGCTTTATCGAAATAAATAACCCAAAGAAGGAGAAAAAAGCAAAGGCAGGATAATTGTTTTGCATCAAAAAGAAGTCGTAAGTACCGTGCAGAAGTGTTGCAGATAATAGGCCCCGCAACTTATACTTCAAAGCTTGATCTTTGTGCTGCCAAGCTAAACCGAAATAGTAACCCATTATAACTCCAAAACAGGCATGAGCGGGAACAGCAGTGACCATTCTCAAAACCCCAACACTCACCCCTCCTTCCATTACATAAAATATGTTTTCCACCGCAGCGAAACCTAAACTTACCATGACTCCATAGACGATACCATCAAAAGGCTCATCGAATTCCTTTTGTCTAAATGCATACCATTGCAACATAACATACTTGCTAAACTCTTCGGATAAGGATACAATGATAAATGCCCAAACAGCGGTATTTAATACATTCGTGGCGTTTTCCGGATAAACCGAACCTAAGGAATATTCTAAAACAATAGCGGGAATCACACTAAAACAACCTAGTATAAAACTGATTAAAATATGCTTGATCGGTTCTCTATCATACTTATCTTTTAAGTAGATAAACCACATAATGGCTAAAACGGGTGCTAGTGCTAAAGCGATTAGATACATGGATAATTTTTTTACAAATATACTTTTTTAGTTGATTAGATGAGTAGCAAACTATTTGGTCTCTAGTCTTTAGAAAAAACTTTGAACCTTAAGCTTTAAACAATTTAGAATCTTTGTTCATAAAACACCCTTCCTCTTTCAAAAAAACGAAGTAAATTTGAAACGCACAAAAAAGACCCAATGCTTCACTTCTTTAACCATCACGACCACTTCTATTACACTGTTCAAACGAGTAAAGAACTAGACCCAGAAACCATCGATAAATTAAATTGGTTGTTTGGTGAAGCAACAAAAGTGGATGCTCAAATCCTAGGATTGGAAGAGGGTTCTTCTTTGTTGGGTCCTCGAGCAACGATGGTAAGTCCATGGAGTACAAATGCCGTAGAGATTACCCAAAACATGGGAATTCAAGGGATTGTAAGAATTGAGGAATACAAAGTGATTGCTTCCGATTTTACAGATTTCGATCCGATGTTGATGCAAAAATTTAAAGTGCTAACGCAGGATGTTTACGATGTACATATTCAACCGGAAAGCATCAAAAGCATTGCAGACATTGCAGCTTTTAATAAAAGTGAAGGTCTAGCTTTAAGTGATGAAGAGGTCATTTACTTAGAAGATTTAGCTAAACGATTAGATCGAAAATTGACCGATTCCGAAGTGTTCGGATTTTCTCAAGTAAACTCGGAACATTGTAGACACAAAATATTCAATGGCACTTTTGTTATTGATGGCGAAGAGCAAAGCACTTCTTTATTTAAAATGATTAAAGAAACCGCTGCTAAAAATCACAAGGATATTGTTTCTGCTTATAAAGACAACGTTGCTTTTGTAAAGGGACCAACAGTTACTCAATTTGCTCCAAGGCGTGCAGAAGTGGCCGATTTCTATCAGGAAAAATCTTTTGAATCCGTAATTTCTTTGAAAGCAGAAACCCATAATTTTCCTACCACGGTTGAGCCTTTTAATGGTGCAGCAACGGGGGCCGGTGGAGAAATCAGAGATCGTTTGGCTGGCGGAACCGGTTCTTTGCCTTTGGCAGGAACAGCCGTTTACATGACCGCTTATTCTCGTTTAGAAGAAAATAGGGCTTGGGAAAACGGTGTTGCCGAAAGACAATGGTTGTATCAAACGCCAATGGATATTTTAATTAAGGCTTCAAATGGGACTTCTGATTTTGGAAATAAATTTGGGCAGCCATTAATTGCAGGTTCGGTATTAACCTTCGAACACAGAGAATCAGGCAAAACTTTGGCCTATGATAAAGTAATTATGCAAGCTGGCGGCGTGGGTTACGGCAAAGCTGAATATGCCCAAAAGAACTTACCACAAGCAGGCGATCAAATTGTAATCTTAGGTGGTGATAATTATAGAATTGGAATGGGCGGCGCAGCAGTTTCTTCTGCAAACACAGGTGCATTTAGCAACAGTATTGAATTAAATGCTATTCAACGTTCCAACCCAGAAATGCAAAAACGTGCAGCAAATGCAATTCGTGGTATGGTGGAAAATGAAAACAATCCGATTGTTTCTATTCACGATCACGGAGCTGGAGGCCACTTAAATTGTTTAAGTGAATTAGTAGAAGATACCGGTGGAAAGATCGATTTAGATAAATTGCCTGTTGGCGACCCAACGCTTTCTGCGAAGGAAATTATCGGCAATGAAAGTCAAGAGCGAATGGGCTTGGTGATTGGTAAAAAAGATATCGGCATCTTGCAACAAATTTCTGAAAGAGAGCGCGCTCCAATGTATACTGTGGGGGAAGTAACTAGCGACAAGCGCTTTACTTTCGAATCAAAAACCACGGAAGCAAAACCAATGGATTTGAACTTAAGCGACATGTTTGGGAGTTCTCCAAAAACGGTTTTGAATGACAAGAGAATTGCTCCAAAATTTGAAGAGCTCCATTACGATTCAAGTAAAATATATGCTTATTTAGAGCAAGTCCTGCAATTAGAAGCCGTAGCTTGTAAAGACTGGTTGACAAATAAAGTGGACCGATGTGTAGGCGGAAAAGTGGCCAAGCAACAATGTGCAGGCGCTTTGCAATTGCCCTTGAATAACCTTGCGGTGATGGCCTTAGATTTTAAAGGAAAAGAAGGCGTTGCAACCTCTATTGGACATTCGCCTATTTCTGGTTTGGTGAATCCAAAGGCAGGAAGCAGAAATAGTATTGGGGAGGCTTTAAGTAATTTAGTTTGGGCTCCTTTGAAAGGTGGTTTAGACTACGTTTCCCTTTCAGCCAACTGGATGTGGCCTTGTAAAAATGAAGGAGAAGATGCTCGACTTTACGACGCGGTGCAAGCTTGTGCTGCCTTTGCTATTGAATTAGGCATTAATATCCCAACAGGAAAAGATTCCTTATCGATGAAGCAACGTTATGCGAATGAAGATGTCATTTCTCCGGGCACGGTGATCATTTCAACTGTTGGAAATTGTATTGACATCACGAAAGTAGTGGAGCCTATTTTACAAAAAGACGGTGGCGACATTTACTATATCAATTTATCGAATGATGCTTACCAATTAGGAGGTTCTTCTTTTGCGCAAATCTTAAATAAAGTAGGGACGCAAGTTCCAGATGTTAAAAATGCGGGAGCGTTCAAAACTGCCTTTAATACCTTACAAGAATTAATCAACAAAGGCTTGATTCAAGCTGGACATGATGTGGGAAGTGGCGGTTTGATTACCACCTTATTAGAAATGTGTTTTGCAGAGCAAGATTTAGCCGCCAAATTTGACTTGACTTCTCTTGAAGAAACCGATCATACAAAATTGCTTTTTGCTGAAAACATTGCAGTAGTATTCCAAGCATCAAAAGAAGCTGAAGCGATTTTGGATCAAGCGAAAGTTGCTTACTATAAAATTGGATCTGTAACAAGCGGAACAACCTTAACTATTCAAAATAATGAGGAAAAATTAAATTTCAACATCCCTCAATTGAGAGCTACTTGGTACAGAACTTCTTACTTGTTGGACCAAAGACAAAGCGGCAAAAAGAAAGCGACGGAGCGTTTCGAAAACTTCAAAAATCAAGCGTTACAATTTGCTTTCCCTAGTCATTTTGATGGCAAGCTGAATACCTATAATGGTCCAAGACCAAAGGCGGCGATTATTAGAGAAAAGGGAAGCAACTCAGAAAGAGAAATGGCGCATGCTATGTTTCTCGCTGGCTTCGATGTGAAGGACATTCACATGACAGATTTAATTTCTGGAAGAGAAAACTTAGAAGATGTGCAGTTCATCGGTACTGTTGGTGGTTTTTCTAATTCAGATGTTCTAGGCAGCGCTAAAGGTTGGGCAGGATCATTTTTATACAATGAGAAAGCCAAAACAGCTTTAGCCAATTTCTTCAAAAGAGCAGATACTTTATCTGTTGGAATTTGTAACGGATGTCAGTTATTTATTGAGCTCGGTTTAATCAACCCGGAACACGAAGACAAACCAAGAATGCTGCACAACGACAGCCACAAGCACGAAAGTGGATTTACCTCTGTTGCTATTGAAGAAAATAATTCGGTTATGCTCTCAAGTTTGAAGGGAAGTAAACTAGGCGTTTGGATTTCACATGGCGAAGGCAAGTTCCATTTACCAAAAGAAGAAAGCGCTTATCAGATTGTGGCGAAGTATGGTTACGAAGGCTACCCAGCCAACCCAAATGGTTCAAAATATAACACGGCAATGTTGTGTGATACGACAGGTCGTCACTTAGTAATGATGCCGCACATAGAACGGTCAATGTTCCAGTGGAACTGGGCAAATTATCCTGCGGGTAGAAAAGATCAGGTGAGTCCATGGTTGGAGGCTTTTGAGAATGCTCGGGTATGGTGTTTGGGGGAAAAATAGTTTAAAAAAAGGTTTTCTCGCAAAGACGGGAAGGGCAAAAATTCAGCTAATCCTTTATAGTTTCCAAAAGGTAATAAATTCATGAGTTTGGGCAAGGTTCGGAACCTTACCCAAACTACCAGCAACAATCAATCTAGCGTGCCAAACTGCCTTGAAAAATATTAGTAAGATTTTGCAGATTCCTAATGTTGATTGAAACCAATTTTCTTTGCGACTCTGTGTTTTGCGTGAAACCCTTTTTCTTGCTTTGCTTCTTTGCTCCTCAGCGCCTTTGCGAGAAAAAAATCACATCATGTCTTTGCGAGAAATCTTTTACCCTATCATCTCCAAAAACTCATCTTCCGTAACAACCTTCACCACCATTTTCCCAGCCTTCTCATTAATTTTTTCCGCCTTTGTCAACTTACTTCCTGCTTTTTCACCGGCTATTAAATAATTCAACTTTGGACTCACGCCACTAATATTTTTACCGCCATTTTCTTCCACCAAATCCTTGGCTTTATCTCTAGAGAAACGAACGAGCGTTCCGGTAAACAAGAAAGTTAACCCTTTGAGTTTAATGCTTTTTAGTACGTTGTCTTCTCCTTTTTTTGCCACCTTCACGCCTAAAGTTTCTAAGGCTTGAATTAGTCTTTGGTTTTCTTCGTTTAGAAAGAAGGTAAAAATGCTGTCGGCTACTTTTGGACCTACGTCTTCCAGCTCGGCCAACTGTTCTGTATCCCATCCAATCAAATCATCAATTCGTTGGATGTTTTTATCTAGGATTTTTGCGGTGGCACTTCCTACGTGTCGGATCCCAAAGCCAACGAGTAATCGCCATAAAGCTTGATTTTTAGAATTTTCTACGCCTTGTTTTAGGTTATTGACCGACTTCTCTTTCCACCCTTCCAAGCCCAAGATATGCTCATAATCTAATCGATAAATGTCTTCGATATTCTGCAAGATGCCCTCTGCAATAAAACGCTTTACAATGTCTTTACCCAAGCCATCAATATCTAGTGCGCCTTTGGAAACGAAGTGAATAATTCGTTCTTCAGCTTGTGCAGGACACTCGGCATTCTCGCATCGCCAAACAGCTTCGCCTTCTGGTCGGATGAGCTTTGCATTACAAGAAGGACATTCCGTTGGGAAAATTACCGCTGCTACATTTTTACGTTGCGCCAAATCAACACGCGCAATGTAAGGAATCACATCTCCTGCACGTTCAACGCAAACATAATCGCCAATATGGATGTCTTTCTCTTGAATAAAATCTGCATTGTGCAATGAAACGGAAGAAACTGTTACCCCGGCTAAGCGGACAGGTTCAATTTTTCCTACGGGCGTTACGGCACCTGTTCTTCCAACTTGATATTCTATATGCGTCAACTTCGAAATGGCTTGACGGGCTTTAAATTTATAAGCAATCGCCCATCTAGGGTGATGTGCCGTGGCACCAATGGAATTTTGCAATTGCAAATCATCCACTTTGACTACCATGCCATCAATCTCATAATTGTAAGTATCCCTCTTTTCTTCCCAGCCTTTCACAAAGAAAACAACCTCATTGATGTCTTTGCTTAAGGTCTTTTCTCTGCCAGGTACTTGAAAGCCGAGTTCGGCCAACATTTCTATATTCTGAAAATGAGAAAGAAAAGCTTGTCCTAACATTTCATTTCCATTTTGATCAACTACAAAACCGATTTGATAAATGAAAGCTTCTAAGTTTCTTTTCGCCACTTCCGCTGGATCTTTCATGCGCAAAGAACCGGAAGCCGTATTTCTTGAGTTTTGAAAGACTTTCAAACCTTCCTTTTCTCGTTCGAGATTCATTTTATCAAACAAACCATTTTCAATAACCACTTCACCGCGCAACTCAATCTTCGAAATTCCATACTTTGAAAAAAGTGCCTGATTAGGAATGTTTACTATTTGCTTTGCGTTCGCTGTAATTTCCTCACCCATCGTTCCATCACCTCTCGTGGCGGCGCGAACTAAGACATCATTTTCATAAACCAAGGCAATACTTGCCCCATCAAACTTCGGTTCCACACAATAAGAAATTGTTTCTCGATTACTCAACTTCTTCACCGATTCATCAAAAGCGTTTAAGTCTTCTGCATTATAAGAATTGCTTAAAGACAGCATCGGAACCGTATGCGCCACGCTGGTGAAATCTGTATTCAAAACTTTCGCTACTCGCTGTGTGGGAGAGTCCGCAGTTATCAATTCAGGGCTTGCCGCTTCTAGATCTTTAAGTGCTTTGAAAAGCTTATCATATTCAACATCTGAAATACTTGGTTCTGCTTGGTCGTAGTACTTCCAATCATGATAATTGAGTACCTCCCGTATGGCAGATAGATCCTCCTCTTCTAATTTCTTATAAAGCAAGTTGTCTGTCTGCACTTGCATTTCATCATCATTCCAATCCATAATTAAAACTTATCACTTCCAACTTAAAACTACTTCGGTTTGTAATTGCTTTTTGCCAAAATCGTAGCTGGGGGCGTTGCTAACAATTCTGTCAAGCTAAGCTTTCCTTCCGCATTTTGCACATACTGATTCACAATCTGCCAGCCGACCCATGAACCCACATTGCCTGGAGCGCCTTCGGGCATCCCAACAGTTAATGCCCCATCACTAATATGGCGGGTATGTTCCATATAGTTCTTCGTGTAGAACAAATCGTGTTCGTTATAAAACTTCCAAATCTCCCCTTCAGAACCTGCACACCACTTGTATTGTTTTTCTGTATATCCGATTAATAAATGTTTCTCCTTTTCAGGCTGCATACATTCCATGAAATAATACTTCTTGCCATTTTCAATCATGGCATGAATCAAAGCATCCGTTTCAGCTAAATCATCGGGGGAATAGTATGCATTAAACAGAACCTCCGTCACATTAGGCACGATAAATTCAGGCTCAAATCGTTGCACGATGTAGTAAGGAAAATCAAAACTACCGTAATACATGTAGTCCTTTCCTAAATACATATCTAGGGCAATTGCGATGTAATTGGTATCCAAAGCAACGACATTATAGCTAAACTCACTCAATATAGTTTTAAACTCAGGGATAGCTTTATTCGGATAATAATACTTAAAGTGCTTCATCGCTTCCAACAACTCCTCTTCCACTTCATTCAAATCTGGATAATCCGCTTGAATGGTATCATACAATCCCAGTACATAAGGGTTTGTAAAAAAGTGATTCAGGTCTAGCATAGTAGGCGTTATACTATCGCTAATTCGTCCAAAACGCATAACATTCACTGTATAGAAATCAAAGAACAAGGTATCTTCATTTCGAAGTTCATTTAAGCTGGCATAAAGATTATTGGTGTCCGCTTCAAAAAAGGCACGATCGAACCTGTCCACCCTCAAATCCAAATCAATGGTCGAAACGTCTATCTTTTTTGTATTTTTGTTAAATAAATCACAGCTTACTAATGTTATTAAACAAAAGGCAATTATATTGAGGTAGATAATGGAGTGCTTCATATTCTTGCAAAATAAACCAATCGAAATGAAAAAAATTATAATCGCCATGGCTTTTTTGTTTTTTATGACAAATTCTTACAGCCAGACCAAAAAAGTACGCGTTGGCTTGCAGTTTGCAAATGGCATCGCATTCATGAAATCTGACAATGTAAACATTACAGATACGAAGATTGGCTACAGTTTCAGCTACGGACTTCCTGTTGAGTATTACTTCAGTCAAAACTATGCTTTGAGCACGGGCTTCAATGTTAGCCATCTAAGAGCTGCAAGAAGTAACAGTCCATCCATAAATGCAGTTGTTACTGATACTACTAGAAGTTACGCCTTTGATAATAACATCGTTCTAGGTGCTAAAGAGGTCTATAAATTGACCTATGTGGAAATTCCTTTAACGTTTAAATTGAGAACCAATGAAATTGGGTATTTTCGATATTTTGGCGAATTTGGTATTGTGAATTCGTTTAGAGTACGTTCAAGATTTACATTAGATGGTTCTACCGTTGAAAATGAATCTATCAATAAAAAATTAGCTCCCTTCGACTTAAAATCTGGTTTCTACAATGCTAGTTTAAAAGTAGGTGGTGGTTTTGAATATATCATCAGCGACAAAACGGCGTTAGTGGTTGAACTCTCTTTTAATAACGGTTTTGTAAACATTTTGAAAGATGGTGACGATAAGAGAACAATACTTAGAGTAGTTAATTTGAGTACAGGAATTATGTTTTAAAAAAGAAACCTACTTGGTTTAATTAGAAGTTGTTTTTATGAAAGTAGCTATAGCACAACTCAATTATCACATTGGTCATTTTGAAAAAAACTTTGAAAAAATTCAAAGTGCTATTCAAGATGCAGAGCGCGTAAAAGCAGATATCATTTTATTCGGTGAATTAGCTGTTTGCGGGTACCCTCCAAGAGATTTTTTAGAGTTCAGTGATTTTCTTCACAAGTGTGAAGAAGTAATCGAGAATATCAAACCTCTAACAAAAAATATCGCAGTAGTTATTGGTGCTCCAAGCAAAAACCCAAATGTTGAAGGAAAAGATTTGTTCAATTCGGCTTTCTTTATCGCTGATGGAGAAATCAAAGGGGTAAGTCATAAAGCCTTGCTACCGACCTATGATGTCTTTGATGAATATCGTTATTTCGAACCTTGCAATGAGTTTAATGTAATCGAATACAAAGGGCAAAAAATTGCATTAACTATTTGTGAAGATCTTTGGAACATCCACAATGAAAATCCTTTGTACGATGTTTGTCCAATGGACATTTTAATCAAGCAAAAGCCCGATTTCATTTTGAACCTTTCCGCTTCTCCCTTCACTTACAAACAAGCAGAAGCAAGAAAAGATATTGTACGGGCAAATGCCAAAAGATATGGTGTGCCTTTATTTTATTCAAATCACGTTGGCGCGCAAACCGAGCTAATTTTTGATGGCGGTTCTTTAGCAGCCAACAGCAAAGGAGAAATTATTGCAGAGTTGCCTTACTTTGAGGAATGTATCGAGTTAATTGATAGTGCAGAGATTGACCTATTGATTCCTATTGAACAAAAAATGTCTACGATCGAACGCGTGCATTTAGCTTTGGTCTGTGGCATTAAACAGTACTTTAATAAGCTGGGCTTTACAAAAGCAACCCTTGGTCTTTCAGGTGGCATCGACTCAGCGGTAGTGCTTGCCTTGGCAGTTGAAGCGCTGGGGAAAGACAATGTGGTTTCTGTATTAATGCCATCACAATATAGCAGTGACCATTCCATAGATGATTCTTTGGCAATGATTGACAATCTAAAATCACCTTACAAGGTTATTCCGATTACGGAGATGTATTACAACGTGGAAAGCAATTTGACGCCACACTTTGAAGGCAAAGAAACTGATGTAACAGAAGAAAACATTCAATCCAGATTAAGAGGTTTGACCTTAATGGCCTTATCTAATAAGCTGGGATATATTCTATTGAATACTACAAATAAAAGTGAAGCTGCAGTGGGTTATGGTACTTTGTATGGTGATATGTGCGGTGGAATTTCTGTAATTGGTGATTTATATAAAGGGCAAGTCTACGAATTAGCTCGTCACATTAATAAAGACGGCGAAATCATCCCTGAAAATATTATCACTAAAGCACCTAGTGCTGAGTTACGTCCCGATCAAAAAGACAGTGATTCCCTTCCAGATTATGACATACTAGACGCCGTTCTTTTCCATTATATTGAAGAACGTTTAGGACCAAAGGAAATCATAGCCTTGGGTTTTGAAGAAGCCTTAGTGCACAGAGTCCTGCGTTTAGTGAATATGAGCGAATGGAAACGCCACCAAATGGCCCCTGTTTTGAGAGTATCTCCTAAAGCATTTGGTATGGGGCGAAGAGTTCCGATTGTTGCGAAGTATTTAGGATAAGTATGATATTCCGACCTCAATGAAGCGATGCAATGCCTCAAGGGAATAGCATCGCTTCGTTTTAAAAAGTAAAATTCAAATGAAATACCGCATCACGCCAAGAGGCATTCTCATTCAAGACAACAAAATACTTTTTGCATCTTATCAAGTAAAAGATAAAATCATCTATGCTTTGCCTGGTGGCAAACAAGAAACAGGCGAAAGTTTACACGCTTGTTTGAGAAGAGAATTTAAAGAAGAACTCCACTTAGCTATTGAAGTTGGAGCTTTAGTTTTGGTCAAAGAATTCATTCACGAACAAAGTGATGTAAAGGGCTGGGAAGCAGGTATTCACCAAGTGGAACTCATTTTTGAAGTAACTTGCAATCAAATTTTAGACCCTACTAAATTAGGTAGTGAATTAGACAAGAATATGCTAGGCGCTGATTTTCTCTCCCCTATTGAGATGTCAAATAGAACCTATTTTCCTGAACAAGATCCAAAATGGTTTTTTGAAGAAAAAGTGGCGATCCCATATTTGTTTAAGTGAAGGTTTTACTTTTAATTCGAAATAAATCCGATTCCAATCAAGAAATTAATAAGCAGTGTCACTTATAAGTTACTCTGACTAGAAGTAATACAAAAGTAGCCTCCAAACCCTTCAGACTAACGACCAATGACTCTTTAACACAAATTAACCACCAAAGAAGTCCTCACTTTTTTAAATTTGCGGGACAAAATTTTGCAAAACATGGAAAACGCGAGTGTAGACATTAGAGAACTAACAGAAAAAATTGGACGCGAAAGTGGCTTTATTGATTTAATCAATCTAGAAATAGGAAAATCGATAGTTGGTCAGAAGAAAATGGTAGAGCGTTTAGTGCTCGCATTGTTAGCCAATGGACATGTCCTTTTAGAAGGTGTTCCAGGTTTAGCCAAAACGCTAGCTATAAAATCTTTATCCTCAGCCGTCGAAGGTGATTTCAGTAGAATTCAGTTTACTCCAGACCTTTTACCTGCAGATATTGTGGGGACGATGATTTACAACCAGAAGTTGAATGACTTCAAGATTCGTAAAGGACCCATTTTCGCTAATTTTGTCCTAGCAGATGAAATCAACAGAGCTCCTGCCAAGGTGCAGTCCGCTTTGCTGGAGGCTATGCAAGAAAAACAAGTTACGATTGGTGATACTACTTTTAAATTAGAAGAGCCTTTCTTGGTATTAGCAACGCAAAATCCAATTGAACAAGAAGGAACCTACCCTTTGCCAGAGGCGCAAATTGATCGTTTCATGTTGAAGGTAAACATTACCTATCCTTCAAAAGAAGAGGAACGAGAAATTATACGAATGAACATCAGCAATAACAGACCAACAATCAATCCTGCTGCAAGTTTAGCTTCTATTTTAAAAGGTCGTGAATTAGTGAAAGAAGTTTACATGGATGAAAAAATTGAGCAGTACATCTTAGATATTGTATTTGCTACCAGAGATCCAGCAGCTAACAATTTGAAAAAAATTGCCCCCTTAATTACTTTTGGTGGTTCTCCAAGAGCAAGCATCAATTTAGCAATGGCGAGTAAAGCAATGGCCTTCATGAAAAAACGAGGTTATGTTATCCCAGAAGATGTAAAAGCCATTTGTCACGACGTCATGCGTCACCGAATCGGTTTAAGCTACGAAGCGGAAGCAGAAAACGTAAGTGCCGATGAATTGGTAAGTGAGGTTTTGAATGCAGTAGAAATACCTTAATAGATACTTAAGAAAAAATCATTCTAACGACCAAGGTCCAAAGACTAACGACTAAAAATGACCAACGAAGAGACCACGGCTTTATTGAAAAAAGTTCGAAAGATAGAGATCAAAACAAAAGGCTTGAGCAATCAAGTTTTTTCGGGTTCCTATCACTCTGCTTTTAAGGGTCGAGGCATGTCGTTCAGTGAAGTTCGAAATTATACTTTTGGCGATGATGTTCGCAGCATTGATTGGAACGTTACCGCTCGTTTTGATGCCCCTTTTATAAAAGTCTTTGAAGAAGAGCGAGAACTTAGTGTGATGTTGCTGGTAGATATCAGCAAGTCCTCCTATTTCGGCACACAAAACCAATTTAAAAATGAAGTGATTGCGGAAATTGCGGCCGTCTTGGCGTTTTCCGCTATTCAAAACAATGACAAAGTTGGCGTAATCTTTTTCAGTAACAAAATAGAAAAATACATTCCCCCTAAAAAAGGGAAGAAACATGTCCTGCTAATTATAAGAGAATTGGTGCATATCAAGGCAAGTGAATACGGTACAGATTTGACAAAAGCTTTAGAATATTTCAACAACATAATAAAGCGAAGAAGTATCGTTTTTATAATGTCCGATTTCCTTAGCGACCCATATACCGATGCCTTGAGAATTGTAAAGAAGAAGCACGACGTTATTGGTTTACACCTCTACGACAAAAGGGAAAAAGAATTGCCGGATATAGGACTTGTTCAAATGCAAGACATCGAAAGTAATCAAAAGATATGGGTAGATACTTCATCTACAGCCTTAAGAAGCGCATATCAAGAAGCGTTTGAAAAAAATAGGGTAACGAATGAAAAAACCTTCCATAAAGTAAAAGCAGATTTTGTGAGTTTAGAAACTGAACAAAATTATGCAAGTGCCTTGTTGCAATTATTTAAAACCAGGGGAAAGCGAAGATGAGAAGGCATGTGATTTTATTTTTCTTTATAGTTTTCGTTAGTTTGAGGACAATTAATGCGCAGCAATTTACCCTTAGTTTAGATAAAGACAGCATGCTCATTGGGGATCACTTGTTGATGACTTTATCTCTCACTTACAACAACGGCGAACAAGGATACTTACCTCAGTTGTTAGACTCCGTTCTCCTTTTTGATTTGATTGAAACCTACCCAATTGACACCTTAGAGAATACCATTTCACAGCGTATTTTAATGACTCAATTTAGCGAGGGGCTCTACGAAGTAGGCCAATTCCCCGCTTTAATTAGAAGAGGCAATGGGGATATAGATACGTTTTATTCCAACATCTTGAATTTGGTAGTAAATACGGTCGAAGCAGATACAAGTCAGGCCTTTAAACCCATTAAAACTGTAAAATCTATTCCATTCCCTTGGAAAGAATTCTTGAAAAAAGTAGCACTCATTCTCATCCCAATTTTATTGATTTTAGCCTTAATCATTTGGCACTTTGTCAGAAAGAAAAAGTTGATTCTTTTTCCTGAAAAACCAAAAACCATGTTGGACCATTATGATGACGCACTAGATAATTTAAGCAAGTTGGAAAGTCAGAAATTATGGCAAAATGAACAAACCAAAGAATACTATTTGGGCTTATCTGAAATTCTGAGAGAATACTTGGAAGGTCGCTTTGGAGTGAACGCCATGGAAAGCACTACAGATGAAATTAAGGAAGAATTGTTTTTGCAAGACGGTTTAAAAAACAAAGTTTGTGAGATTTTATCGCAAGCTGATTTAGCGAAATTCGCGAAGTTCAAACCCTATGGGGAAGAAAACATTCGAATGATGAAAATGGCGAAAGATTTTGTAAAACATACGAAACCAAAACCTATAAAAGAAACGGATGCTAAATAGTTGGTTACATCTTGATTTTGCCCATCCCAAATTACTTTGGCTCATTCCCACCTTGGTGCTGGTATTTGCATTTTGGTTTTATTTCAGATACAAAAAGCAATATGCAAGCTTGAATGTTTCGAGCACAAAAATGTGGACGAAGTATAAATCTTTCAGAGGAAGTTTGTTGCCTATTCTTCCGGTTTTAAGATTCTTCTCTATGGCATTTATCATCATTGCTTTAGCTCGACCTCAAAGCACTTCAACGGATGAAAAAATAACTTCCTATGGTATTGATCTCGTAATCTCTATGGACGTATCTTCTTCTATGTTGGCCCAAGATTTTAAACCAGATCGATTAGAAGCAGCAAAAGAGGTAGCCTCAAATTTCATAGCTAACCGGCCTAATGATCGAATTGGTTTAGTGATTTTTGGAGGGGAGAGTTTCACCCAAGTTCCAATCACAACAGATCATAAAATAGTACAAAGTCAATTGAAGAAAATTAAAAATGGCTTGCTGGTAGATGGAACTGCCATAGGAATGGGTATTGGCACCGCCATCAACAGATTAAAGGACAGTGAAGCAGAAAGTAAGGTAATCATTTTAATGACAGACGGGGTAAACAATGCGGGTTTAATAGATCCAAGAACCGCAGCTGAGGCAGCCATTCAATACGATGTTAAGGTCTATACGATTGGCATCGGAACGAAAGGTGAAGCGTACATGCCGGCTTACCTTCTTCCTAACGGAACCGTGAAATACGACTACTTACCTGTTGAAATTGACGAAGACTTGTTGACAGAAATAGCCCAAACTACTGGAGGAAAATACTACAGAGCCACGGATAAAAAATCGCTGGGAAACATCTATGCTGAGATTGACCAATTAGAAAAAACCGAAATTGAATCATCGCAAACCGTAAATGTAAAAGAGCTTTTTTACATCTTCGCAGCCATCGCAATGCTATTGCTTTTTACAGAGCAAGTATTGAAATACACCCTCCTTAGAACATTTAACTGATCTGTGCGGGACTGTTTATAGCCCAACAGAAGCAAAAATACTAATAGAAATTAGAGATGCTTTGAAAAAGTAATTTTTGAGCCCATAAAAAAAACCTTCCTCGAATACTCGGGACGGGTTTTTTTATGTCCAGTTTCAAATACTTTTATTTTACTAAGTAATCAAACAACATTTTATTCTTGTTCAATGACTCATAACTAAAGCCATGTTTATTTAAGTTACTTATTATGGATTGCAAGTCATCTTTATTGTGCAATTCCACCCCAATCATTCCTGGCACGGTATCGCCACTTGTTTTCTTAGAACTAAATTCAATTAAAGAGATTGCGTCATTAGGTCCTAAGATCTTGTTTACAAAATCTTTAAAGTTTCCAGCTCTTCTTGGGAAATTGATAATGAAGTAATGCTTTAATCCTTCAAACTGCATGGAGCGCTCCTTTATTTCTTCCATTCTCGTAATATCGTTATTCCCACCGCTTACAATACAGACAATAGTCTTCCCTTTAATTTCTTCTGCATATTGATCCAAAGCTGCAATTGATAGTGCTCCGGAGGGTTCTACCACGATAGCATCATCATTATACATTTGTAAAATAACCGTACACGTTTTACCTTCTGGCACCACCACGATATCATCTAAAACTTCCCTACAAATTTCAAAATTTAATTTTCCAACCGTAGCTACGGCAGCTCCATCTACAAATTTATCCATGTTCTCAAAACGAGTAACTTCTCCTTTTTCGAATGACAACTTCATACTTGCTGCGCCTAATGGTTCTACCCCTATAATTTTAGTGTCAGGACTTACTTGCTTAAAATAGCTGCCCACTCCTGAGGATAATCCTCCACCACCAATTGGAATAAATAAGTAATCTATTTGACCGTTTTCCTGTTCATAAATTTCTTTACCTACAGTACCTTGACCTTCTATAATTTTTTCGTCATCAAAAGGGTGGATGAAAATTTTTCCCGATTGTTCCTTATGTAATTTGGCCTCTGCAGCTGCATCATCAAATGAATCTCCAAATAAAACTATATCAATAAACTCTTTCCCAAATTGACGTACCTTATCCACCTTTTGCATAGGCGCCGTTTTAGGCATGTAAATGGTTCCTTTAATTTTAAGCTTGGCACAAGAAAGTGCAACGCCCTGTGCATGGTTTCCTGCACTGGCACAAACTACCCCTTTCTTTCTTTCTTCTGCATTCAAAGAAGAAATTTTGTTGAACGCTCCTCTAATTTTATAACTTCTTCCTAATTGCAAATCCTCTCTCTTCAATAAGACTTTACAATCATATTTATTGGATAGCGTTTCGTTTTCTTGCAGAGGTGTTGTTTTCACATACCCATAAATTTTATGGTTCACTTCTAAAATTCTTTGAACTGAAATCATATCTATTTTGTTGTTGATTTGGAAGGGTAAAGTTATTCATTTTTACTAAATACTTGGCTCTCATTTCCCACTTAAATAAAAAAGTAGCTTACTTTTGGAAGGCTTTATGACGCACAGTGAAAAAATGGGTGAAATGCCCATACCGAAATTACTTTTTCAACAAAGTTTACCCGCCGCTATTGGAATTCTAATGTTATCCATTAATATGGTGGTGGATTCCATTTATGTTGGGCAATTTGTCGGCAGTTTAGCACTAGGGGCTATTGCTGTTGTAGTTCCCATTACTTTCTTCATTTCAGCTTTAGGTATGTCCATAGGCATCGGTGGAGGTTCCGTCATTAGTCGTGCTTTAGGCGCAAAGGATGATGAAAAAGCTTTTAGAACCTTTGGCAACCAAACCATGCTTACCTTAGTTTTATCAATTTTAGTAGTGCTAGCCAGTACTTTTTTTATTGAAGAGATTCTTACCCTTTGGGGCGGCAAAGGCGACTTATTAGCGCCTTCGAAAGTCTATTTTAAAACCTTAATTATAGGCGTTCCTTTTTTAGCTTGGGCCATGATGAGCAACAATGTTTTTAGAGCAGAAGGGCTTCCAAAAATCGCCATGATTTCTATGTTGATCCCCGCCTTTATAAACCTTGTTTTAGATCCCTTCTTTATCATCGCTTTAGACATGGGATTACAAGGCGCAGCCTTAGCGACTACCATTTCTTATATAGCAAGTGGCACGTTCGCTTTTCTATATTTCATTTTTGGTAAATCTCAGATGAGTTTGAATCCAAAATTTTTAGAGTTTGATAAAGACATTATCAAGGAAATATTTCAAGTAGGCGGTGTTACTTTCGTGCGACAAGGCGCCGTTAGTGTACTCGCCATTGTTTTAAACAACTCCTTATTTCATTATGGGTCAGAAATGGCGATTTCAAGCTATGGAATCATAAGCAGATTGATGATGTTCATCAATTTTCCAGTTTTCGGATTAACGCAAGGGTTTATCCCAATAGCGGGATTTAATTATGGGGCAAAAAAATGGCAACGCGTAAAAGAGGTTTTGTATTCAGCTATTTCAGCCGGATTAATCATCGCTCTTATCATCTTTCTCATCTTAATGATTTTTGCCCCTCAAATTGTGCGCTTATTTACGAATGACGAATCCCTTGTGCAACAAACATACCCAGCGCTTCGATGGATATTTTTATTGACCCCAACGCTTATAGTACAATTACTTTCCAGCGCGTATTATCAATCTATAGGGAAATCTCTACCCGCTTTAATTCTCACTTTGTTAAAACAAGGCCTCTTCCTGATTCCACTGGTCCTTATTATGCCTTTTTATTATGGGCTAAATGGAATTTGGTATTCCTTTCCAATAGCAGATTTATTAACGACTATCGTTTCTGCTATTTTTATTCGAAAATCAATGAATAGATTAGTACCTAAGGTAAACCTACATACGTAACGGAATGAACGATAGCACAAATTTCCCCGTTCTCATTTTTCAGCAAGACCTCATGTGTTTGATTATGCTTTCCCTTAGTATCTAGATCCGTTTTTGCTTGCAAGACTTCTTCTTCAGTCAGGTTGAATTCTAGAAAGATATCCCCCATTGCTGGTCGCTTGTATTTGATTTCTGCCGACTTTAGCCAAACCTTCACTTTCTGATCATACCGATGCGCAAAGATTTGCCAATACATTAAAGCGAAAAAAGGATCTGCTGCGGAAAAAAGCGTACCTCCGAACATTGTTCCGGAAAGATTATTGTTTAATAATGATCGCTTCACACGAACTTTAATACACATAAAATCTGGACTTACTTCCTTAATTCCTACCCTACTAAAAAAGAAAGGAGGGTAAACGCCTAGCATCAATTTCAATAAAAATGGACTGACTTTGTTATTCTTAAACATTTCTCTCATTTAACATATCCAATCTATCTAAATCAAATACCCTTTGACCTCGCTCATTAACATAATATGTTTTCGCCCATTGTACGTCAAACAAAACCTCATCAATAATGTACGAAGATCTACTATGTACCGTTTGAGAAAAAGAATGATCAAAAGCAGTAATTAATACTAAAAATTCTACTCGCTGTTCTTCCAAATCCTTGCGACTTAGGCCAAACAAGGGGCTATCGTTGTCAATGAAATGTGTAATGGTCCAATTCATCGGTAAAAAGCTAATATTATCAATTTGCAGTTTCAAGGTGCGATACCTCTTCACCAATGTTCCATCAGCATTGCGCTCATTGTGCAACATTAAGACTCTAGCCTTTAGATCAAATAGGTCGTGACTTAGCTTATTCGCTACTCTTGCCTGCAGGGTGGGCTTTCCTTGCACGTCTGTAAGTAAGATATGCTTTGCATACCTAATTTCAGCCTTGGGATTTGAAAACCGTCTGTACATTAAACCTGAGATAAGGGCAAAACACATTAAGCCAATCAAGGCTTCAATAGAAGCTAGTATACCAGTTGTTACACCTGTTGGATACATCGCCCCATAACCCACAGTAGTCATTGTTTGCACACTAAAATGAAAGAGATTTACTATGTCAAGAATAAAGCCCTTAGAAACGAAACCCGATATATTCTCAGTGCCTAAAATATAATATAGAAAGGCAAAAGTTCCATTTATCAGGGTAAAGGCAACAAAGATGAACAAAACAAATTGCGGCCAAGTCATGCTTACCATTAAATGGTAAACATCATTTAGCTCGCCTTTCCGCACTAAATTAAAGCTTCCATCCTTGTTTAGCACGCGACCTTCAGCTTCTTCAACAGCCGAGCTCCATCCAAGGTCATCAACCTTAATAAATTTATCTTTAAAAGAAAAGAAATTCCTCGCCATTACAACAAAGATAAGGAATAGTTGGTCCGAAAAAAGTATCATTTTTTAAACTTTTTCTCCGTGTATTGAGTTCAGTAACAAGTATCTTTGTAAAAACAAAGCAAATGAATCCTCAAGCGAAGAAATGGGTAAGTGTTTGGCTTGCTATTGGTCTTATTTTAGTGTTTGTTCAAGTAATAATCGGTGGCATCACTCGACTGACGGATTCTGGTTTGTCTATCACCGAATGGGAATTAGTAAAAGGAATTGTGCCTCCAATTGGAGAGGAAGCATGGAATAAAGCTTTCACGAAATACCAAACCCATGCTAAAAAGCAATTTGAAAGTATTCATCAGGAAATGACCTTGCCAGAATTCAAGACGATCTACTTCTGGGAATGGTTTCATCGATTGTGGGCTAGAAGTATGGGACTGATATTCTTCTTTCCTTTTGTCATCTTCGTTTACAAGAAATGGCTACCTACTTGGTTGTTGAAAAGATTGGGAATTGTTATTGCTTTGGCTGCATTGGCAGCTACTTTTGGTTGGATTATGGTGGCGAGCGGCCTAAACGAGGACAACCGAACTTGGGTAAGCGCCTACAAATTGGCAGGGCATCTCCTTATTGCAACAGCCCTATTTTCTTACTTATTCTATACTTTCCTGAAAGTTTATAGAGAAGGTAAACGAAAATATGAGCACAAAGCCTTAAAAAAAATAGTTTTTGCACTAATCGCAGTATGTCTTATCCAAATCATGCTTGGTGGCTTTATGGCTGGCATGCGTGCTGGTGCTATTCACGCACATTGGCCAATTTTTGCCGGCAAAAATCATTTATTAGAAATTGTGGGAAATCCTTCGCTAATTAAGGATGCGGAGATAATTAACTATGAAGGTTCGATCTGGATTAAAGGACTGGTACAAGTACTTCATAGAACCACTGCGCTTGCTTTATTCATTCTAGCAGGAATAGCTTTATATCAAGTATGGAATAAAGAAAAATCTTTAAAACGCGCTGTAACCCTTTTATTTGGTTTAGTCAGCGCTCAATATCTACTAGGCATTCTAACTCTTATAGGCATCGTAGGCAATAAAACTCCTGTCTTTTTAGGCGTTGCTCACCAAAGCTTAGCGTTGATATTCTTAGCCAGCCTGCTTTATGTTTTTTTTCATATACGACTACATAAAAGCTAAAATTTAAAATTTTTTAAAAACTTTTATTGATTTAAAAAAGATAAATTCATAGTTTGCACTCTAATTCATAGTAAGTTTAAAATTCAGTCATCATGCTAGCTAAAAAACGAGTTGTTAAAGATTACGATAAATTACCTGAGGAAGTCATCAATCTTATAAAGATTGAATATCCCAGAGGTTTTGTTAAAAACTTGGTGAAGTACACCAACAAGGACGGACTTCAGGTTTCTGCCTTGCCCTACGAAACAGAGGATATGTACTATTTGATTAGAATGTCCGCCATGGAAGCTCGTCAAATCATTTTAGAAGATGATGACTATGAGGATGGTGTACTGAGAGAAGATTTTGAAGAAGACTTATTAGAAGGCGAAGAGAAGGAGGACAACATGGACAACATGGACAACATGGATGACTTGGATGACATTGAGAATGTAGCAGATACTTCTTATGACGAGGAAGAGGAGAGCGAGGAAGACTAATTCTTCAATTTGAAAATATATTAAAAGCCATTCTTCTATGAGGAATGGCTTTTTCATTTTACTTATTTAATACTTACTTTTACTTCTAACTTAAATTCAACAATGAGCACAAGCATGCAATCTTTCCTCCAAAAAGGAATTGAACAGGCTTAGATGAATTCCTAAAAACATACCTCATTTTTGAATTAATTTTTAAGGCCTTTCCCACAGCTAAACTAAATAGTTCCCCTATTTCGTCCTTTGCAAAAAAATATTCAAGCGTTTATTCGATATCTTATTAGCTATTTCGTTATTTTGCAGGAAGAATGTTAGCCCTACTAGAAATTAAAAATTACGCCATTATTCAGCATGTTCGAATTGAATTTGATAAAGGCTTGAATATCATTACCGGTGAAACTGGAGCAGGAAAATCGATCCTTCTTGGAGCCTTAGGCTTAAGTTTGGGCGACAGGGCAGACACTAAGATTCTTTATCATCAGGAAGAAAAATGTATCATAGAGGCTAGTTTTAACATCGCTAATTACAAGCTTCAATACCTTTTCGAGGAATTAGACCTTGATTATCAGGACAAAACAATTATCCGAAGAGAGATCAATCCTAATGGTAAATCCCGAGCCTTTGTGAATGACACGCCCGTTACACTCGAAACGCTAAAATTGCTAGCTGAACATTTAGTCAATCTAACTTCCCAGCACGAAACACAACAACTCAACAAAGAGAGTTATCAAATAAATGTGCTCGATGCCAGCGCTGAAAATTATAAAACACGCACAGCTTATTTAGAAGTATACAAGCAACATGATTCCCTAAAACAGGAATTAACTCAATTAGTAAATGAACTAGCACAAATTGAGAAAGATTTAGACTTTTTGAGTTTCCAATTACAAGAAATTCAAGAAGCGAAATTGGACGATGAAAATTTAGAAAATCTCGAAGAAGAATTGAATAGTTTAAACAATGCTGAAACGATTAAATCTAAATTATTTACCCTTGCTAACTCCATAGAAAACAATGATGTTTCTATACTTGGACTGCTTAACGAGGCTTATCACAATCTCCATGAAATTTCAAAATATAAAAAGGAATACGACACCCTAGCTGAACGCATAAACAGCAGCATAATAGAATTGGAAGATATCAAAAATGAAGCAGAAAACATTGCCGACCTAACTAGCTTTGATGAAGAGCGTATACAAGTCTTAAATTTGAAAGTGAATGAAGGAAATCGCTTGTTAAGAAAGCATCATTTGAATGATCTAAAAGAGCTAACAGCTTTAAAAGAACATTTAATTGCAAAGACCTCTTCGGTGCAGACCAATGCCCTAAATGTTGATCAATTGAAAATGCAATTATCCGTGTTAGAACAAGAAAGAAATAGTCTTGCAGAAACCTTAAGTAAGTCTAGAATTGCAGCGGCTAAATTAGTAAAGCTTGAAATTGAAGCGACCATGAAGCAGGTGGGAATGCCCAATGCTATTTTCGAAATTGATATTCAAGAAAAATCCAACTATGCTGAAAACGGGAAGGACAAGATTTCCTTTCTTTTCAATGCGAATAAAGGTTTTGCTCCGCAAGCTATGAGTAAAATTGCTTCAGGTGGTGAACTCTCTAGAGTGATGTTAAGCATTCAAGCCTTGCTTGCCAAAAAAACCGCTTTACCTACTTTAATTTTCGATGAAATTGACACTGGTATTTCTGGTGAAACGGCGGCAAAAGTAGCGGAAGTTTTCAGAACAATTAGCAAAGAACATCAGTTGATAGCCGTTACGCATTTACCTCAAATTGCAGCGAGAGCAGAAAAACATTTGTTCATTTATAAAAACGATACCGATGAAAAAACCGAAACTAAGATTGCCTCTTTAAAAGAAGATCAACATGTGAAAGCCATAGCAAGAATGTTGAGTGGTGAAAATATTTCAGAAGAATCTTTGAATAATGCTAGAAGCTTGATTAAAATACAATGATTCAAGTCTCCGTCATAATCGTCAACTACAATGTCCGCTATTTTATAGAGCAAGCTATTGTATCGGTTAAAAAAGCCGCTAAGCATCTTCAAATAGAAATCATCGTTGTTGACAATAATTCTTCCGACACTTCCGTTGAAATGATCAAACATAAATTTCCGGATGTACAGCTCATCGTCAATAAAGAAAATGTAGGTTTTGGAAGAGCCAATAATCAAGGTATTCAGATAGCGAAAGGGGAATACATTCTATTACTCAACCCAGATACGGTATTACAAGAAAACACCTTAGAAACCTGCATTAACTTCATAGAAAAAACTTCTGGATGCGGTGCGCTGGGGGTAAAAATGATTGACGGGAAAGGCAATTTTCTTCCAGAATCAAAAAGGGCGCTTCCTACTCCAAAGGTAGCCTTCTATAAGATGTCGGGATTAGCCGCTCTTTTTCCAAGATCTAGAACATTCGGACAATATCATTTAGGCTATTTAGACAAAAATGAAAATCACGAAGTTGAAGTGCTTTCTGGTGCATTTATGTTCTTTAGAGGCGAGCTTTTACATCAAATTGGGGGATTCGACGAAGACTATTTCATGTACGGCGAGGACATTGATTTATCTTTTCAAGTCATTAAGCAAGGCTATAAAAACTACTATATCGCTGACACAAGTATTATTCATTACAAAGGAGAAAGTACAAAGAAAGGCAGCTTAAATTATGTTAAGGTTTTCTACGAAGCCATGCTCATTTTTGCCAAGAAACATTTTACAAAAAAACAGGCAAAAATCTATGGTATCGCTATCTACATTGCTATTTTTTTTCGAGGAGGAATTGCGCTTGTTTCAAACTTGACAAAAGCGCTTGCTTTGCCTGTCATAGATGGACTGTTATCCTTTTCGGGCGTTTTTCTATTAACTAAGTTTTGGGCGCTTGAAATAAAGCAGAATCCAGACTATTACCCTTTTAATTTTTTAGCTATAATTCTCCCACTGTATGCCTTAGTTTGGATTCTTGCCAATGTATTGTCGGGGAGTTATGAAAAGCCATTCAAAACCAATAAAATTTGGAAGGGCATCTTTTTCGGCACCATTTCCATTCTAGCAATTTATGGTTTATTACCAGAAGAATTAAGGTTCTCGCGAGCAGTTATTTTGCTTGGAGCGCTGACAAGCGGAGGCCTGATGCTTTTAAGTAGATTGGTCTATAATGTTTTCAAACACAGCAAATTTGCTTTTGAATTAAATGAGCACAAACGCGTGGTCATCGTTGGTAATAAAGAAGAGTCTTCACGCGCTTTAAACCTTTTGAAAGATAGTGCAATAAACATTGAACTCGCGGGCTTCGTATCCGTTAATGAAGAAAATTCTAGCGAAAATTGCCTTGGAGAATTCAAGAGTATTGCAGATATCGTAAGTCTTTATCAAATTGAAGAAATTATTTTTTGTGGAAAGGATATATCGGCTATTGAAATTATTGCAACAATGTCTGAAATTGGCAATAGTCTAAACTATAAAATTTTACCAGAAGAAAGTGTCAGTATTATTGGAAGTAACTCTAAGAATTCTGCTGGGGACTTGTATGCCATTGATGTAAATTTAAAGATTGCTTCAAATAAATCAAGATGGTTAAAGCGTAGTTTCGATATTCTAACGTGTTGTTTCTTAGTCTTTAGCCTTCCAGCTAATATCTTCTTCGTTAACCAGAAACTACAATACGTGCGCAATATAATCAAGGTGCTTAGTGGCAAGCTATCTTGGGTGGGGTATTATAAATATGAAACCCAAGTTCACGAGATGAAATTGCCTAGTATTAGAAATGGGGTTTTAAGTCCTATGGATACCTATAAAAACACAGAAGGCTTAACTGGTAAAAAGTTAAACCTTCTGTACGCAAAAAATTACGCTATCGAAATTGATACTACTATTATCTTAAAGGGATTTCCCTTTTTGGGAAATCTTACAAATTAGAGGCTAATTGACCCGGGCTTGATAAATTTACAGTTACTAAAGGATAACTCGTTACTACTCCTTTTTTGTTTGTTAATAAGACCATGTATGAAGCTGAACTTTCGTTAATTTCTTTGTTTAAGCTATGAACCAGTACTACATTGTTTTTAAAATTTGAAACATCGGCTTTATTGATATTCATCGCTAAACTCGTGACTTCTCCGTTGTTTGAATAGTTGCCTAAAATGTCAACCGCAGAAATGTTCCTGATGTTTTCAATCTTCAAAAACACGTCATATTGTACTCCATTATCCTCTATGACAAAAAAAGGCTTTTCTTGTGCGAAAGAAAAAGATACAAAAGAAGCTAAGAATAAAGCGAAAGTAAATTTTAAAAGTTTCATGTCGTAATGTTTTTTAGTGAGCATATATGAAGGTATTTACGCAAGGACAACTACCTTTGTTTCAATTAGATTAAAAAAATCATTGTTTTTTTGAAAAAAGATTTACGAATATTATCTCAATTAGAGTTAGAAGAGCTTTTCGAGTCCTTAGGTCAGCCCAAGTTCAGAGCTAAACAATTGTATCATTGGTTATGGAGTAAAGGCTTGAGCAATATCAATGCGATGAGCAACTTGCCAAAAGACTTGAGATCAAAACTAGATGAGTCCTTTGAAATTAGATGCGCTGCCATTTCTCAAGAACAAAAAAGTAAGGATGGAACCATCAAGTTGGGGTTTGAATTATATGACAGTCGAATCATTGAAGGCGTCTTAATTCCATCAGATAAAAGAATGACTGCTTGTGTTTCTTCTCAAGTAGGTTGCACCTTAAGTTGTGCCTTCTGCGCCACGGGAATGATTAAGCGGGATAGAAACCTAAGTCCCGGAGAAATTTACGACCAAGTGGTTCTGCTGAATAAAACAGCTCAAGAGAATTACAACTATCATTTAAGTAACATCGTATTCATGGGCATGGGTGAACCCTTATTGAACTATGACAATGTAATGGCCGCTATTGATAAAATTACTTCTCCAGAAGGCTTAGGCATGGCTCCTAGAAGGATTACACTTTCTACTGTTGGAATTGCCCGAGGCATCATTAGATTGGCCGATGAAGAAAAAGATTTCAAACTAGCTTGGTCGCTGCACGCGCCCACAAATGAGAAGCGAGATGAAATAATGGGCATCAATAAGAGCAATTCTATTGAAAATGTAATGGAAGCATTGCAATACTTTTATAAAAAAACAAAAAACAAAATCACTTTTGAATACATCATCTTTGATGACTTTAACGATTCTATAGAAGATGCGAAAGCACTTTTGAAACTATGCAAACAAGTTCCTGCCTTTGTAAACATCATTGAATACAACCAAGTAGACGGGGTAGTCTTAAACAAAGCCAATAAAACAAAAAGAAAAGCCTTCATGGATTACCTAGAAGAAAATGGGGTTACGGCAAAGCTAAGAATAAGCCGTGGAGAAGATATAGATGCCGCGTGCGGACAATTAGCAAACAAATAGTTTGATTTCATCTCAATAATATTATTTTTACAGTATGTTGTTAGACGGCACATTTAGACATCTAGGGAGATCACGCCAAATCATACAAATTCTCATTAAGTATGGCTTTGAGGATATTGTATTTAATTCCTTCCTTCAAAATCTAGTGCCCAGAAGATTATTACTTAACTGGACCAAAGAAGATCGAATAGTAAGTGAAACATCTAGGGCAGAACGCATCCGAATGGCCGCCGAAGAAGCGGGACCTTCAGCTATCAAAATAGCTCAGCTTTTCTCTAGTAGAACAGATTTACTTCCTGAAGATCTAATCATTGAATTAAAAAAACTTCAAAGTGAGGTTAAGATATTTCCTTTCGATGTAGCAAAAAGAATTTTGGAAGAAGAACTCCCGCTGCCTTTAGACCAAATTTTTGAATACTTAGAAGAAAAACCCATAGGTTCTGCATCCATTGGTCAAGTATATAGAGCACGCTTATTAACCGGTGAAGATGTGGTGGTTAAGTTGCGCCGACCTGGAGTTGGCAAACTCTTGGTACAAGATTTAGAAATAGCCAAAACGCTGTTGCCTTATTTGAAGGGGGTCATTGAACAAAATGGCTTGACCTACGAAGCTGCAGAAGATGGTCTAAATGAAATTGAAAAAAGCACCGTAAAGGAGTTAGACTATAAAAATGAAGCGAGAAATATTGAGAATTTCAGAAAATTCTATGAAAAACGGCGCGACTTCTATGTTCCCCGAGCCTATCGTGAATATTCAACTGAAAAGTTGCTCATCATTGAATTTGCTAAAGGTTGTAAGATTACAGACAAAGAACAATTAGAAGCCTGGGGTCTTGATGCGAGGAAAATTGCAGAAAGAGGAATGGATATCTACTTGACACAAATTTTTGAATTTGGTTATTTCCATGCAGATCCTCATCCTGGAAATATCATCATTCAAGAAGATGGAAGAATCTGTTTGATAGATTTTGGAATGGTAGGGAAGTTGATGCAAAGAGACAAGCTTTCCTTTGCTCAAGTTTTTATATCTATGGCTAAAGGCGATTCTAGAACCATGGCTTTAAACTTAAAAAAGCTATGTATTAGCCATGACGTAGAGAATACAAGAATGCTTGAATATGATCTTCAAGACCTAATCGAAGAATATGCAAATTTAGATGTTGCTGAAAGTAAGATTGAGGACCTAATCTTAAGCTTGCAAACCATCATGCGCAACTACAATATGCGCGTTCCAGGAAGTATTACGTTAATTTTCAGAGCACTTGGATTGTTAGAAGGTATTGGTAAGCAAATTCATCCAAACTTCAACGTGAATGAATTTGTACAACCCTATGGTTTTAAGTTGTTAAAAGAAGAGTACTCTCTAAAAAACATTGCCGAGGAAGGATTCAGTAGGATGTCCGAAATAAGTGCCTTGCTCAGTAGCATTCCAGTTGAAGCCCGGGCTATTCTTAAAAAAACAAGACAGGGAAAGTTAAATATCCAAATAGAGCATAAGGGCTATGAACCCGTATTAAGAAAACTAGATAGAATTGCGAATAGATTAATTCTGACCTTCATTATTTTTACACTTGTCCTAAGCTCTTCCATTTTAGCTAGCGTACCCATGTTAGAAAAATTCATCTTTTCTTCCCTAGGAATTCCTTATCTCTCAGTAATAGGCTATCTTTCTGCACTTTTTTTAGGAACAATTTTGCTTTTTGCTGTGTTAAGAACACGGAAGTTATAAAGCTAAAGTTTTCCATTAATGACACAAGTGCCCATTTCGAAATTTATTTACAGTTTCCACACGATCCATCCACAATTTTCAAGTGAAATTATAACGGACGATTTGTTTTCGTCTGAGTCTTTTTTAAACCAAAGCAAAAGAATTTGTCCTCAACTACGACATGAAATTCTTGAAGTGAAAAAGGATGGACATCTTATTGCAAGACTCTATTTTCAAATAATGCCTTTTAAAGGAAAAGAATTAAAAGCCTATATTCCTGAGCAAGAAGAGAATTGTATTCTGAATAAAACAATGGAAGCTATTGTTGATTTAGCTTTGGAAAGGGTGAATTGGAATTTAGCCGTTTTAGGCAATGTTTTCATTACAGGAGATAATGGACAATATTGGTTAGCCGAGCTAGATAACTTAGAAAAATGGGCTATCGTCAAAGCCGCTACGAAATACTTAAACAAGCAAACAAAAATCGATGCTTTCTTACTTAGTGATTTGAGGTCTGAAGACCTAAGGGGAAAAGAGTTGTTATCCGAAAGCGGCTATCGTATGTTTGAAGTGGAACCAGAGTTAATTTTTAACATTGATCTAGAATGGAAGGGTTTCGATGATTATTTGTATGGGATAGTTTCAAAATATAGAGTAAGAACAAAAAAAGTTTTAGATAAAAGTAATGCTTTAGAAATAAAAGATTTCAGTGCTATAGATCTGGAAAACAACAAAGCCACAATTTACGAACTCTATAAAAATGTAGTGGACAGTGCAGCATTTAAACTTGCTGAAATTCCTGACAATTACTTTCATGATTTCAAAGTAGCCTATCCAGAACATTTTTTTGTGAGAGGATTCTTTCTAAAAGAGAAACTTGTTGGCGTGATTTCCTTTTTTGTTGAAAACAATGCCTTAAAAATTAACTTTGTTGGTCTAGATTATTCCAACAATAAAGATCACTGCATCTATCAAAGAATACTTTACGATTGTATTGAACAAGGAATCTTAATGAATAAAGAAAGTATTCATTTTGGAAGAACAGCAAGCGAAATTAAGACCTCTGTTGGTGCGTATCCTGTAAAAACATATTCTTTGCTAAAACACAACAGTAAGATTCCAAATTTAGTTATTAAACACTTGACGAATTACTTAAAGCCAGAGCCATTTGAAATTAGGAAGCCTTTTAAAACGAAAGAAGCCATTTAAGGCAGGTAAAGATCCTCTTTAATTTCAAACTCAATAGGCAAGTCTCTAGATTTTCCATTATCCGTGTAGCTTAAAACACCAAAAACTACACTATCCTTGAAGGTTTTCAATCCGTCCTTTTTTAGCGTAGCCGTGTAGCTATTTTGGTCTTTTTTTAACACAAGCACCTCGTTTAGAAGAGCAAGCGCTCCCATTTCAACACCTTCCTTGTGCACCACTATCAAATACACTTTAAGCTGTGGTTTTAGACCTTCCATTCCAGGAATTTCTCTTTGCACCCAAGCCTCTTTGACTTCCATAGCTTGACCGAAGATTGAAGAAGCTTCGGTTTTGTTCCGAGCACATTGCGTCAGTAAAAACAATAGACCAGATAAAAGGAAAAATTTTCTCATCTTACTTTTTTAAAACCTCAATAAGTTCTTTTCTCCCATCTATCAAAACATGAATAAAATAAGTGCCTCGAGCAAAATTCGAAAAATCTAAAACAAAATTCTTGACATTAATTAGCTGCTCTTGCTTGAGTAAACTTCCTGTAACATCATAAACATCAATATTCGCCTCTTGTACTTTTTCTGTAAAATCAATAGTTACTAAATTGTCAAAAGGGTTTGGATAAACAAGAATTCCATTGTCATTAAGCAAATCCAAAATATTTATCCCAGTTACTTGAAGACAAGCCGAAGTATCACTGCATCCAGCATTCACGATAACCACAGCATAGCTTCCATTACTTGTTGGTGTATAGCTTTGATTGATTGCTCCTAAGATTGGAACATTATTTTGAATGCAATTCAACCACTGATAACTACTACCCGTTTGCAATGTGCTTAAATTCCCATTGTTGTAAACAACCTCAATTGCCGTTGAAGAAGACAAGCTTATCCTATTAATTATCGTAGAATCACATCCAAACTGACCTTGTAAATTGGCAATAAAAACACCCGTATCTGAAGGATTACAACTTAAGGAATTCAGTGTCGTTTCACTAGGAGCATGAACGATAAAAGCGGCCAATGAATCGGTAGAAAAAATTAAATTTCCTAGATAGCCTGTCAATGCAATATTATACGTTCCAGCACTTAAAAAACTCAATGAGAAAATACTATCGCTCGAAGTACTTGAAGTCGTTGAACTTGTAAATGTCCACTGAAGAGAATCCATAGATTCCCCTAAATACGTAAAGTTGATGGCTTCTCCCTCACAAACATTGTTTAGATCTAGGGTATAACTCAAATTCGCCGTGGGAATCACAATAAGCGCATAATCTTCTACTTCGCCGTCAAAACCATTCTCACAAAGCTCAGGATAATTATCATAACGGCAAGCTACCCGCATGGTTGTTGTCCCCAATTGAGCCCCGAAAGGAACATTGATTGTAAACGGCGATAAATCCGTTGGAGCATCTACATTATTTATTACCGAACCTAAATCATAAACTTCTCCCAAATCGTCAAAATCAGCATCTTTGTTCCAATCAATCCATGCTCGAGCAAAGTACTCGTAGTTGCCATTATCTGTATTTAAATTTACGGTTAAATCATAGCTTTGGCCTTGATATACTTCGGTAGAATCTGTTGTGGTATAATCCGTGTAGACTTGTGTCTTTCCTGTGGCATTGCTTATCGTATTGAAATCAACCAAAGTAACATTGCCTTGATAAGTCATGGTGCCAGATGTTGGGCAATACTCAAAAGGCAATACCGTGTACATAAACTTATAAGTTTCCGATGTGTCACTATTAACTCCTATTGCGAAGACTTTAAAGTACAATTTCGTTCCAACGGCAAGGTTTGGGAGGGGCATATCCGAAACCCAAGTACTATCTTGCGTATTCGACATGAGGATGACATTACCAAAAGTTGGTGCATTAGCGGACCATTCTACGTATACATTACTTAAAACACCCTCATAAGAAATTAAACTATGTACATATTGATCTAAACCAATTTTAGGATTAGAGAAATCTGGCATATCATCTATAAAAGTCCTAACAATAGCAGGATATTCCAAACGATCAACTAAGCTATACTCCCACAATCCTCGTCCCCAAGTGGCCGCTTTTAAAGTGTTAGATCCGTAAACGATTTCAAGTTCCTCTATGGTCGTATTTGGAAGATTCTGATTATACAAAGTCCAGACCGCACTGTTCATTGCTTTGGTGTAAACCCCTATTTCTGCTCCTATATAAATATTTCTTTCAGGGCTATGATCCACAACAATCGTATGTATCGGCATATCTCCTAAATTTAGCGTAATGTTATTCCAAGTGTTGCCTCCATTTGTGGTCATAAAAATTTTAGCATTATCATTGTTATAATTCGCATAGCAAATGAGTATCACGTCATCGTCACTGGAATCAAAGGCAATATCCTCGATAGATGCATTAGGCAGGACATTTTTGATGCTACTAAATGTAGCTCCCGCATCAGTCGACTTATCTATTTCGCTTCCCCTAGAAATTACAATGATATTAGAATTATTTTCAGCAATAGCTGCTTGATTAATGGTTCCAGTAAATGAACCAGGCACCCCTCTAAAGGTCCAATTGTCTGCAAAATCGTCACTTACATAAACGCTGTCACTAAAATTGTACAAGCGCATATGGTCATTGGGATCGTAGGCTATTGGAGCTTCCCAAGCAGCACTTCCAGATCCATTCTGTCCGCTTGCATTAACGCCACTTTGAGATAAGCCACCATCTAAGGTTCTGCGTCTACTTCCGTATTGCACACTTCCAATTAACCAATTATCATTTAAGGGATGAATCAAACCTTCCATACCATCCGCTCCATAAAACTCTATCCAATCATCCTTTATCTTTATACTAGTTCCATTATCTTGCGAACCAGAAATCGTTTTATAATGATTCGATTGACTTGCACCCAACTTATAGTTTTCTCGAATGCCAAGCCCTTGACTTAGTCCTTCCCAGCTTGCACCGTTGTCTGTACTTTTGGCAAACATACCATCAGTACCAACGTAAAAAACACCTCCTATACTTTTTGCAATGCGTAAATCTGCATGAACGTATTGTGTACTATTCACAAATTTTTCGTTGAAACTTCCCGTTCCATGCTCTGTACTTCCTAAACTCCACCAAGTTACTTTTTCAAAATCTAAACCACTGTTAATGGTTCGTTCAATATCAACATATCCATAAATCATGTTGGAAGTATCTACATCACCTACACAGAAACCTCCACAAGACTGTCCTGGATTACTTAAAAAGAAAAAATTTACACCTGCGTCTTCTGATTTCCAAACCCCGTCATTCGAAGCAAAGTAAAGGCAGTTTGGACATACTGGACTTGTTGACAAACGACCACTATTGTTATTGTTGTCAATGATTTGATTAGACAAATTATAACTCAACCCTTGATCAGTAGATTTGTAAACATAATCTCGATCATTATTTGGGCTGTAGGTATCTAAGAGATAAATTATGTTTGAATTCGTAGGATGAAAATCTATGGCAGTAATGTCCCCCGTTCCAATCAATCTTGTCCAAGTTGCTAAGTTGTCATCACTTCGATAAATACCTTTTGATGTTCCGATAAAAATCAAATTAGGCACTGTCGGATGATAAGCCACTTTAAACACTCGGAATGAACTCCCCAAACCACCAAAACCCACATTGCTTGGATTAAAATTCGTTTGGACCCATGTGTCTCCTGCATCTAAAGATTGGTACAAACCATGTGAATAAGCGTTATTGGAATTTTGCACATTGGCTAGAATTACATTAGAATTTGAGGGCAACACGTCGAAAGTATTTACTCCAGTTGCAAACAAAAAATCCGTTGTGCTTCCATCCCAGGTAACTCCCCCATCAAAAGAACGCCAAAATCCGCCACTTCTTGACCCCAGATAAACGGTGCTTGAATTATTGGGATCCACATATATATCTTCAACCCGACCAAAGCCTGCAGAATAATGACCCGTAAGACTATCAATGATTAGGGGGCCTAATTCATTCCAGCCATTTGAGAACAAAGCTTTAATTTGAGGATTGTTTGTTAGGAAATATTCATAAGCATGAAGCGGAAATTCTGGGTCAGTTTGACTTCTATCGCCACTAGGATAATATTTATATTCATTTGCGTTTTTCCATCGTTGATAAGGTTTCCATCCGGATCCTTTTGCCTCTTTATCTATATTAGCGAAATAAGACTCTGCCGCGTTGCATACCTCGTAAAAGTTGATACTATTGTCAAATTGCATTTCATTATAGCTCATTTGAGCAGATAATGGCAGAATGGCAACCAACAATAAAAGGTAGCTAAGTATAATTTTTTTCAAAACATTAAAATTTAAGAGCCCATTAAATATAGCTTGCGACAACCGAATTTAACAAAAAACTATAGTATTTATTTAGGAATTCAGAATATCAAGGCATTAAACCAATCTAAAATCGAACTATTGCATAGTTATGAGGGCTATAAACATAGAGCCGTTACTTATTTGTAGCACGATTTTGGCAGGGATAGTTTAAGTAAGTGATACTTTTATGCAATGAATAGAATTTGGTGGCTTTTGTTAATTTTTATGTGTGTTTCCATTTATTCAATTGGAGTACAAAGTCATGCAGCGACGAATAAGGATGGTTTAGTAAAAGAAATTCACAAGGCAGCATGGGTAGATTCCGTGAGTGCCAGTTTAAGCTTGGACCAAAAAATAGCCCAGTTCTTTATGTTAGGCGCTTATCCCACTCAAGGAGAAGCGAATCGCGCAGCTGTTGAAAAAGTCATTAAGGATTACCATATTGGTGGCGTTATCTTTTTCAAAGGTCATCCTACTCAAATTGCTTCATGGAGCAATAGCTTTCAAAAAGCTGCAAAAACGCCTCTTTTCGTTTCTTTAGATGGAGAATGGGGCATCAACATGCGGGTCGATTCAAGCATTCAATATCCTCACCAACTCACGCTTGGAGCCATTCAAAATAACCAGTTACTTTTTGAAATGGGTGAAAGAATTGGCAAAGAATGTAAGGCCATAGGCGTAAATATCAACCTGGCGCCAGTAATTGATATTAACAACAACATTAACAATCCTGTTATTAATGATCGAAGCTTTGGTGAAGATAAATACAACGTAGCTTTAAAGGGTTTATCCTATGCTCAAGGAATGCAAAATGTGGGCGTTATGGCAGTGGGGAAACACTTTCCAGGACATGGCGATACAGACACCGATTCGCATAAAGATTTGCCAATTATTGCACATAGTTTTAAACGATTAGATAGTCTAGAATTATTCCCTTTTAAAGTTGCAATTGAAAATGGCATGATGGGAATGATGGTTGCGCATTTAAGTATTCCTTCTTTAGACAGCACGCCGAACTTAGCATCCAGTTTGTCTAAAAGGATTGTTACTGGTCTGCTTAAAGACAGCCTCGGATTTGAAGGACTGGTTTTTTCAGATGCCTTAAACATGCAGGGAGTAAGTAAATATTTCGCTCCTGGAGAAGTAGATAAAATTGCTTTTCTTGCAGGAAATGATGTACTGGTTGTTTCAGAAGATATTCCCAGAGGAATAAACTTGATAAAAGAAGCCGTAAAAAATGGTGAAATTTCAGAAGCCTATATCGATATGAGGTTGCGCAAAGTACTTGAATACAAATATGCCCTTGGGTTAAGTAAAAATCCTTTGGTAGCAACCCAAAACATTACAAACTATTTAAATGATGCTGAGGGTCAAAGAATTAATAAAACTTTATTTGAAGAAGCGATAACTATTGCAGTCAACGACGAATATGTTTTACCTCTGCAAGCAGGGTCGCACAGCAATTTTGCCTCTCTTGTTCTTGGGCATGCTGCCAAACAAAAATTTCAGGACCAATTAGCCTTCTACGGGATTGTAAATCATTTCAATTTAGCCGATATAACAAGTAGTGAAGTGAGCGCTCAAGTAGATAAATTGAGTCCTTACAAAACGCTCATTGTTGGCGTGCAGGATATGAGCAAGTGGAAGAGTAAAAATTACGGTTTTTCAGCTGCCGAATTGGATTTATTGAAAAAGTTAAATGCAAAAACAAAGCTTATTATTGTCTTATTTGGTTCCCCATATAGTCTTATTCATTTTGACAATTTCAAGACGGTACTTGTAGCTTATGAAGAAAACGAATACACGCAAGAATCCGCAGCGAAAGCGTTATTCGGCATGCAGAAAGTTGATGGCAAATTACCGGTCTCCGCAGGCCGTTATAAATCCAACACCGGTTATACCATAGATTTGGGAAAAGGGAGTTTACAATTCTCAGATCCAGCTACGATGGGAATGGATATCAAACGTTTAGACTCCATTGATTACTATGCCAATAAGGCCATAAAATTAAAAGCAACTCCTGGTTGTCAAATCGTGGTGGCGAAGGATGGTAAAATAGTCTATGACAAAAGTTTCGGCAATACAACCTACACTTCGAATGTAGCAATAAACTCAAACACTATTTACGACTTAGCCTCTATAACTAAAGTGGCGGCAACTACCATTGCAGTCATGAAACTTTACGAAGACAAGAAGATTATTTTAAGTGAAAAATTACAGACCTATCTGCCAGATTTAAAAGGAACGCAGCTTGGTGAATTAGTCATTAAAGATGTTCTTGCCCATCAATCGGGATTACCCGCTTGGATTCCATTTTACGCCTCATCTGTTAAAAATGCTGTTTACAACAATTGGTATAGTGTTGATAGTAATGCCGCCTTTTGCGTGAAGGTTGCAAAAGACCTATTTATATGCAAGGATTCTACCGAAGTTATCTGGAAAACCATCGAAGGCGTGACGATAAAGGAAAATCCAAAATACAAGTATAGCGACTTAGGGTTCTATCTCCTAATGAAAGTTGTAGAAGCAAAATCGGGTAAAACCTTAGATAAGTTCGTGGAAGATGAATTTTATAACCCGATGGGTTTAAAAAACATCTCTTTTATTCCACTAAATAAATTTGACATTGATCGAATTCCGCCCACAGAAAGGGATTCTGTTTTCAGAATGCAGGATATAAAAGGCTATGTACACGATCCCGGAGCGGCGATGTTGGGGGGTGTTGGTGGACATGCCGGTTTGTTTAGTAACGCTAAAGACTTAGCTGCAATCTTTCAAATGTTGATGGATGGAGGTGTTTATAATGGCAAACGATACTTAAAAGAAGAAACCGTTACCTATTTCAATACCGTCCATTTTAAAAGCAATGACAATAGACGTGCCTTAGGCTTTGACAAACCCGCTCTAGTAAATGATAAAACCGGAAACCGAGGCGGTGGACCTACTTATGAAAAAGTAAGTCCGCTCTGTTTTGGTCATACCGGATTTACAGGGACCTGTGTTTGGGCTGATCCGGAAGACAAGTTGGTTTATGTTTTCTTATCGAACAGAACTTACCCAAGTGCGGCAGTGAATGTCTTAGCTAAAGAGAATATTCGCACCGATATTCAAGGAGTGATTTATCGCTCTTTGGTGAAATAATGCTTAGTTTTGTTAAATGAGGCATTCATTTATACTTTTTATTTTTACCTTTCTTTTTACAATAACTTCTTGTGAAGACGACAAATGCACGCCGAATTCAGACACACGTTGTCAAGAACTTCCAGAAAGTGGATTGTGCCAAGCTGCTTTCCAAAATTGGTTTTATGACAGTCAAACAAACTCTTGTGAATTGATTGGGTACAGTGGGTGTAGTGCAAAAGGATTTGATTCACAAGCGGAATGTGAAACTTGCCAATGTATGTTCTAAGCCGGATACTCCACGAAATTTCTCTCCGTTTCGTAAAGTCGAATTTGAATGTCGAATTTAGAATCTAGTTTAGCGCGTAGCAAATTGTAAATTACCACACAAATATTCTCCACAGTAGGGTTTAGGTTGGCGAACTCTGGGCAATCCAAATTTAAATTTTTATGATCAAATCGATTTTCAACTTCCGACTTAATCAAATCTTTCAATACCTTTAAATCGATTACGTAGCCTGTTTCGGGGTCTACTTCACCTATCAACTTGACAATTAGCTCATAATTGTGTCCATGCCAATTGGGATTGTTACACAAACCAAAAACGGCAATATTTTTCTCATCACTCCATGATTTGTTATACAATCGGTGGGCGGCATTAAAATGCGCCTTTCTATAAACAGCAACTTTCATTTTTCCTTTTTTAATTCATTTACTCAAACTGCCTTTATAACAAGTCAGCTGCAATAATGTTTGTAAATTTAGTAAATTTACAACTCTAAAATTAAGCATGCAATTTAAACAACTCCTTGCTCAAGATAAAATAAAAAAGCAACTTATCCAATCTGCTCAAAATGACAAAGTAAGTCAAGCCGTGCTTTTTCTAGGTGGTGAAGGAGTCGGAAAATTAACAACTGCTTTAGCTTTCGCTCAATATTTAAATTGTGAGCAAGCCACGGCAGAAGATAGTTGCGGCGTATGTTCTTCCTGTGTGAAAGCTGCTAAATTTGCTCACCCAGACATCTATTACACCTACCCCACAATTGGCAGTAAAGCAATGTCGAGAGACAACATTGAAGATTGGAGAGGCTTTTTAAAAGAAGAAGCGTATTTCACGTATGGTGATTGGATTGGTCTTTTGGATGATGCGAATAAGCAAGGGAACGTCACAGCGGAGGAATGTAATCAAATTATCAGACAGCACTCCTTAAGACATTTTGAGGGAAGATATAAAATTCAGATCATCTGGGGTGGAGAATATTTACAGAAAGAAGGCAATCGACTTTTAAAATTGATAGAAGAACCTCCTGCAAATACGGTATTCATTCTGATAGCTCAATCTCAAGAAGCTATTTTACCCACCATATTAAGTAGAACGCAAATTGTAAAGTTTGCCAAAATAGGTATAGCTGATATTCAGCAAAAACTTATACTAGAACATCAGCTCAGCGAAGAAGAAGCGTTGAAAATAGCTCAAATTGCAGATGGAAACTGGATTGAAGCAAAACAATTAATAGGTCATACTCAAAATAATTATTTCGAGGAATTTCGCGCTTGGCTCTTACTCATTATTCAACAAAATGCGCGTCCATCTTTACCCTTTACGCAAGGAATAATCGATTGGTGTGAACAAATGGGTGCTTCTGGCAGACAAAATCAAAAAGCTTTTATTCAGTATGCCTTGTTTTTCATTCGAGAAGGAATGGCAGCGAAGCACAATTTGCCCTGTAAGCTAGCTGAAAATGAAAAATCTGTAGCCGTTAAAATGATTGATGCAATTAGTTTAGGGAAAATGCTCGACATTTCCCAAATAATCAATAACTTGCATTATCAAATTGTGCGAAACGCAAATGCTAAAATTGCTTTCATGAGCACAAGCATGAAAATCAAGGCTTTACAGAAAAAATAAAGCCAAAATAATGATTAATACTTACTAATATTTCTTTTTCTTCAAGCGGGAAAAGTCCAAATAAATATAACTATGGCGTGCAGCACAACAGCAGGATGTGGCTCTTCGGGAGGATGTAGTACCGGAGGATGTAATAAAATGAATTCTTTTGACTGGTTTGCAGATATTCCTTTATCTGACAATTACAATTTCAACCTCGTTGAAATCAGTTTCAAAAATGGCGCTCGTAAGGGTTTCTATAAGAATGATCAGAAACTCGATGTTTTTAGAGGAGACATGGTTATTGTGGAAGCTTCTCAAGGCTACGATATTGGCGAAGTAGCGCTAACGGGGGAGTTAGTGAAACTTCAAATGAAGAAAAAAGATGTGAAGGAAACTGCCGATACAATTCGAGGGATGCTTCGAATTTGTTCAGAAGCCGACCTAGAAAAAATGTCTGATTTGCGCTCTAAGGAAAAAAACATGCTAATTAAAGCCAGAGTTATTTCTAGAAGTTTGAAGCTAGATATGAAAATTGGGGATATCGAATACCAAGGGGACGGAAAAAAAGCTACCTTTTACTACACTGCCGATAACAGAATTGATTTTAGAGAATTAGTAAAACAATTCGCTGGCGAGTTCAAAGTAAAAATTGAAATGCGTCAAATTGGAGCACGTCAAGAAGCTGGAAGAATTGGTGGTATTGGTTCGTGTGGAAGAGAATTATGTTGTTCTACATGGTTAACTGATTTTGACAGTGTTTCTACCGGAGCAGCGCGTTATCAGCAATTAAGTATCAATTCGGATAAACTTTCAGGACAATGTGGTCGTTTAAAATGTTGTTTAAACTATGAGTTGGACACCTACATGGATGCCTTAAAAGGAATTCCTAAGAATCCAGATAAAATCAAAACGAAAGAAGGCATCGCTTATCTAAGAAAAACGGATATTTTTAAGAAAGAGCTTACCTACAATCTAGATAAAAGCAACAAGTATTTTAAGTTGAGTGCAGAAGATGTATCGAAATTATTGCAAATGAACAAAGCAGGAGAATTCCCTGTTAGTCTAGCAGATTTCACTGTTAAAGAAGAAGTAAGTGAAGACAAAGAACTTACAGATGCTTATCAAAATGATTTGGTGGGTAGTGTAAGTCTTCAATCTTTGGAAAAAAACACTAAAAAGAAGAAAAAGAACAACAACAACAATAGAAGGAACAAGAATAAAAAGAATCCAAATAGTAACCAAAATCGAAACGATAACAATACGCAGCCTTAATGAGTCTTCAAATGCACCACATCATCCTGCTTACAGGCATCCTCTTCATAGGTTCCTGCGACGAACAGCGAGTCTATGAAAATAATGTAGATTTCAAATCAAGCGAGTGGGCTTCAACAGACACCTTAATATTTGAAGTTGAAATTCTAGATAGGGAGCAAAAAACTGTGTTTGTAAATATTCGTCATCAGTTTGATTTTGCTTGGAGAAATGTATGGATGAATTTGAGTATCCAGTTTCCCAATGACAGTATTTATAAAACAACACTGAACATTCCACTATCACAACCCGATGGTCAATGGTATGGCGATTGCACGGGGGACGCATGTTTGGTTCAACTACCGCTGAAAAGCATGACTAATTATAGTTTTCCAGATACGGGAACATACGTGTTTAGCTTAAATCATGAGATGCGCGAGGATCCGTTGAAAGCAACGCTTAGTGCGGGTATTCGAATAGAAAACACTTTAAAAGCAGAATGATGGAATTTTCTTTAGACAATAAAATTTTGGCAATAAGCATTCCAACGTTTACGTTTTTAATTTTAATTGAAGCCCTTATAAGCTACTACACCAAAAAGGACTTTTACGAAAAAAAAGATTTACTAGCGAGTTTAAGTATGGGTTTAGGCTCTGTTTTTGTAGGAGCTGGAATGAAATCCGCGGCTTTACTATTATACGTATTCCTTTATAATTTTAAGATCTTCGACTTACAAAATGTTTGGTGGGTATGGATACTTCTCTTTTTTGCCGACGATTTTACTTTCTATTGGCACCACAGACTAAGTCATGAAGTTCGCGTGTTCTGGGCGGCACACATTAATCATCACTCGTCGGTTAGAATGAACCTTGGAACTGCACTGCGTCAATCTTGGGCAGAACAGTTGTACAAATACTTTTGGTGGTGCTGGTTGCCTCTTGTAGGTTTTGCACCCATGATGATTTTTGTCATGCAAACGATTAGTTTAGTTTATCAATTCTTTCAACATACTGAGTTTATCAAAAAACTCCCTAAACCATTAGAATTTATTTTCAATACGCCTTCTCATCATCGCGTTCATCACGGAAGCAATGTTAAATATTTGGATCAGAACCATGCGGGTGTGCTCATCATATGGGACCGAATATTCAAGACCTTTCAAGAAGAGGATGAGAACGAAAAGGTTATTTATGGTATTACTTCTAATATCGATACTTATAATCCGCTCAAGATCGCTTCACATGAATACATCGCCCTTTACAGAGATGTAAAAAGAGCTCCTGGATTTATGGATAAACTAAAATATCTCTTTATGCCTCCCGGATGGAGCCATGATGGAGAAGATTTACGTGCCAGAACACTTAGAAAAAACTTGATTTCAAATGAGCCTATTTAATCAAATACTAATCTTACTTTCTTTTTCAATGCTGCTATCTTGTGGATACACAGAAGACTTCAATGAAGTAAATCACCACAATGAGTTCTTGATTTCTTATCCCGACTACATGAAGGAATGTAATGATTTTCAGGCTGACCTTGAGTATAAAAATGCGTATAGGAATACCTACAGTTTGGTAAAAGTGTATGATAAAGATGGACAAAGTCTTGAAGAATTTCAACAAAAAACACTAGGTTCATTGAAGACTTATGGTCCCTTAAGTAAGGCTTTAGTAACCGATTCTGTTTACAGAGACAAGGATAATTTTAAAGCCATTGACGTACAACTTTACGGCACTATGAATGGCGAAAACATCTACTACTGGCATTCTGCTTTTGAAAGCAATGGCCAATTCTTTGAAGTGGTTTGTTGGACAAGAAGTATGGACAGAAAGCAACGCTATGGTCCAGACTTAGCGCAAATCATCGCAAGTTTCAAACCCCTGATTTAGCCTTAAATCTAAAGCCGTAAAATCTAAACTATTTTGCTTTTCTTACGTTTAAAGCTAGAGTAAAGATATATGGACATCAACCGATACAAAAAGAGCATTATCATCACTACGCTGATCATTTCAGTCGTCGCTTTATTTTTTGCCACAAAGGTCAATTTCGTATTTGATTTAGAAAGATTTTTCCCCCAAGGAGATGAAGACTTGGCTTTCTTTCTAGAATTTCGAGAAGAGTTTGAAGATGATGATAATTTTTTACTCATTGCCTTTACAGACAGCACTTCGATCTTCAAAACCGACTTATTACAAAAAGTAGATCAATTTACCCGCTCTAGTTCCAAAATTGAAAATGTACTACATTCTAGTTCCCTGACTAATTTTTCTTATTTCGTCAAATTGCAATTCGGAGGCTTCTCTCCACCTTTTCCGGCTGTTCACATAGATGACGCAACCCGCTTAAGTAAAGATAGTGCCAGAGTAATGCAGGATGAACGCATTCTAGGTAATTTCATTTCTAAAGATGCTAAGGCCACCGTGGTAGTTTTAAAAACGGTAAATGCTTTAAATCCTGAACAGTCAAATATACTCATGTCGGAGCTCAATCAAATCTTGAAAGATTTGGAAATGAGTGATTATCACATTTTAGGAAGGGCCTATTTACAGACTGCTTTGGTAAAACAACAAACCAAAGAATTTATTTTCAGTACGCTAATTTCCGCCTTACTTGTATCTCTTGTTTTTTGGCTTATTTTCAGAAAACCCGTGGGCGTTTTAATCGCTTTAATCTCTATGATTGTTAGCCTTGTAATTTTCATAGGCATCATCGGCTTGTTTCAGATAGAGTTGGATTTATTGAGTTCTCTTTTCCCTATTATCATGATTATTGTAGGGGTAAGTGATGTGGTCCATCTTACGAATAAATACATCGATGAATTTAGCAAGAGCGGAGATAAAAAAGACGCTATTCAAAAAACAATAAAGGAAATTGGCTTAGCCACTTTCTTAACCTCTTTTACTACCGCCATAGGTTTCATTAGTTTAATGACTTCAAGAATCTATCCTGTCAAACTTTTTGGCATGACCGCTGCGTTAGGAGTAGTCATTGCATTCATCGTAGTCATAACGTTTACGACTTCTTTACTAGCGCTATTCCCTCCAGAAAAGATTGTATTGAAACAAAACACGAACAACAAATGGAAAAGGAAATTAACGGAACTATTTATTTTTACCAAAAGCCATCCAAAAGCCATTAGTATCGGATCAGCTATTTACTTTTTTGTTTGTTTGCTTGGCATGTCACAGATTTCAACAGATCTCAGAATCTACGACACCCTCCCACAAGGAATCAAAGTGACGAATGACTTTAGATTCTTTGAAGAAAAATTTGCGGGTTTTCGTCCTTTCGAATTGGCCGTTAGCATTAAAGCCCCTTACAAGGCTGGTGATTGGAAAGTGCTACAAGAAATAAATAAAGTAGAAAACTACTTAAAAACCAAAGAAGAAATAGAAGGTGTTAATTCAATTACGGCAGTCTATAAAACCATGAATAGAGCTTTTAATGCTGACCGAATAGCCTTTTACAAATTCCCAGAAAACGAAGGACAATATCTACAAATGAAAAAATTTGTAGACAAAATTCCAAGTACTCAATTAAATGTTTTAGTCAATGAAGATCAAAGCAAAGCCAGAATTTCAGGAAAGATTAAAGATGTAGGATCTGATAAAATTAAACTAATCACGGATGACATTTTCACCTACATCAATGATGAAATTAATCACGACGTGGTGGACTTGCGGATTACAGGTACCGGAGTAATCTTCGACAAGAATAATGAGTACATTCGAGAAAGTCTAATCAGTGGCTTAGCGCTTGCATTTTTAGCTATTAGTGTAATCATGGCGCTACTCTTTAAAAATATTAAAATGGTCATTATTTCTTTGATACCGAATATCTTCCCCCTCCTTTTTGGTGCTGCGTTAATGGGGTTTTTAGGTATAGCGCTTGATGCTCCAACTGCTATTATTTTTGCCATTGCTTTTGGAATTGCGGTGGATGACACCATTCACTTTTTGAGTAAATATAAGATAGAGAGGATGAAAAACAAGACCGTGGAAGAAGCATTAGAAATCACCTTTACAGAAACTGGAAAAGCCATCATCATTACCAGTGTTATTCTTTTCTTTGGTTTTTTAATTCTCCTCTTTTCCAAAACACCAGGAATTGTGTTTGTAGGTATTCTCGTTTCAGGAACTTTACTTTCTGCAGTAGTTGCCGATTTACTCTTAATTCCGTTACTGATCAGATATTTTCTAAAAGAATAGTTGCGTGCACAATTATCATTAATTTTTAGTTAATTTTAGGCTGCCTCAAAATAGAACCCCATGAAATCGAAGCACCTAATCCTTATCTATTTCCTTTTAGCCATTCTAGAAATACTAGGAGATATCCTTTTTGACATTCGAGAAATCCCTTACGGTATTTGGATCTTCAAACCCTTGTTGATGCCCGTCTTGATGTTTTGGTATTACAAAGAAACAAAACTCGCTACCAGCTTTGATAAAATCATTTTAGCGTCCTTATTCTTTTCTTGGTGGGGCGATAATTTTTTAATGCCAGAAATTTTTAAAACAGACATCAATTTTCTCTTGGGGCTTGCCTCGTTTTTAATTGCCCATGTCTTGTATATTCTGGCGTTCCTAACAACGAATATAGAGGGCCCTTCCCTGATAAAAAAGAAACCTTATTTCATTATTCCTTTTGTTATTTATGGCGCTTTTCTTTTAAAAACATTATTTACCGCTAATCTTAAGGGCTTTGCCGAAATGAGCATCCCAGTGATTGTTTATGCTACAGTGATTATGCTTATGGTGATAAGTGCTATCAATCGCTATGGGAAGGTCTTGCCTTCTAGTTTTAAATGGGTACTTATTGGAGCCTTAATGTTTATGGCCTCCGATAGTTTTATTGCACTCAGCAAATTTACCAATCTCTTTGAAGAAAATCAAGGTGCTGCAAGATTGCTCATAATGCCCCTATATATTCTAGGTCAATATTTAATTGTAAAAGGATGCGTATTACAACATGGCGATAGCAAATAGAAAAACAGACATCCGTTTTAGAGGACATTACTTTGAAACCCCGCAAGATTATTTTCAGTACATGATAGATGAGTTAGGATTTCCTGATGTACTGCATTTCTTTAAGAGCGAAATGATTGATTCTGGAGATTTAAAACTCAATATTGATATTTATACGGTTTCCCCAGATGCGCCTACTTTAGTATTTGTTCCTGGCACTTCTGTCTATGGTTTATGCTATGCCGAGTTGCTTTATGAAATTGGTAAACAAGGCTATAATATTGTAGCTATGGATCCAAGAGGACATGGAAGAAGTGAAGGGTCTCGAGGAGATTACAGCATTGACGAATTGATGCTTGATGTAGAAAACGTTGTCGCCTTTGCAAAACAAAGATTCAACAAGAAAGTGAGCTTGATGGGAAGTAGTCAAGGGGGAATTGTATGTTTTTACCTCGCAGCAAAAGATATTGAAGTAGATAGTATCATTTGTCAAAATTTTGCTGATTTGACCTGGAAAGAAACGCACACGATAGCGAGATATCCCACGTTGGCAAAAATAGGGCAACCCATTATTAGGGCATTGGGAAGAGCCTTTCCAAAAGTGAAAGTTTCGACATTAAGTTATTTAGATTTAAAGAGTATTAAGATTAAATACTTTGGCAACTTGCACCATTTTATTGTAGACGACCCCTTTGCTATTACGAAGATTAGTTTGCGTGCTGCCCGATCTTTAGTAAAAGCAAAAATGGCAAAACCAATCGAAAAAATAAAAATACCTTTGTTTGTATTTCAAGGCGATAAAGACATTGTTTTTCCCTTAGCTTATACCAAAAAGATTTACGAGCGACTGACTTGTCCAAAGCAAATGAAAACTTATTCCGACTGCGACCATGCTATCATGGTTGAAAATGTAGACCTTATCAAAGACGATATGGTTTTTTGGCTTGATAAAATCTATAAATAATAATAATAATAAAACTTTTGTCAAAGAGCCTATCGAAGGCAAAACTTAACTTTACCCTTTCTATGGTGATGGACTTTATAAAAAAACATAAGTTATCTTTAGCGGTAACAATTGAAGCCGTTTTTGGGCATACCTATTATGTTCAAGTGGGAAGTATTCATAGAACTTCTACATTAGCTTCATTGCCTATATATTCACCTTTACAAGGTGTCTTAATGGGAAACTTATTTTTAGATATATTTAAAAAGAAACTAAAGAAAAATTAAGCCATGAAAACAATGATTTCCGTTATTATTATAGCCATTTCCATAATTGTATGTGATGCTCAAAGTGAGTACAAAATTAGCATCGAACAATTCATTGAATTGTCCATGTCAGAGCGGATTAAAGTATATGTCGTATATTGTGGAAGTGGTATTCGCAGTTCCAAAGCGATAAAATACCCGACTGAACAAGATTTTACAAAGTTGTATGACTTAAGTAGAGGCAGCTCTTTGAGTGAAGAACCTAATAGAATAACTCAATAATGATTAATTTCCTAAAAGAAAATTATCAAGGCATCCTCATTTCACTTCTTGTAGGAATTGGAGCTCACTTTTTAGCACCCTATATTCCGGGAGTGAATGGGGTTATTTTAGCCTTTCTTGTAGCTGTTCTCATAGGAAACAGTGTCACTCTGCCTTCCGCGCATAAGAAAGGAATAAATTATGCCAGCGGCACTTTATTAGAGTATGCCATCATCTTTTTAGCCTTCAGTATCACCTTTCAAAGTATTGCGGTACTTGGTTTTTCTAAATTTGCTTTTGTACTGGTGCTTGTTCTAGTGAGCTTATTGGCAACTATTTTCTTAGCTAAAAAATTCAATTCAAAAGATAGCACCGCGTGGTTGGTTGGTTTCGGAACTGCAATTTGTGGTTCTTCCGCAATTGCAGCTTTAGCACCAGTAGTTTCTGAAAGAAAGGAAGATGCTGGTATTGCAATTGCGGTGGTTAACCTCTTGGGAAGTGTGGGAATGATTATACTTCCTTTCACTTTACAGTTTCTTTTTACGGAAAGCAGTCAAATAGGATTTTTACTGGGCGCAACGCTTCAATCTGTCGGCAATGTTGCTGGAGCGGGTTATGGTTTAAGTCAGGAGATTGGAGATACTGCGCTTACGGTTAAACTTGCTCGAGTAGCCTTATTGACGCCTGCAGTTATCTTTTTTAGTTTGTTGGTCAACAAAGGGAAAAAAGATGAGCAAGGCAAGAAGATAAAATTCACGCTTCCCTATTATTTATGGATTTTTGTAGCCATTACTATTGTAAATTCCTTGATAACTATACCGGAAAATGTCTTAGAAATACTGAAGTTGATTGGAACCCTCCTCTTAACCGTTAGCATGGCTGCTATTGGCTTAAAAGTAAGTTTTAAAACCTTATGGCAATCTGGAAAGATGGCTGTTGGGTTTGGTTTGGTCATCTTTTTAATTCAGATTGTAGTTAGTTTAGCACTAATATCTGTTGGGTAGGGTTCCGAACCTTGTGAAGGTTCGGAACCCTACCCAACAAAATCTCTCAAATAAAAGAATGGTTCATTCAACTCGCCCTCCTTCGTTGTAATACTTGCCCTATAAATCATATTGTTCTTCGGCTGAAGCAATTCAGGTAAAACATACTGGATGAACTGATTTCCAAAATCTTCTGAAGCGTCTCTAGGCAATTCATTGGGTAAATTATCCACCGTCATCATGTCTATCCCATTGGCTTGAAAAGCTGAAGTTTCGGCTTCTTTAAGTGGGTCATATCCAAAGTTAGGATCTGCAATAGTTGAAGCTCTTAACGTAGAAGGAATTGAGGCAAGGGGTGCAATATCGCAAGTAATGTCAGCAATGACTTCAATCTTGAAATGCGCTTCTCTCATTGCCTCTTTAGTGAATAAGGCTGGTGCTTTATTATCCCAATAAATGCCATTGATAAGGACATTGCCTTTAGCTAAGTATGGGGCGAGTAAAGAATGATAGCTAATTGGGTCTTTATAAAATCCTGCATCAAAACTATTGTCACTTCCTTTGGCAAACATTTCTTCAGTGGCCAACATGCAATAGACAGGATCATTGCCTTCATAAGTTAAAAACGCTGTTGCATTTAAGTGTTTGACTTGCATTAAATCCAAGACTTCTTGTGATCCGCGTGCCACTCTTCCCGTTCCAGTTAGCACTATTTTGAGTCCTTTCAAATCTAGTGTATCATAGTAAGACTTTGCCTCTTCAAAATCAAAGCATTGATTCATGGCTTTCAAGTCGAAGATTCCTTTTCGTTTACCCCAAGTGAGTATGCCGTTATGGGCGCCAACGATTCCCGCCCATCTTCCAAACGCAATGACTCTTTTGCCTTCTGCGTCTGTTAGCGTTTCATAGTCAATTAAATGTATTTTATTGGCAAGAATATGTTGTAAAAGCCCCTTGTTATAAATTTGTTTTTTAATAGTATGCGAAAAGAAAAAGTAGGTTTTGTTTGGTGTTAAATAAGGAATCTTTACCTCCTTGACACCTATCAACATGTCACAATCACTAATATCTTCTTGCAAGGAAACATTTAATGCAGTGTATTCTTCATCTTTGAAACATCTAATTTGACTCGGTTGTACTACAATTTCAATATCCGAATACCCTGCCATGATTTGTTGACAATGCCTTGGTGGTAAGCACACTCTGCTATCTGGGGGCGTTTTCGTTTCTCTAATAATTCCTATTTTCATTCACGCTGTTTAAGAGATGCTAAGGTAGTGATTTTGGGAGAACATGAGGGCGGGGATTGTGGGGAAATCAAAGTATTAATGATGCCTTGACTTTACACGAATTCAGATTTGATTCTTTGCTTAAGATCGCATGTAAAATCTACCTGTCCAACTATTTGGTAATTACCCATTAAATGGGATAACGCAAATATAGTGCGTTTTGCTATTTTATTTTTGTGAGTAAAAAATGGATTTATTGAAATTAATTAAAAAGTTTCCAAATCAAAAATCTTGCATTAAATATTTGGAAGATAAAAGATGGGATAAGGCTGTAAATTGTCCGACTTGCAGTAGTACTGAAGTAAT